>Ga0209739_100467_pt1 | contig 16384 bp, 33 predicted proteins | sample JossMetagenome_2_FD_184729 | JGI IMG/M metagenome (GOLD analysis project Ga0209739, IMG submission 184729) | Hot spring sediment microbial communities from Joseph's Coat, Yellowstone National Park, USA - JC3_ASED (SPAdes) (version 3) | ecosystem: Environmental > Aquatic > Thermal springs > Hot...
CCGACCTGTTGGAGATGATCAGGGTTAAGATAGCAGATTCGGCTATAATAGTGCCAGTGGAACAGCAGTCGAGGTACAAGCCGGCTGGCATGACGCTCTACTCGGGTACTGTGACAGCCAACGGGAGCACGGCTGACATAGACGTCTCAACGATATCAGCTCTGGAGATAGAGCTTAAGGTCACGGCGGTGAGCGGGACGTCGCCTACAATGGATGTTTACATCGAGGGGAAGTTCGAGGCGACCGGGGACTACAAGCCCCTAGCGAGCCAGACCGGGATAACCGCAACAGGCGTGTGGTTCTTCACAATAAACCCGCTGATATTCAGGTATATCAGGGTCAGGTGGGTCGTGGGAGGGACAAGCCCGAGCTTCACGTTCACGGTCGCAGGGCAGGCGATGGTCTAGATGCCTCTACCGGCCAGGAGAGTACTGAGAACATTTAGATATGCGATGTACTTCAACGGCGTGAACGCATATGTGTTAGTGCCTGATAGTGCAAGTTTGAGGATAACCAATGAAATAACTCTTGTTGCTACAGTGTACCCGCTTGATACGATTAACTGGCACGCAGTTGCTACGGGGAAGCTTTACACATACTTCCTCGCCATTAATAATAATACAATCAGGTTCTACCTTGGCGATGGATCTTCGTGGTTCCTCTTGGCTGGGTACTTCCAAGCTGGTTGGCCATCTATACCTGCTGGAAGCTTTGCATGGCAGAACATTATTGCATCGTACACCAGTAGCAACGGAAGCTACAAGGTCTTTGTTAATGGAGGTCTAATTGCAAGCGGGTCAGTAACGCCGAAAATAATTGGTTTAAACGACAAAGGCGTGTCGATAGGTGCGGTGTATCCGCCGTCGCCATATACATACTGGTTTAGCGGCTACATATCCCAGCTCCTCATCTACTCCCGTGCCCTCTTGGACTCGGAGATTGCGTGGAACTACAGCAACCCGGATAACCCTGTGAGGAACGGGTTGGTGCTGTGGCTTCAAGCCCACCCAGACTACGTCAAGGACATCGACGGCGACGGCATCCCCGAGTGGATTGATTTAAGCGGGTATGGTAACCACGGTAAGATCTACGGCGCCCAGCTAGTCCAGCTGGTTAAGACGCCTAATCGGAATCTAGCTCCCGTGAGGGTACTGCCCGTGGCTAGGTGATTTCATGAACGCTAGGCTTAGGAAACTGTTTGTTGTGATAAGCTTAACTCTGATCATTTTAGGTGAATGGATCATGTGGGAGGCTGTGGTTAAGCCCCTTAAAGACATAAACCCAAAGGCGTGGGATAGGGGTTTCCCAAGCCCGTTCTACATCTTCTGCGCGCCGATCTGGTTCTGGCATGATTTGAGCATCACGCTTGTCATAGCATCAGCCGTGATACTAGCATACCTCGCTTTAAATGGTGGAAATAAATGCCACTAGTATGCGTTGATATAACAATACCAGCCAGCACACCCCAGTCATCGCCTGTTAGAACATCTATTAAGGTTCCAGCTGGGGTTATACGTAAAGTTTGGGTCCTAATCCCCTACGGCCATAAGGCGCTTGCTCATCTAGTTATCCGCCACGGAGAGACGCAGGTTATACCTTGGGTTGGCGATATCCACGGGGATGGTGAGCAACTAGTCTTCGACGAGACCTATGAGTTGCCCACGGAGGACTATCTAATCCTCGAAGGCTGGAACGAGGACTCTACTTACAGTCATAGATTTATCGTCAGACTGTTGATACTCCCGAAGCCGTACGCTTACCCCGAAGTCTACTCACTGTTGAGCTTGAAGAGAATGCTAGAGGCGATGGGGATTGACTAACGCCGCGACAGCGTCGAGCGCACAGTCTGGTCTACCTGATTTCACATTACCAGTTGCGATCACAGCACAGATGATAGCGTCTCTAGCAGTCGATATTATAGCGCAATCAGTTGGCAACCTGAAGGTAGACATAGCGGCGCAGTCTCTTTCAGCTCTAAACGTAAATATAGCCTCACAGTCCGTGACTCTCAATGTGAACATCTCATCGCAGTCTGTGACTCTGAACGTTAATATTTCGTCTCAGAGCACCACGCTCAACGTGAACGTCACGAATTCGAGCTTGACAGTCAACGTCAGCGGGACCGTGAACGTGAATATTGCATCCCAGTCTACTACACTAAACGTAAACATTTCATCTCAGTCTGTGACTCTGAACGTGAACGTGACTAACAGCACGCTGAACGTCAACATTAGCGGTTCATCTGTGACGCTGAATGTGAACATCACCGGGGCCACGGCGACATTAAATATTAATGTTGTGAGCGGGATAGTCTCACTATCGAATGTAAGACTGCTAGAGCAAGCCGCGAGGAAGCTTCTCTCTACTAGCGCAAACGGATCGGATGTATTAGTGTACAAGGTTCCCGCGGACAAGACAGCGTATATCGTCGCAGTCGACCTACATGGATATTTAACAGGCGCGACCACAGAGGGCGCGGTCTGGGTCTACATCTATGACGGTGTGAACAAGTACACGCTACTCTACAGATACATTAGTTCAGGACAGGTAGCGCTCGTCGACATCGCAGGCGTGATTGCCAAGATGAACAGTAATGAAGAGCTACACTTGTACACTTATCCCGGCTTGTACGCTGAAATAAACGTCTCGATCGCGGAGGTGTGATGAGCGTGGTTAAAGTATCTAAGAAGCAGAAGCAACCGCCATCCAGCAAGACTGTGCGCGTCTCAGACAATATCAGCGTTCAAATAGTGAAGCAAGAGAACAAATACGCCGTGATATACAACAACAAGAAGATAGCTGAAGCCGGCGGCGATTTTGAGGCAATGTGCTTCGAGGTCGAAGACTATATAGTCTGTCTTGACAGAAAAGAACTTGAGGTGAGCTAGCCGTGTCTGTAAAGATAAATATAGACTTGAAAGAGCTGTATAAGCGCATGAGCAAGGAGTGTAGAAAGCAGTTGCTACAATACATCAAGGAGAAGCTTGACGAGGCGATGCTAGAGCAAATGATCATGGGTAGCGAGGGTGATAAGAGTGCTTGACTTCTCATATGACCCGCCGGAGAGAAACCCAGGGAAATCTTGGAAGTGGATTATAATAGACAGCGCGATCATTGCTGGGATAGCGTTTGTTTCAGCGTTGCCGAGCGATCGTCTGCCGCTGCTGACTGATCTATACATAGCTGTCAGAGCATTCGTGTATTCTTTTTTGGTGCAGACTGCGATCGAGCGCGGTATAAAACCATACCTTAAAAACCACGATAAAGAAGATAATACCGGAGGTGAAAAATAGATGGCAACCCCCGCTCCCACACCGGGAGAAGAGAAAGCGGAGACGATGGCGGAGAAGATCCAGCTCATCTTGAAAGAGCTGAAGTTCACTGTAACTAAGGACAATGTTATAATCGAGGTGACTAGGACGCCGGCGGAGCTGACACATAAGGAGTGGCGTGTCGTGAAGACTTTCATAGACAACATATTCGCTGAGATGAGGGCCAGGCCGAGGTAGTTGAAATGAGCGCGGTTCCAGCTAGCGCTAAAATGAACAAGCTGATAATGAAGCTGATAATCAAGGCCGCGAAGGGCGATAAAGAAGCTGTATTCGCAATAGCGCAGGAGATGGTTAAGATCTTCGAGGAAGGCCTAGACGAGGCTGAGAAGGTTGCTGGTGCGGGTTGAAGACGTCCAGCTAACGTACATCAAGCCCAAGATAAGTCAGGTACAGTATCAGTACATAGTCGTGACGACAGACGAGTACATGCACTCGGAAGTCTTCATAGTAGACGTCAACAAGACAGACAAGGCTAAGCTTGAAGAGCTGATTAAGAAGAAGTACGCAGCCAGATACCGCATCTCAGAGAAAGACGTGGAGGTGAAGTGGGCGGTTGAACTACCCCGAGTTCTTCAACCCAAATGATTTTTTTCAAAACATCCTCTCATCATCTGACGTGTCATATGAACAATATCTTGAATATGGCACAGACGTTTTCGAGCTAGAGAGGCTGCTTGACACAGGCTGGCCTTGGCCGCTGGACTCCGTGCAACACTTTTTTGAAGATATGTGGAACGCTATCATGAATGTACCAGGCCGCGTGTGGGCTGTCTTCGAGGACAAGCTGAAAGAAGCACTCCAGTGGTTGTGGAACAACATCGCTTACCCGCTCGTGCTCTATATGTCAGACGTGTGGCATCTTACAGATGAATGGACTCGCGGATGGAGTGAGCCGTGGAAGACGATAGCGAGGTTATTCCTGTTTGGACCAGCGTTCATGTTCAAGGCGTATAAAGAACACATCGAGCCAGCGCTCTCAAATGCGATGAGAGAAGTCAAAAAGTACTTCGACGGTGCTGTAGGCGGGATATTCGACGCTATTCGAAACGCTTTCTCCCCGATCTTCGATCCATTGAGAGAGTTCGCTGAAACGGTCTATGATTTTCTGACGAGGACGCTACCGGCCTGGTTGAACAAGGCCGCCGAATTCTTCACTAGTCTACCGGGTAAGATGGAGGATTTTGTATCATGGCTTAGAGATGAGTTCGGCCGCGGCTGGAGTAATATTGTCTCATTCTTCAGAGAGAAGCTCTCTGGTTTCATCGACGCATTCAGCAACTTTATATCTGATGTTAGAAGCTTGCTCGCAGACTACTTGAACTCTGCTAAGCAGACTCTCTCCGTGTTATTCAGCATACTTGATAAAGTGAATCTGCTACTTTCACCTGGCATGGCGCTAGCCAGGCTACCGGAGGCAATCAACATCATCAAGACTCTAGATGAGCAGATAGTGATACCGGCAGTAAGGGATATAGCAGAGCGGATAGTCGAGGCCTTCAAAGACGCAATATCGGCCGCGGCGGACTGGGTCCTGCGCACATATGAGTCGATAATAGCTGACGTCGAGCGCGGCGATATAGCATCGTTTATCTCGAAGCTGCTACCAGTCGCACTGAGCCTGACATCAATCGCCCTGGCTCTTGATATAGCCAGCGTCAAGGTGATGGGGACAGGTATAGACTTACACAACGTCTCGGAGACGTTTAGACATATAGTGTCATCATTCTTTGACGTTAAAACATTTACATCTGTCTTCATGGCAATAGCCATTCAAAAACCGCTTGAACACGCGTTCAGGCGGGCGTTTAGAACCGAGAGACCTGGTCCCGGGGACGCACTGAAGTTCCTAGCGAAGAATATTATTGACGAGAGAGAGGCTCTGGGGTACCTGCAGCTTGCAGGCTATCCTGACGAGATCGCAGAGAAGTACATTAGAAGCATCTACAGAGAGCCTTCGTTCGACGCGGTCTTTACAGCCTACAAGCGCGGTAAAATCGATGAGCGCGAGTACCGCGCCTGGCTTACAGTATTGAATATTGACAAGGCAGAGACGCTCTCCGGGACGCTGTATCCATACAAAATCTTCGAGGAGGCGGCTTACAGGGTCCCAAACCCGTTCATCTTGGCGCAGGCAATTGAGACAGGCGAATTGTCTGAAGACGCCATAAGGAGAATGTTGGAGTTCGAGCTAATACATCCCGAGTTCATAGAACCAATGACGAAGGCGCTGATGTGGAGAGCCGCCAGGGACGACAGGGCGCTACTTAGAAGGTACGTGACAGATGCGTTTATCGAAGGCGTGCTGAAGCCGGCTGAGTACGAGCAGTACCTCGCTGTCCTGGGCATCACAGGCGATCTAACCAAGAGTATTATCGAAGTAGCAGATGTATCTAGACGCAAGAGCATTAGAAGAAAAGCACTAAGCTACTTAGAGAAACAATTCTTGGAGGGCTACATGAGCAGAGAGGAGTTCATAAACCAATTAGTGAGCTACGGCTTCGACGACGAGCTGGTTAGAGAATACGCTAATCTACTGCAGTACGTGAGAGACAACTATATGGTCGTCAAAGAGACAAAGAGCGAGAGAAGTGCGCTGAAGTCAGCCCTGGTCAACAAGTACAAGCACGGGCTTATCACAGATGAAGAGCTGGAACAAGAGTTGCTTAAGCTGAATCTAAGCGACGTAGAGATAGCATTAACGGTCGCTAGAGCCAAGCTTGAGTTTGAGGCGGAGCAGAAGACAGTGCTCTTCAACGACTTAATCGAGAAGCTGAAGCAGGGCTGGCTTAGTAAGGCAGAGTTCACGGATCAGTGCCAGAGGCTGGGGATAAAGTATGAGCGCTGCCTCGCTTACGCGGAGTACTACTGGACGAAGTACATCGGCGACGAGTTCTACATGATAACTAAAGATGAGAGAAGAGCCCTGGCTTCAAGCCTGGTCAAGAAGTACACGCTTGGCTTCATGACCGAGGACGAGCTTAGAAGCGAGCTGAAGAAGCTGATGTTCACGGACGAGGAGATCGGGCTTAGAGTCAAGCTCGCAATGGTCGAAGACGAGGTAAAGATGCTAACAGACCTAGTCGCTGAGGCAGACACACTGCTGAAGAAAGGTGAACTAGAGCCAGAGGAGTACGTGGATTACCTTGTCAGCCTGGGGATGAGAAGGGAGAGAGCGGAGGCAAGAGCGCAAAAAATACTAGCTGGAATCAAGAAGAAACCGTAGCCCGTGAGACGTGTCAATATGAACAATATCTTGAATATGGGTGTGTCATCTGAGTTTCAGCAGAAAGACGGGGTGGCCTGTCCGCGGGGTTCTCCCGACTTCTTCGAAGCCTGCTTTTTTGTATAATGCGTTGCTGTGGTCATCGAGTCCAAGCGTCCACACGGCCTCCTTGCCCTCGCTTCTAAGTTTGAAAGATATAGCGTTCAAGAAATCGACCAAGTAGTCGCCGGGGCAGGTCTTGCAGATACGCCTGATGAAATAACTGTTCTCAGAACCGATCCTAAACTTTTCAGCTATGTATCTGAACGGCGTGTTGTCGTGTAGCCAGGCGACTGCGCAGACGTAGCCCTCACAGACCCAGGCAAAGAACCTGTGCCGCCTGGCAGCAGCCCCGCCGCGCGGCAAGCCCTGGCTGTGGTACCTGGCTATCAGCTGTCTGGCGAACTCGACGTCCTCACTCTTCGTGAGTTCAACTAACTCGCACACGACGCTCACCCATATCAACAATATCTTGAATATAGACAGGCTAATAAACTGGTGTGTCAGACGAAGAGAAAGCGCAGCAAGAAGAGGTGGGCAGAGGTAAAAATCTGCCTGGATTAAGATGGTGATGCGAGGTGCTTCTTTATTATCTCTCTCACAAGCGCTGAAACAGACGTGTGTTTTTCAAACGCAATCTTCCTAAGCGCCTCATAGACGCTCTTCTCCATATATGCGCAGACCGTCATACCCTCCTCGTTAATCTTTCTCTTCACCCTCAACCACCTCAATATAAATGTTATTATCTCTAACTTTTAAACCATAGAGTTTCTCCAACTTTTTCTTGGCAATACTGTGGACAATATTTGACTTCGAGTTCAACATGCTAAGGTACTGCTCTTTCGTGAACTCGACGTTCTCGAGAATCAGCTTGATGTAGCGCCTTAGAGTGTTCGGGTTCCTGCCCACTATCTCAGCAACGTGTTTTATAGTGAGATCCACGCTCAAACAGTATCACCGACACCATGTGTCTCCCTTAGATGCCTCCAGATCTCATCTTTCGCTATATCCTCGTGCTTCTTGTTTGCTCTCACGCGGAAGTCGCAGTAGTTGCAGTAATAGATTACGCTGTCGCCCTGGATCTCTCTACGATAATGCCATCTTTTTGCGCTCACTCGATGTCACCCGTGAAGGTTATTGTTGTGCTTACTACCTCGTTCTCCTCAGTTTTGATCTTAACTATTGCGTATCTTAAGTGGATTGTTAGATCGGCCCCCATCTTCTTATTCTGCTTCTCGTAGCACTCAAGCATTACAATGTACGGCGGCATGTAGCTCATGAACGCTGTTCTAGCCGGGCCGATCACCCACGTCAGCTCAAAGTCCTCGAGATATTGTGTGGCGGCAAGCGCTATCCTCGCTAGATCCTGCTTGGTGATCCTCTCTTTGTGGCAGGCTGACGATATTAGTTGAGCCAGCTCAACCCTAGCCTCTTCACGGCTCATCGATTCTCACCGATGCTAGACCTCAACTTCTTTCCAGCCGTCCCTCGTGAAGATGTAGAGTTTGGTTGTCCGCCAGTCGTCGCTCACGTGTTCCCACCGTATGATCACCGGGACGGTTTTAGGAATGATTAAATATTCTATGCCCCTTTCATATGGATATCCCGCATCCCAGCTCCCTATTCTTACAAGATCTGCCTCGCCATGTATTATTTCAAACTCAGCGTAGTCGGTGTGCCACCCAGTCCCCTGCCTCGCCCACTCCTCGATCTTTAAGAGATATCGCCACTCAGTATCCTTCGCCTTCTCCAGTAGCCTCTTGATATCCTCCGGCGTTATCTTTTCTAGCTCAGGTGTTTGTGTTTGAGTCTCGCTCATGCTCACTTCGCCTCCTCGCACCAGTCCGCCTCTTTTGGCGACAGGACCAGTATCTCAGGCGGGTAGATGTCTGGAAAGACCAGCACTAGTACTCTATCGCCAAGAGTTGTTCTAACAAGGTAGCCGTCGCCGTCCTCTCCGCAGTCAAGTATCTTCTCTACATGTTTGTCAAGGTTCTTCGCTACAGCCTCTAAGACGTCCACTGCGAACTCATTGATTGTGTTGTACAGACCGTCATAGATATATCCGCCGAACAGTATGTTATCGTCCTCCCGGCTCTCAACTAGTTTTCTAACGAACTTGTCGAACGCGGCTATCAGTTTATTCGCTCGCTCCACTATTTCACCTAGCTTGTAGAACTCTATTGATTCAGGGATCATCCCCCCTGGAGTCTCGGGGTTAGGGTTTTGGGATTTGGGTTCGGGTTTGGACATGGGTTTCGACCTCAATCTATAATATATAAGTTATAGTTTATAAACTTTTCGGTTCAACAGGGAAAAAAATGGAATTGGTTAAGATAGTAAGAGCTCGCCGCGGTGTATCTGGTAGAACGGACAGTCCCTCCATACGGGTGAAGCACACTTCCTGGCGTCATGCCTTGTGGGATACCTGTCCGCAGCCCCACAGTACGCTACACACTGGTCTTCATCCACCTTGACCAGCTTGAAGAACGGACACTCGCTCTTTAAATCGCATGGGACTATGTTCACGATGGTCCACGGCGGCAGCTCACTGCCCACTCCCATCGCCCTCCAGGGTCCCGCCCGCCTGGTTTACAGCGGGGGCAGCGGGCCTGGGCGCAAGTGGGGTGACGCGGCACAGCTGGCTCTCGATGAGGTAGAATATGCGTTGAATCGAGTTATCGACGACGCTGTTGTTGCTTATCCTTGTGAAAATCATCTCGGATCTAACCTTGTTGATCTGACGTCTTAGCTCCGGGCACAGCTCCGCAAGCTTCCTCTCCGTCTCTGATTTAACTATGTTCACATCCATACCGCGCGCGAGGAGGTTTATTACAAGCTCGTTCAAGACGCGGATCTTGTACTTCGCCTCGTCTGGTAGAGCATCATACGCTCTCTTCGTCGCCTCATCAACTCTTATACCTATGACCGACGTGGGCATGTTACTTCGCCTCTCTGTTAACATTAACAACGAGAAGGGTTAATAAACCCTAGACCCAGGCCCCCGGGGACTGCATAGGATGCAGGGTTCGTGTTAACGCCTACCCGCCCGCGGAAATGTTTACCTCTACGGATGTTAACATCGCTGGTTTGACAAAAATATAAGAACTATGTATCGTGTAAACATCCGTTGAAAATTGAAAGATGTTTACAACTAGATCGATCTATCTTTATACAAACTTTTTACTGTATTCGTATTTTCTTGATTGTATTTTTCCTACACGTCTATCTTTTACTAAGTAAAAATAGAAGCTTGTAAACAGTTTCCATAGGTGTAAACACAGACCCCCCTGACACTGCACAGGCCCCCCCGTCCAGTCGAAGCAAGGGGTGAAACCTAAGGTGCCCTGGTCCCGTCCATTTTTCCACATGGGAACCCTCGGAATCCGCTGGTGAAACCCCGTTGAAAAACCCGTCCAGTTGAAACGCGCTGTTTCAACTAGAGGCCCGTGGAATCGACTGTGGGGATCCGGGTTCTGACCTATATCCTATTATATATAAAATATAAGATAAAGAATATAGGAACCGGGGTTGACGCTTCACTTCTCGTTGTGGCAGGTCAATGCGAACGGGCAGGTGTTGCACCAGGGGCCTCGCTCGGGTGGCGGCGTCTTCTTGTTCTCAAGGTAGTAGTGGTACTCGCGGGCGCGGTCGTAGAACCTGCTCACGAGCTTCTTATTTCTGAATACCTGAAAGACTCTTACCCGCCCGTCCCGCCTGGAGATGTAGACGAGGTAGCCGTATTCAACTCTCATCATGATCATGTATGCCTGGATCTGTATGACGTGGCTCTGGTACGGTTCGCCGGGTAGCTCGTCGACCACCTTGAACTCGATCACGTGCTCGTCGCCGGAGAGCTTCACCGCATCGACTCTCCCAACGATCCTGTAGTCCACCATGTCAATGCTTACCCGGGCCTCGACCTGGTAGCCCTCCTCCTTTAACACATCTTGAATTTTCAGGTGGATGTCATTCCCGAGGGATTTAATGTATTCCGCGGGGCTCGGCTGCTGCAGCCTGGTCCTCTGGTAGTAGGACCTTCTTAGACACGGGGAGGCGATCTCTGTGACGTATATTACAGAGCTGTCGGGTTGGAGAGGCCTGTCCCCACTCATCGCTTTAAGAATCCACCTGTTCACATCATGTTCCGTGACCAAACCGCTCACTCCCTCTTCTCATTTTTTACCATGGCTTCTAATATTTCAGCGTTCTTTAGCCCCGCATATGCTATATTGTTTTCAAGATATAGAGCGTGGGCTGACAGGATGCGGCTGATATACATCTTAAGTATCTCTAAATCCTTTGTCGCTGTTCGGACAATCAGTTTGTCATCGTTTTTCACTCCTTCTTTCAGTCTTTTAATAATGTCATCAAGGTCTGCTACAAGTATATTGACGCGGTACACGTTTTCTCTTGCCATGGCGTGGGTTTTTTCAAGGATTTTATTTAACTCCAGCCGTTTAGATATCTCCTCGCTCACGGGTTACACACCCCATCGCCGTTTTTAATCTTATATGTTAGAGTTTATAAAGTGGTGGTGCGCGTGGTGGATACAGATCTAGTAGTGTTCGCCGTGGCGCTCGCTGTGGTTCTGTTTCTGTCTGTATTGCTTCACGTCTGCGACAGCGAGGAGTGCGATGAGATTGCTGTAAGCGCTGTCATAGTCCTCGTAGTATTCTTGATGCCGGTCTTTGCGCTCGCGGTCGCGTCGTGGATGCGCCTGTTTTTAAGCTAGTAAATATAAGATATATAACACGGTGGTCTAGATGCCCGAAGATTTCAAGACGTATGTAAACCGCCTCTACGAGCATGCTAAGAAGCATGTAGAATTATTGAAGAACTCGCTTGAAACAGAAGAATATGATACAGCCGACTTTCTCGCGCACGTCGTAATACTAGACTTGACCAAGCTGCGCGAGATAATCAACACACAGTTAAGATTCTCTAAGAAGCAAGCCTAGGGGTTAATATATGAGCGGAGATGAGAAACGCGAGGTCGTCCAGGTAGAGGTTGACAAGATCCTTATCCCAGAAGAGAGAGTAACATCAGTCCTCGACGAGGAGATCCTAGCGGAACTCGAAGAAAGCATAAAACAGCACGGTATTCTCCAGCCGCTTCAGATCGCGGAGGTCGACGGAAAATATGTGTTGATCGACGGACTGCATAGATTACAGATCGCAAAGAAGCTTGGGATGAAGACAGTCCCTGCGATTGTACAGAAGATGAGCGAGGATCAGCTTCTGGTAGTAAATTTAATCATGAACCGCCAGCGCGGTAAGTCCAACCCGGCGCAGGAAGCACTCATACTAAAGAAGCTCATTGACGAGTACGACTACGACTTTGATAAGGCAGCGCAGATGCTTGGCATGTCTCGGGCTACCGCGGATAAATACTATCGCATAGCATCTAATTGTAGCGAGAAAGTGCTAGATTATATGGGTCGAGGCCTCCTAAGCGTTGGCTGCGCGTATTGGTTATCATATCTTGAAGATAAATCTAAGCAGGACGAGCTTGTAGATAACGCAGTACGGTGGGGCTACACGGTTGACCAATGCAAGGCGGCTGTCATGGCAATAACTACGCCGCAGGCAGACATACCGTACATAATGATGCCCACCGGCGAATTGAAGCCCAAGCCGATACCGGTATATCCCTGCGGCAAGGAGGTCGAGCCTGGCAAAATCGTGACTATACAGTTTGACGCGGAAGTATGGCCTCTCGTACAACAAGCATTACAACAACTGTGTAGCGAGGGGGTCTTCTACGGTAATGAATCTATTGAGATACAGCGATCTCAAGAAGCAGTACAAGAAGAAGAGATCGAAGAAGAGCAAGTGCAATCGCAGCCACAACAATCTACTCAGCAGAAAAAGACGGACTGGTTTTTGGAGAGGTTGTAGATATGTCTAACGTTGAATTATGCGTTGATAGATGTATAAAGATCTATCTTGGAGATAAATATTACGAGTTGCCGAAAGAAATGCAGTTATCCACTCTCGTGAGATGTATGTATATATGTTCGAACATCAAATAGTTTTTTATGCGTGTATATACTATGTGATGAATGCTCATACCTCTGACCGCACGGGATGATCTAAGGCCAGCATGCTGAGGCCGCGCCGCGGTTCCGCGGCCGCGTGTATTTACCCCTTCCGTATATCCGCGTATATAAAATTACCCCCGCCCCCCCGCCCCCCGGAACGCCCGCCTAATTTTATATGGGGGAATCAGGGAAAGGCGTAATATTCTCGCGCGGAAACCGGCGGTTTTCAGCGCGGCAGCAGATAATTTGCGAGCGCGGCCGCGAGGCCGATTGTGAAGCCAACTAAATATTCGCGGAGGTCGCCGACGAAATCATCGTTCTCTATTTCTTGATGCTCGAAGTATTGATATGCAAAATATGATATAAACATAAGAAAAGATGCTTCTGGTTTAAAAAAAGATATATATCCTGCGAGCCCGCCCCCCAATATATGTCCGATGTCCGTTAGAGCGTTGTATATCTTTTGCCAGCTACCCACTTCCCCCGACCTCTCTAATCTTGTCATTAAGCGTCTTTAGGCCTAAATACATGAATTGCAGCTGGTTGAAAATAGTCCGGTCGATCGCGTTCAGTGCTTCTAAAGCATAGACATCGTCTTTAAGCTCGAATGCGAGATTCGCTATAACTTTTCTCACGCGCTCGTACGCAGCTATCTTACGCTCTAAAACATTCTTCTGATGCATGAGAATGTCTAGCTTCGAGCGCTTCAAGATATATCACCGCCCCCATTTAGCACGGGTTTACTTCATAATCTTTCGCTAGATCCGTGCCGAACTCAGTAATATACACGCATATCCTATCGCCGCTACGCTTATCCCAGATCGCCATCAACATCTGCGCTAGCTTCTCGCTCGGCGTGGTGAAGTATTTCGTGACTGCCATCCCATCCTCTTCGAGAACCGAGAACCTCAACCTTCTAATTGTTTTCGGCTTCTTGGTCTTCGGGTCTATTATCGTGACTTCCTCTATCACCGGGTCGGTTAATACTAGTCTCTTCCTCGCGCCCGGGATTAGTTTGACATAGTTCGCGAGGATTGTTGGTTCTACGGGCATGCATCTCCCCTGCTGACATATGTTGCTTCTAGACTTTATAACCGTAATCACGGAGAATCGGGTCAAGCCACGGCGGGTGGTCCACTTCTAACACTATCCCGTTGGCACGGCAGACCGCGTCTATGTTCGGGTCGTACCTCCAGTAGACCAGCTTCAATACGATCGGCCGGGGCATGAACTGCTTCAGCTCGTTGTCTTGTAGCGCGAGAGCCTTGTAGTAGATGAGCTGCGATATAGCTTTCATCGGGTCGTGTACTTTGAACTCGATTATCTCGATGCGGTCAGGCCAGACACACACCGCGTCAGCGTACGGTAGATACACCTTCAGCGACGCAGCTGGAACCCCCGAGATCCTGGTGAATAAATCAGGCGGGATAGCGCCTAGGCGCTTGTGAGCTATTTTATAAATTGCGTCCTTGCACTTCGTCATAATATATTCTAGAACCCACCTTCTCTCCACCAGTCTGTATTTTCCGCGTGTACCAGTGCTCATCAGTTTCTTCCAACCGCCTTGGCTCCAGTCTTTTCCAGTTTCCGCTATATTACTCACCCCATCACTCAATCTATCTTTGTCTAAGCGGGCTTAAATAGAGTTATGAGATTCTTTTAACACCCCGCGAAACAACATGTTGTTATCAGGTGGTGGAAAAAATGCCCATAAAACTCAGGCCTCTAGATCAAATCACAACGAAGTGGAGTAACAGAGCGAGCGCGGCTGGACCAGACTATCAGGCCGGGATCGCGGCCCCAAGGACGCCTTGGAGCCAGGGCGCTCTAGCAGCTAAAGACGCGTGGAGAGCCGGTGTCACCGACGCGGCCGGCAGGGACGCATTCGCGAAGGGCGTGGCAAAGGTTGGCGACGCCAAATGGTTGAAGAAAGCAACAGAGCTCGGTGTGCAGAGATACCCGCAGGGCGTTGCAGCGGCTAAAGACGACTATAAGAACGGCTTCGCGCCTTACTACGATGCTCTGTCTAAGATAGACCTGCCTCCCAGGGGCGCCAGAGGAGACCCGAAGAACATCGAGAGAGTTAGGACTATAGTGCAGACTCTGAGGCAACTGAAGACCAGCGCCGGGAAGTAATCCCGGCGCCAAGCGAAATAACGATAAAGCGAGGTGTTTCCAGCAATGCCCGCGACATACATCCTGAAGAAAATACTGAAGACAAATACAATGTATGAGATGGAGAAAGACCGATACTACGTCATAAGACGCATCGGTACAGATGTAAGCGCCAAGGTGACTGTGAAAGTGGATGGGATACCAGTCTTAGACATCTTCAACACGATTGCACCGATCGCTAGGACATCGAACAATCTCAACGGCCCACTAGACCTCGGAGACTTTTACATAGTTGTCCCACCAGAGCGCAAGCTGCTCTTCGAGAGTAGCGGTAGCGGGAACGTATATATCGAGGGCGATCTAGTAGTACTAAGCCCCGGTGAAGCAATCCCCACGGAGCACCTCACAAGGTACAACACCTATACAAATAGAAAGATAACATATCTCGACACAAGCGTTACAGTTGGTTCTTCATGGCCTGCTGGACAGGAAGTGAAGATCGCTGATATAACGCCGCCAACGATTGAAGATTGGATCTTCGACGGATTTGCTGGAGTAAATGTGAGCGGCCTAAGCGCCGCGCAGACTTATGGCCAGGTGAACATTAAGCTCTACTACGACGGCAAGCCATTCGATCTCTTGATCGCCACCGCTGGGCCACATGGTATCGAGAGCCTGAAGATGCCGCTGCCGCCGACCGACAGCACGGAGAAAGAGCCGTTCACGTTCAAGGACAAGCCGATCATGGTTGTGGGCGGTCACACTCTAACAGTCACAGCGATCAACGTGAGCGGTGCAGCTCTAAGCGCCGCAACCGGTGCAAACATAGCTGTGAGGCTTGTAGCGATATACAAAAGGATCATCAAGGCCTAGGTGATGCGGAGTGACGCTGAAGAGAATAGTGAAGCTTGACACTGGATCGCTGAGTGCTGGCAGCTTCGTTGACCTGGTCTACGCGCCTGAGGTAGATCTAAAGCTGAAGAGAATAGAAGTTGTCGAGACGACAGCTAATGCATTCAACATGTTGTTCATGACGTTCTACCTCGGAGACGTACCGTTCTTCTTCCCAGACGTCAGCGCCGCGCTATTCCAGCCGCTTGACGCCTACCCAATCATCTTCGATTTGGCGCACCCAAAGGGAGTGTACCTCAAGATCAGAGTGACAAACACAGACTCCACAACCAGAAGACTTGTTATACACCTGATCTACGAGGAGTAGCCTTGAGCACAACCTCTTTTTTTCCCTTTCACACATCCATTTTTTTTTCGGTTTTAAACACAGAATATTTACTTGAAGAAGGTGAGAATCTTGGGTCTAGTCGAGTTAGTTAAGCCGGATAAGACCAAACCGTCCAGGCTTCTCAGAGACCCGAATACAAATCAACTCTTGTTAGAGTACACAGGTATCGATGGAAATATCTACAGAGTCCCCGTATTAATCATAATGCTCCCGCAGGAATTCGGGGACTTAGCGACTCAATTAACATACGCCGACCTGTTGGAGATGATCAGGGTTAAGATAGCAGATTCGGCTATAATAGTGCCAGTGGAACAGCAGTCGAGGTACAAGCCGGCTGGCATGACGCTCTACTCGGGTACTGTGACAGCCAACGGGAACACGGTTGACATAG
>Ga0209739_100468_pt1 | contig 16381 bp, 19 predicted proteins | sample JossMetagenome_2_FD_184729 | JGI IMG/M metagenome (GOLD analysis project Ga0209739, IMG submission 184729) | Hot spring sediment microbial communities from Joseph's Coat, Yellowstone National Park, USA - JC3_ASED (SPAdes) (version 3) | ecosystem: Environmental > Aquatic > Thermal springs > Hot...
CCCCCGCCATAAGCACGACGAGCATCCCCGCCCTCCTCGCGAGGAGGAGCAAGGCGGCTGTCGCGGCGGCGGCGCCCAGCAATGCGCCGAGGAGGAAGCCGAGGTACGGAAGGCCCCACAGCCTCCACAGGAGGTACGACCCCAGAGCCGCGAGGACGGCGACGCCGCTGACCCCCAGCACGTAGGGGTCCGCCAGGGGGTTCCTCAGCGCGGTCTGGAGGAGGAGGCCCGACACGCCGAGCAAAACGCCGCCCACCACGGCGCCGAGGGCACGGGGAAGCCTAACTGTCTCGATGATGTGAGGGTCTAAGCCGGCTGGCCCCAGTAGAACTGCGGCGGAAAAAAGCGGTGGAATTATGAGAAGCAGAAGCCGCCTCACTGCAGATGCACAAACAGCGTGAAGTTGCCCGGCGGCAACGCTTCTGGGTGCAGTATCCACACGAGCTCCTCCAATAGACGGTCCGGATAGGCGTTGGCCAGCTGGTAAAAGGCGGGGCTGTAGGCATAGACCCTGCCCAAGATGACCGGCCTCAGCTCCTTAAGTCTCGGCTCGATCTTAAGTATATCTCCTATCGAGGAGGGGCCATAGCCCGACCAGATGAGGATGTCCACGTCGTTTCTATGTCTGAGGACCACCTCCAGGTCTACCTTGCTGTAGTTGGCGTATGCATACCTCCCGCCTGCTAGGCGTATCAGCTCCCTGGCGCCGGAGCCCGCCGGATACAGCACCCCGCCGAAGATTATGAACCACGCCACCCTCGGCCTCTCCAGGTCGGCCACCTGCGACACTAGGGAGTTCCACCTGGCCTCCACCGAGTCGAAGATCCTCCCGGCGTCTTTCGTGGCGTTGAAGAAGACCGCGATGAACTTAATCCACTCGGCCCTGCCGAGGGGGGACACCTCCTGGAACTCGTTCACCACGACGTAGGGGATGCCCAGCTGCGCCAGCCTGTTAATCACCGCCTCGGTTCCGTAGGGGCCTGGGTAGAAGTAGACAAAGACCACGTCTGGTCTCAACGCGGCGATTCTCTCGAAATTAGGCGAGTAGGCGGGGCCCACGTCGGCTATCGTCCCGTTTTCCAGAAGCGCCTTCACCTCAGGCAGATACCAATCGTACTCGCGGCCCCACATGATCCCCGCGATAGACCTCAACACATCTGCGCGGCCCGTCTCTGCGTAGAGGCGGTAGGCCATGGCGACGGCTGTTGACGACATGAAGACCGCCCACCTGACGGGGTACTCCACCACCACCTCCGGCTTGTATTTCTCCCGGTAATACGCGGCGAGATCCTGCGGCAGACCCCGCGGCACCGCCAACACCCTCCTCCCCAAGGCGTCTGTGACGACGTATACATCTCCCTCATACGACGCGGCGAAGAGCTTGGCGTATCTCACCGTAAGCGAACCCGCCGGCCGCGACGCCACCTGGGTCAGAAGCCGCGCCTCCGCGTACGCCGCCGACGCCGTCTTGTTCACAGAGGCCACCGTCGACCTAAGCGCCTGTATATCCCCACGGAGGCCTCCGACGTCGCGGGCAACCTCGTCAAGGCTTTTCTGAAGCTGAGCCAGCTGGCTTGAAATGGTCTGCGCCGTCGAGACGGCTTGATACGCAGATGCAACTGCGGCGGCCGCCAAAAGGAGCGCGGCGGCCGCTACTGCGGTCGTGAGCTTGTTCATAAGCTGGAGAATTGTCCACTATTTATAGTTTTCTGGCAAGACAGCCGCCTCCGCCTCCCCCGCCACATAAGGCGGCATCCACGCCGTCCCCCTCTCAGCCGCCTTCCTAAAGGCCTCAGCAACCGCCTCGGGCCTGCCCCCCTTCGCCAAGTATTCCGCCACTGCCACGGCTCTGTTGACTGCGCTCCGCCATTCCAACCGCCAAACATATTCGAAAAACCTCAGCCTATACGGCGGCGGCTCCCTCGGTTTCAACGCCTCCTCCACGGCCCGCCGCGCCTCCTCCAGCGACCGGGCGGACTCCACCACCACCTCCAGATAGCCCGTGTCTCCCACCACGTCGTAATCCACGTAATAGGAATACGCCACGCCCCCCGTCCGCAAGACGTGGAAGAGTATGGACTTTGTGCCGGTCTCCAGATGGAAGGCGGCGCCGTATAACAAGGCGTAGACGGCGGCTGGGTCGTCTGCAGAGAGCCGGAGGGCCTTGGCGTAGTAGACGCCGTCTACCCCCCGCTCCTCGACGATGCGCCCCGGCCCCGGCGCCGCCGACGGCCTCCTCTTCGTCGGCGCCTTCCCTTCAAGCCCGCCGAAGAGTTCCGCAACGCGTTTAACCGCATCTCCGCCAAAGCCGCCGGAGAGCACCACCGCCGTGTTATCCGGCGTGAACCACCTCTCCTTGAACTCCACGAGATCCTTCAGCGTGATGGAGGAGACGGTTTCGGGGGTGCCGCCCACGGGGTCGCCCCAGTCCGACTCGCCGAAGAGCGCCCGGACGCCCAGCTCCCCCACCCGCGCCGATGGGTCCTCCCTCACCTGTCTCAGCTCAGAAAGAACCACGTCTCTCTCGCGGAGGAGGTCACCCTCGTCGTATTTCTCGTTGACGTAAAGCCTGTGGGCCAGCTCCACGAGGCCCGGGGCGGACTCAGCCACCGCCTCCAGAGTCAACACTAGGAGGTCCCGCTGGGTGTAGGCGTTGTTGGAGCCGCCCAGCGCCTCCACCGCCTCGTCCACGTCGAAGCCCGGGACGCGGAACAACATGTGCTCCAGGAGGTGGGTAATGCCCCTCTGCCGCCTCTCCTCATACAGCGACCCCACCCCCACCGCCACCACCACGGCGGCGGTCGGCGACTCGAACCTATCCAAAACCAACATAACGCCGTTCCCCAGTCTCTCCACGCTCCGCATGCCCCCAACTCAAGAAGCCCTATAAAAAGACGCCCCTAGAAAGCCACACCGCCAGCTCCGCCGCCCCACACCCCCAGAGGCTCGACGTGGATATAGTAACCGGCAACAACTTGCCCCACGCCTAGTCACCTCCTCATACTTCAACATCCCCCTGGCTTCCTAGGAACTCTACCAATAGATTTGCAGAATACACAAGGCGACATGGCTGACGGCTTTTCGTACTTTAGAGGATGATTTTATGTGGCTGACTGGACCAACGCTTAAATAGTTATAGATGTCTGTATAGTGTGAAGCGGAAAACTTGGTTAATCGCCGCGGTGGTTGTGACGTTGATTAGTATTAGTGTCGGACTAGCAACGTTTGCCGCGTTGGCCAGCGAGCGGGCCGACGTGAGGTTGCCGCCGAATTCGAGCTTCGTAGCTATATGTCCACTGCAATTTGTCGATGGCGGGCTAATGCTTGCAGGGACGTGCGTCTCGGGCAACTTGACCGTGGTTGAGTTCCGGGCAGTTGGCGACGAGTTGGCGCTGAACTTCACCCTCTACGACAGAAGAGGGGGGACATACAAGAAGGGGGCCGAGTGGCCTAGGTTTATGACTCCGCTTGAGAAGGAGCCGGAGTACCGCGAATTGGTCAAGAGGCTCCGTGTAAACGCCTCGATATACCTAGTGGACCGGGGCGGACAGGAGGCGGGTGGGGGCGATTCAGTTTGCGGGATGCCACGCTTATTGCGCTACCTCATGATGGAGCACACAGCTTTGGTCGTGGATAACAAGACGCTGATTGTCGTAGTTACGTTTAGAGCGTGGAGGACCAATCAGCTGATAACAAGTGGAAGTGCGGTTGAGTACGTCGAGAAACAACTCCGCCCATACAGAGAGTTTGTTCACCAAGAGCATTTAAGAGACGTCGAGGAGGACCTGAAGTCCTACTTCAAGAGGTAAGCTACCCGACTCTCCGGCTTCAGTTGCGGATTTTTTCAAGGTGCCGCGGGCGCGGCTATGATCGACATGCCTGTGTCTTCGTGTACCCGCGCCGTGGGCGCAGGCCTTTTAATCCCTCATGTGTCAAGATCTAGACGCGTGGACTAGCCGCTGGAGCGGCCGGCGCGTCGTTTTGATAGACGCGGCAATCTGGGGGAGGGGATACGGCGGCTGGAGTAAGGACGCGTCTGCGGCTTCGTCTCTTCCTCATCGGCTACGCCGTATCTGAGGAGCAGGTAGCCTCGCCGCGTTGGGAGAGGTGGGGCGACAGGGGGCTCGCCGCTTTCCGGCGCGGAACATGGTCGGCGGCCCACTGCACGGCGACTTCGTTGTCTAGCTTTAAGGTCTCCACGGTGGGTGGAGTACTCGCCGTATCGATTTAAATATTTTGGTCTTTAGATGTATGGAGAACGTCTTGGTGGAGATAAACTTGGCCAGGGAGGATGCGGCTTATGCCAGGTCTCTGCTGGATAGGTTTGGGTTTAGGTACAGCGTTGTTGAGTCGGGGGACAGAGTCCGTATTGTGCTGGTTGGGCGGCAGGCGGTGGCCTTCGCCGCGGGCTACGCCGCGATTGTGGATGAGCTGGAAGGGGAGCCCCTGGAGCTGGTGTACCAGGTCGCGGAGCTCGTCGTGGAGAACCTCGGGAAATACGCCGTACTTAAGATGCCTACGCCGGGGGAGGCTAGGGAGGCCGCTTCGCACATATCCGTCATCGCCCCGGCGGAGGTCAGAGGCCGCGTGGTCAGGGCGGAGGGGAAGTTCCTCACGCGGCTTCTCGACGTGTCCCTCAACTTCAGACAGATGAAGAGGGGGATCGCCCAGGTGGTGAAGACTTTCGTGTCGCAGATCTACGACCCGCGGAGAAAGGCGGTCTACGTGCCGCTCCGTCTCTACAGGCGGTTTGCAGAGTTGTACATCCCCCGCACGGTGGGGACTCAGGTGGAGGTCCCCGGCTGCTGGTTGCAGCTGGTGATAGGCAACGGCGTGTTGGCCGGCTGGGACGTCATGCCGCCTGACTTCATGGAGGCGCTGGAGATGCGCCGCCTAGGCACATACGTGGCGCAGCTGGGGGATGCTGAGGCGGAGGTGGAGCTGTACGCCCTCGGCGAGTACTGGAAAGTCGCCGTGGTCAAGGGGGTAGACGCCGCCGCTTTGCTCGACTACCTAGACGCCGAAGACGAAATCCCCCAGCAAGACGGCAAGCTCTACCTATCCCGGTGGGCAACAGCCGAGCTCCTCAAACGAGGCGCCCTCAGAAAAAGCAACGCCCAAGGGCCTCCGTGAAGCTGAAAAAGGTGGCGGCCGTGTTTTTCGCATTCACAACGCTATTTGTAGCGATGCCGGTGGCTGAGGGCAGGGCCTCGCCGGCATCCGCGGCGCTGGCCTTCGCCATCGCCGCCGCCCCCGTCGCCGCCATCCTCCGCGACGCCGCCAGACGGGGCCTCACAGACAAAAAACTAGAGAAAGCAGTCAACCCAGTCGTCGTCATACTTCCGGCCTTCTCAGCAGGTTCTCTGGCGGAGGTCCTTGACATATGGCTGGGGGACTCCCTCAACATCTTTCTAATGTTGCTAAACGCGGCGGTTGCGGCCTCTGTGGTCGGCCTCCCGTTTATGTTTTACCGTATTGGGCTCCGCGAAGCCGAGGCGCCCGAGGCGGAGGAGCGGGAGCTCACACCTGAGGAGCGCTACGCCCTCCGGGAGAGGATGCAGAGGCGGATCAACAGGTGGCGCGTTGCCGCCTTTGGCCGCATATACCTCACGCCCCGCGCGAGGCGCCGGGAAGACAGCGGCGATGGGGATTAGGCCCGGGTGTCTGCTGGTGCGTGTTTATTTATAAATGGCGTGGTTTCTTGCGTCGTGGAGGGGATTACGTCTGTTGAGATGTATATCGCCGACAGAAACGCGGAGTGGCTGGGGGTGCCCCGGCTGGTGCTTATGGAAAACGCCGGGGCCGCCGTGGCGCGGAACGTGGTTAGGCGGTTCCCCGACGCCGTCAACGTGCTTGTGGTCTGCGGCACGGGGGACAACGGCGGAGACGGCTACGTGGCGGCGCGGCACCTCCACGCGGCTGGCCGTAGGGTGAGGGTCGTGGCGTTGGGGGAGCCAAGGGAGGAGCTGGCCCGGCGGAACTACGAGGCGGTGAGACGGCTCTGGGGCGTGGAGCTGACCGTCGTGCAGTCTCCCCTGGAGCTTCTGGCGCTTCAGGACTGGTTCATGTGGGCCCACGTGATCGTCGACGCGGTGTTGGGCACCGGCATACGGGGTGCTCTGAGGGAGCCGCACGCCACCGCCATTGAGCTCATGAACATAGCACCGGCGCCTAAGGTCGCCGTGGACGTCCCCAGCGGCCTTGACCCAGACACGGGGGAGGTGAGGGACAAGGCCGTGAAGGCCGCCTTCACAGTCACCTTCCATAAGCCGAAGAGGGGGCTTCTCACGGAGTCGGCGAGGAGGTTCGTGGGGGAGCTGGTGGTGGAGCCCATCGGCATACCGCCTGAGGCCGAGCTTTTGGTGGGGCCCGGCGACTTCGCCTACCTCGACTTCTCCCGGCGGCCCGACAGCAAGAAGGGGGACCACGGCAGGGTGTTGGTCATCGGCGGCTCGCTGGAGTACTCCGGCGCGCCTGTCTACGTGGCCCTCGCCGCCCTCCGCGCCGGCGTCGACCTGGCGGTCATAGCTGCGCCGGAGCCCGCCGCTGTGGCGGCCAAGGCCCAGAGCCCCGACGTAATCGCCATGCCGCTGGAGGGGCCCCGACTATCGCTGAGACACGTGGATAAGCTCGCGGCCCTCGCCGAGAAGTTCGACGTGGTGGCCATGGGGCCCGGTCTCGGCGTAGAGGGCGAAACCCCCGACGCCGTCCGCGAGCTTTTCCAGAGACTCGCCGGCGTTAAGCCGCTGGTGGTGGACGCCGACGCCATCAAGGCGCTTAGAGGCGAGGCGCCGCGGGGCGTTGTGGTCTTCACGCCGCACGCCGGCGAGTTCAAGGCCCTCACCGGCGTGGAGCCGCCGAGGGGGCTGGAGGAGAGGGCGGCGGCGGTGAAGGAGTGGGCGGCTAGGCTGAACTCCGTCATTCTGCTCAAGGGGCGGCACGACTTGGCTTCAGACGGGAGGCGGGTTAAGATAAACACAACCGGCACCCCCGCCATGACTGTCGGCGGCACGGGGGACGTCTTGACGGGGCTTGTCGCGGCTTTTCTAACCAAGACCAAAGACCCCCTCGAGGCCGCCGCCGTCGCCGCCTTCGTCAACGGACTCGCCGGCGAAGACGCCGCCGCAGAGCTGGGCCACCACATCACTGCGTCTGACTTGATACCGAGGATACCGAAGGTGTTGAAGAGGTTTGCCCAGTAACACCTTTATAAGAGAGGCCACGTATTGCCGTGGAGGTCTCCATAAGCCACTACAAGTCAATAGAAAAGGTGCAAATGAAGCTGGGGAAAGTCACGGTCCTGCTGGGCCCGCCCGCCGCTGGCAAATCCAACATGCTAGAAGCCATAGCGCTTGCAACCTACTTCGACCGATACGCGTTCTACGTCGACAGAGAGCCTCTATCTAGGCTAGTCAGAGCCGCAGATGTAAGCGATCTTTTTACGTTTTATGACTTAACAAAGACCGTCGAAATTAGCATAGGCACCGGCGAGTGGCGCCGATCGCTACGTATATACTCCCAACAAGGTCTCCGCCTCGAACTCAACGACACCGAGGTACCATTTGCGAGGTATTTCAAACTTCATGACCGCTCTCTCTACCTATTCTCTTATGGTGCACGTGAATATGGGATTGACCCAGATCGGTTTAGCGAATTACTTGAAGTCCTTGGAGAGAAGGTTGTGGTGAGACTTTATGGATTTGACAGGTTTAAAGACGACATTATAAATAGCATGGTTAATGGTGTCGAAGTTGAAGCTCCGCAGGGTCTTTTGCGGGAGGATGGAAAAAACTTCGGCGTTGCAGCAATGAAACAGCCGGAGGTTATCAGAGACATAAACGCAGAGTTGGCCGAGCTGAGTCGGGTAGAGGTCAAGTTGCTAGGCGATGGGAGGGTTGTGGTGTTTGACAACGACGTTGCCATGAAGTCCTCCGCCATTTCCGACTCGGTGTTTCGCATCTTGTACAACCTTGTGGGTCTCTCTTCGGCGATCTTCTTCACGAAGCTCCACGGCCTAGAGGGAAGAACAGTCGTACTGCTAGAGGAGCCGGAGGGGCAACTGTTCCCCCAGTTCTTCAACCTCTTGGTGAAGTACATCGCAAAGTTCAGCGAGGTGGGATATGTGGTAGTTACAACACACAACCCAATCCTGGTCTCTCTGCTGAGGGATAGGCTAGACGTGACTCTGTATTACGTATACAGGGGGGATGGGGGGCTTACGGAGGTTGCGGAGCTTGACAAGGACAAGCTGGCGGAGGAGTTGGTCACCTCCGCGGACATCCTCTTCATGAAGCCCCGCGAAGTGCTTCGTCTATGCAGACGTGCATCGTAGCGGAGTGCTACGGCAACAAATGCGTAGGCGAATACCTTAAAAACGCGGTGAGAGGCGAGGTTCGCCACAGGCGCAATTACGGACGCGAGCTAATACTGCGGGACATCGTCAAGGAGATCAAGCCGCGGTGCAGCCGCCTCATCGTGGTTATAGATTACGAGATTGGCGATGCGAGGATCTTGGTGGAAAAGAACTTCCGGCTGACACAGATCTGCGGAAAGGTTTGGGTCGGGCAAGGAGTGAACAAACTCGCCGGAGTCGTCGCGGTGGTCTTCGACCCGCATATAGAGGCATTCACCGAGTGGTTAGGCCTCAACCCAGGCGATAAGCTTAAGCGTGACGAGGCCTGCAACTACCTTCACTCTGAATTGAAGAGAGGCAACGACGCCAGCTCTCAGTTTGAGAACTGCATACAACGAATTGTGGCGGCGATAAGGCAATTTTTAAGATAACCAAGTCGCCTCAACCGTTAGAGCCAGCAACTCTCGGCGCAACATAGGTGGGAAAGATGGGGTTACGATTCATACGTCACTACATCTTATCGCAACTAGCCACATCCGGCGTTAGCTTTGGCTTGGGGGGCTAATGTAATAGCCCGCCTAGGCGGCGACTTAGAGATATGCCGATGCCATGTCGCTTTCAGACAGGGGGTTTGCCCGCTAACGAAAATAGCAACTGCCGTGGGGTAGTCCGCGACGCCCCTCTCTTAGACTCCGGTGTGTATCGAACGGATTGCGGGGTTGTCCATTTATATATAGATTTGCGTAGGGTCGTGGGGAGGGAGGAGGTGGAGATATTGAGGGAGCGGGCGTTGATGTTTCTGGCGGCGGCTCGGGATGATTTGAGGGCTGGGAGGGAGGCGGCGTTTCACGCCGAGCAGGCGTGTCAGCTGGCGCTTAAATACGTGCTGGCGTCTAGGGCGGGGTACTACCCGCATACGCATTCTCTGAGGCGGCTCTTTGAAGAGGCTAGGGCTGTTAAGCCGGAGCTTTGGAGTCTCTACGAGAGGTACATGTTCGCCTTTGAGGTTATGGAGGATGCCTACCTGGGGGCCCGGTATCTGCCGCGGCGGTACAGCAGAGATGTGGCGGAGCATCTGGTCAAGGTGGCGGAGGAGCTGGTGGCGCTATGTACGTAGAGTGGGGGCTTAGGTGGAGGGAGGTTCTGGAGAGGTGGAGGCTGTATGTAGAGAGGCTGTGCCGGAGGGCTGGGGAGTTGCTGGGGGAGGTTAGGGTTGTGGTGTTTGGTAGCGTGGCGAGGGGGGACTGGTCTGCCGACAGCGACATAGACGTGCTTGTGATCTCGCCTAACGCGCCTGAGGACCCCTGGGAGAGGGCTAAGGTTGCGGCGGCTCTCAGGTAGGCGGCCGGCGAGGTGGCGGCGTTGCTGGAGCTTCACATAGCGAGGCCTGAGCAGTACTTGGGCTGGTACAAGCGGTTTATAGACGCGGAGGTGGAGGTCTGCTGAGCGTTCAAGGGCCGGGACCTGCCCTCTTATCGACGGCTTGTCTTGTTCACATGCGGAAGAGCTGTGAATGTTTGTGCCGGTGCTCTAGGGACTGCTCTCCCATCCATCTGTCTCGTTTTTCTCCGCGGCGGCGAGGGCTTGGTCCAGTAGGGCGAGGGCCTCTGCGAGCTGTCGTACGGCGGGGTCGGGGGATAGGCGGTAGAGCTTCATGCGGCCGACGGTCTTCACCTCTATTATGCCGTATTGTATGAGGGGTTTTATCTGCTCCTCGACGACGCGTTGCGACGCTTGGGAGCGTCTGGCGAGTTCCGTGAGGTTCATTTCGCCGTGCCGCCAGAGGGCTATGACCATCTTTATCTTTGTGGATGAGCCGAGAACCCGGTCGATCACGGGAAAAAGGGGGGTTGGGGGTTTGTTTATTTATGTTCTTATTTCTTCTTGCCTAGGAGTCTGTAGACCTTTATGCCGGTGTACGGCGACGTGGCGACTGCGAACATCATGGGGCCGCGGGCGGTCTTCTTCTCCATCACCTCGTATTTGTCTGTCTCGAACGACTTCTTGGCTTTTATGTCGTAGAACTTTAGCTTGTGCTTGGACATGACCCTCTTTTTCTCGGGCTTTAAAAATCCCTCGTTTATTTTAAAACAATACTAAAAGACCCGCGGGCGGAAGATCAAGGGCAAAGCCCTCCTAAGTCTCAAGGCGTTGGCCGTGACGGTGATGCTGTTTAGCGCCATGGCCAGCCCCACGAGCTTCGGCTTGAGGTAGAGGGCGGGGTAGAAGAGCTTCCTCATCTCCACCAGCTGGACCTGCTCCACCCGGGCCGAGTCAACCTCGGCAAAGCCGCCGCCTGTCTTCACCCACATCTGAGAGGAGTCATCTGCGCCAGCTTCCTCACGGCGTCGCCCGTCTCCAGCTTCATCTGGGCCTCCACGTACCTACCGGCTAGGACGAGAGTGATCACGGCCGCTGAGGCTTCGATGAAGGTCTGTACAGTTAACGAAGAGGTGGCGCAGTGAATCCCCAAAATCTTCAAAACGGACTCGCGCCCCTCTACCCTAACCCCTATCTTAACCTCCATCAGCGGTGGTGCGGCATGTCCTGGTGCCCGTGTTGCAGGTGGTGTTCAGGCTTCTTCTTGAACTCCTTACACATGGGGGAACAGAAGTAGTGGACCTTGCCTCTCTACAGCGTTTTGTACTTAGCCTTGGTGGGGTTGACCTCCATTCCACATACGGGGTCAACTTCCATGACAGAACTCTTGAATCCGGTAAATATCTCCAAAGGGGTGAGGAACAGTTATATACACATGTCGATAGGGGTTCCATGTGTGCGCCTCCGAAAAAGGTAGAGGAGAAGAAAAAGGAGGAGGAAAAGAAGAAGTAAGGGCTTCTCCAACCCTATAAAACACCCAACCTTTTTACATAAAATCTAACGCTAAGTCGCGGGTAGATGTCTCTAGGCAGGTGACGCGGCGCCGCCTTCTACCTTAGGTGTCGTTGATGTGTTTCCATCATGCATGCGTTCTCCACAAGCGCTGTGCCGGCCTCTTTGAGTCTCTTTTTTGTGTCTTCGTCTGCGGTGATGCCCAGCTGGAGCCAGAGCACCTTCACGTCGCCGCGGGTCTTCCTCCGCTGGATCACATCCTCCGCTATCTTGGGCACCTCCTCGCTGGGCCGGAACACCTCCACCACCTCCACCTCCTCCGGCACCTCCATCAGCGACTTGTATGCCTTCTCGCCGAGTATCTCGGAGGCGGTGGGGTTTATGGGAATTATGCGGTAGCCGTGTTCCTTGAGGTACTTAGGGACTATGTGGGCCCACTTGCTCGGGTCCTTAGACGCGCCCACCACCGCCACAGTTCTGTATCTCTTCAGCACCTCCACGGGGTCCATGAGCCTTCCCCGATGCTACTTAAAAAGTGTAGTCGAGGTAGGTACATGCAGAGGGAGGAGGCCATCATGTTTCGGCTCAAGTTCAAGAAATACCTCGACGCGGTGGAGTTCCTCCGGCGGGTGGCCGAGGCCGCCGAGAGGCTCAACCACCATCCCGATGTGGAGCTTCGCTACGTAAACCTAGCCCTAAGGCTCACCACCCACGACGCAGGAAACAAGGTCACGGAGAAGGACCTGCGGCTGGCCGAGGAGATACAAAAAATAATGGAGGAGTTCAGAGACAGACTAGCTCAGTAGCCTCAGGGCCTTCTCCACCACCTCCCTAGGGCTCCTCCCAAGCACAGTAATCATCGGCTCCTTGCCCCAGTCGCCCACGTCTACGATTAAGTCGGGCGTCTTCCCTCCGGTCTGTCTATACGCCTCTTCCATTATCCACTGCATGGTGGCGCCTTCGCGTTTCTTCACCTCCTCCGGCTCCTTCCGCCTGTCTACGTACACCACAGACATGCCCAGCTCCTTCGCCCGCTCCAACACGGCGGGGTCCAGCCGGATGTTCATGGCAGACCTCACGCTGGGGTCCCGCGCCGCCGCCGCAAGTATCTTCCTCGCCACGTGGTCGCTGGCGCCGAAGGCAGGCGGGCCGGAGGGCTTGGCCCTGCCCATGTAGTTGACTATGCGCCCCGGCACGGCCGCCACGTCGCCGCGGTCTTTGGCGTAGCGGAGGTCGATGACGTAGCCGAGGTTGCTCTGCACCTCCGGTATGGCCCTGGCGAACTTCTCCGCGTTCTCCTCGATCAGCCTCAACGCCTCGTTCATCTCCTCCACCGCGCGCCACCTCTCCGCCGGAATCTCCAGCCAGGCCATGGGGTTGACGGCCCAGTGTCCCCTGCCCCTGGCCACGCCGTATTTAATCGCCATGTATATCAGCCGCTTAGCCGTCTTGACGGCCTCAAGCGGCTCCAGCCCCTTGGCCAGCCCGGCCGCTATGGCCGCCGAGTAGGAGCAACCCGTGCCGTGGGTCGCCCTCGAGTCTAGGCGGGGCGTGGAGACCTCGTGGAAGACGCCGCCGACGTACACCACGTCCACAGCCTCCTGCGTCTCCAGGTGGCCGCCCTTGACGACGACCACCTCCGCCCCCAGCTCTTTGTGTATGGCGGCGGCCGCCCTCCTGGCGTCCTCCAGCCCCGAGATCTTCATGCCGGTCAGCTTCTCGGCCTCGTGGCGGTTGGGCGTCACCACCTTGGCGAGGGGGATGAGCCTCCTCTTCAAAACCTCAACCGCGTCCTCCGAGATGAGGGGGGCGCCCGACTTGGCTATCATCACGGGGTCCACCACCAGGGGAAACCCCAGTTTCGACACCGTGGACGCCACCTCTTCAATGATCTCCCTAGTGCCCAGCATCCCGGTCTTCCCCGCGTCTATCCCCATGTCGTCCCACACAGCCATAATCTGCGACCTCACAAGCGAGGGCTGGAGACACTGCGCCTCCCTCACCTCGTAGGTGTTCTGCGCCGTGACGCAGGTAAGCGCCGCGGCGCCGTGGACTCCCAGCGCCGCGAAGGTCTTCACGTCGGCGTGGATGCCGGCCCCACCCCCAGAGTCCAGCCCCGCGATTGTGATTGCAACCCTCCAAGGCATAAATTATTTTTCTAACGAAGATAAAAGCCTTTTCATCTCAGAAAGTAGCGGGATCTCCCTCAGCATCTCGTCGGTGATGTACTCCCAGAAGATGCCCTTGGGCTTGGGGTCCCTCCTCGCCGTCCTTATTAGTCCTGTGGGCGTTGCTATTATATCCACGGGCAGGTCGAAGGGCTCCCTGGGTATGTCGTCCTCCACCAGCTGGACGTCGTGCACCGTGGTGGCGACTGGGGTCTCCTCCCCCACCTTGCCGAGGCCGGAGAGGATGCCCCACTCGATCTCGGCGTAGCCGTGGGACTTGCCCAGCCTCCTCCCAGTTTTGGGGTTCACGGCGACGGACCCCACCACCACCATGTCAACCGGTGGGAGATCCCAAGGCTTCACCGGCTGTCCCCACTTGAAGGCACCTGAGATGGTGGACGCCTCGCGGTAGGCGCCTCGGGGGATCAGGCCGGGGTCCAGCAGAAGGAACCCCTCTCTTATCCTAGGCGTCGGCATCACCACCGCCTTGCCCAGCGACAGCGCCAGCTCCCGGCACGGCCTCTGAGGCGCGTCTGGGTTTATCTTCACGAGGCGGGCCCTCCTAAACTCCTCCGTGGACGCGAGGTTCCGACAAGCCTCCTCAGCCCCCTTGAAGTTGGGTATCCTGCCGTAGACAGGCCTCGGGAAGGCGGCTAGGTCCCTCTCCTCCAGGGTACGCCAAATGCGCTCCCTTATGGCCTGCTTAACCTCCTTAACCACGGATCAACAAATGGCTATAATAAACACTGTATGTCCCGCAGAGACCTCCTGAGGACGGGGTCCGGCTTCTCCGCCGGCCTATCTAAAAACAACATAGGTATGCAGTAACTACATACCTATAAAGTTATCAACGCCGTTAAGCCGGGCTTGTCCGTCGACGCCGTGGCCGCGATGCGGAGCCGGCCGAGCGGCACCAGCTGGAGATCGGGCTCCCGCGTCAAGCAGACCGCGGCGACCTGCGCCCCCTCAGCGACGCTACCGTGAAGCCGCGAGGCAAGCCGCCCGGTGCTGGGCGTAGCGTCGGCTGACCAAGAGGCCCTCTGCAGGAAACGGCAGATGTAGTGATCCTCCCCGCGGAGTCCCTCATGTTGGAGATATATGCAAAGGGCGTCTTCGCCCGGGGGGCTACAGCGAATAAGTGAGAAGAGGACAAGATCGGCATTTGCCACAACTTCGTCGGAAAACCTGCGGAAACACGGCCAGAGAGAAGCCGCCGTGAAACACGGCGGCTACGCCGCAATTCGCCGAATCCCGAGGCCGAGACGCGGCGGCGCCGCGCCTCGCGCAGAGGCGATGTACTACTGGTACATCAACTTTTTAACACAGCCCACAGCGACGTCTGTGAAACGTGAAATAGCCACAGCGGTGCTGGCCTTCCTTGCGCTCCTCCCCCTGCTCAACATCTCGCCTCAACCCCCACAAAACGCCACCCCGCAGAGCCCCGCCCTCCCCGTGGTCAAGCTTTCGGAGCTGGAGCGCCTGTCCCCGACGTATCTCTACGCGGTACCTGCGGTTCTGGCGACGCCTACTGCAGCCGTCCCCCTCTCCGCGTCGGCGGACACGGCGAGGGCCGCCGCGGTGGCGGCGAATCTGCAGGTGGCCGGCGTCGACGAGGAGGACTACGTGAAGTTCGACGGCGAGAACCTCTACGTGGCGGCCGCCGGCAGGGTCTACGTGGTGGGGCCCGACCTCGCCGTCAAGGCCTCCGGCTCCTGCCCCGCGTACGACTGCGTCGTGTTTGTCTGGGGCGGCCGCCTCCTCACGTACGGCATGGCGGAGAGCGGCCTCGTGAAGGCCTACCTCTACCGCCTCCCAGACATGGCCAAAGCCGCCGAGTTCAACTTCTCCGGCGTCCCCATCGCCGCCAGGGTGGCCGGAGGCTACGTCTACATCGTGGCCGCGGCCACGCCCCCCGACGTGGTTATAAACGGCGCGAGGGTCAACGAGGCGCCCCTCCTCTCCTTCGACTCGCCGCCAGCCGTCCTTGTGGTCGCCGCGGTGGACATGGAGAGAGGCCGGCTCAACGCCTCGGCCTTCGTCTCGGGCCACACCTTCCGCATCTACATGAAAGACGGCCGGCTCTACATCGCGGCAACCCAGGGCACCCCCCAGCTGTTGTACAAAGCCGCCGCCAAGGCCTGGGACAGGCTTCCGCCGGACGTAAAGGCCAAGCTCAACCTCACCAATCCCCTCACCCTCTACAAGTCGCTCCAAGACCTCCTCAGGGAGAGAGGCTACGCCGACGACATAGTTGAGGCGCTAAACAGCGCCAACGTCACCACAGCCACAAACATATACATCTTCGACCTCGACGGCCTAAACATAAGGCTGAGGGCCGCCGCCGAGGTCCCCGGCAGACTCCTCGACCAATTCGCCATAGAGGAGCTAGACGGACACCTGGTCGTCGCCACCACCGTCGCCGCAGTCAAGTTCCAAACCACCCGCTACATACAGCCACTGCCCCGGGGAGAGGCTGTGGTAATCTCGCAAGACGGCCAGCCGGTGACGACGATACGGCCCCCGCCGCCCCCCGCGCCGCCTCCAGCCCTCTACGCGACGGAGGGCGAGCCCAGCAACTCCGTCTACGTCCTCACCCCCGACGGGCGGATCGCCGGCGCGCTGGAGGGCCTAGCCCCCGGCGAGAGGATCTACGCCGCCAGGCTGATCGATAAGACCCTCTACCTAGTCACATTCAGACAGGTTGACCCACTCTTCGCCATAGACCTCAACAACCCCGCCGCCCCCAGGATCCTCGGCCTCCTCAAAACCCCCGGCTTCTCCGAATACCTACACCCCGTTGACCCAGACAGACTGCTGGGAGTCGGCGCCTATGAGAAAGGCCTAAAAATAGCCCTCTTCGACATCTCCAACCCCACCCAGCCCAGAGAAATCTCCAACATAACGGCCACAGGTCTCCACTCGCCGGCGTTCTACGACCACCACGCCTTCGCCTACAGCCCCAAGCTGAGGCTCGCCATGGTGCCCGCCGCAGGTTGGTACGGCGCCGGCTACGTCCTCGCCGTGGAGG
>Ga0209739_100469_pt1 | contig 16353 bp, 19 predicted proteins | sample JossMetagenome_2_FD_184729 | JGI IMG/M metagenome (GOLD analysis project Ga0209739, IMG submission 184729) | Hot spring sediment microbial communities from Joseph's Coat, Yellowstone National Park, USA - JC3_ASED (SPAdes) (version 3) | ecosystem: Environmental > Aquatic > Thermal springs > Hot...
TAATCCTATATTTTTTATTGATAGACTTGCTCCTGAGCAATGGCGTAGAACCTTCTTTTAAAGATATTTTATAAGATATATCTTGTTCTAAAAAACCTTTTGACCATCTCCACACACCTTCATCCTCAACAGGCTCAGGAACTCGATCAACAACTGGTATCAACGGATTGCCACATACAGGACATCTATTAATGATCTTGTCTTCAAATCTCTTCTCAAAATAACCACAATAGAGACAGACATATCCTCTCTCAACTTTCTTAAGCAGTAAATCTAACGTCTCTATAGATCTGCACCTGTCCAGATATATTATGATGCTACCTATTTAAAATTATTTAACATTACAAAGATCACACTATTTAATTACATACTTACAATTGAAAGCCTCGTCTTTTAGGGCGGGGGATGAGTAGAAAGATTTATAATCTTTTCATATTCTGATCTTTTTTGGAGAGGCTCTATGACGACTGGTGATGAGGGGATGCTAACCCTCTCGATAGGCATGAGGGTTAGTCCTGAGCCTGTCGCCATAGAGCTTCTCCATAGATATAGAAATGCAATGAACTATGCTATAAACAAGATAATAGATAATAATCTAAAGACATTAAAACAGGTCCATGATTTTCTATATAGAGATCTTGTTGAGATATTTAATCTTTCATCTAGAATAGCTCTCGATTGTTATAGATGATGCTCTTATGAATGCAAATGCCTGGAGGAATAATCCTAAGAGAGGAAAAAGACCAGTGGTAAAGAAGTTATCAATGCTTCTACATCCACGGCGTGCCATATGTGAAGGTCGATCCTAATGGGACGTCCTCGGTATGTCCAAAATACAACTACAAGGGATTAGAGGAGATTGGCTATGGAAGATTTAGATGTCCTCGATGTGGTTTTAAGGCTGACAGAGATGTTATTGAGAAGCTTAATGTTAGAAAGAGAGGATTGAGAAAATTAGGCATATATCCTCGTGGGGGATCTCTGGCCACCCCGAATGTCCCTCAGATGACAGATGTAAACCCGAATAGATGGGGGGAACCTATGATCCGCTCCGGAGGGGGCATAAGCTCCTGAGGGCGGGAGAGGAGGTCAGATGTCATGAGAAGATCTGTTGAAGAAATCTCATCTGATATATGGATATATAATCCATATATTTATTAATATCTCAGACATATTATATTTGATTATGAACAAAGGCTGATCTTTATGTCATATGAGATCATAGATCTTATGAATAGATGGAAAATTTTCGCTGAGGATCTAGATTCTAGACATGTCTTATTCATGTTTTTCATAGCTTCAACAAAGACCTCGACCATACCCGGGATCAGTGTCGCAGGCCCAGATCCTTTCTCAACTCTTTATACCCCCACGTTAGATGTAGAATATCTTGTGTTAGGAAAGCCGAGGACTATTGATATGGTTCCTATAACTCCAGAGGGCATCCCGACGCCAGCATTAATAACAAAAGCTGTTTTTAATCTTATTAAACCTTCTTATCTTATAGTTGATTCAGGGGTTTTCAGAGAGCCTAAGATCCCTTTCATATCTATTCCACATAAGACTGTAGGTGGAAGAATTGATGAAGAAGATGCTTTACCAAAAGATTTTGCACATAAGATCTTTGAAGAAAGCAGGATCTTAGGGAGAATGTTGTCAGATAAAAAGATGTTCATTATAATAGGAGAATCTATGCCTGGAGGAACGACAACAGCGATGAGCATCATCGAGTCTTTAGGCTTTAAAGGACTTGGAAGAACAAGCAGCTCTTCACCTGATAATCCTGTTAAACTTAAGATAGATGTATTTAAGAAAGCTTCGGCTAGACAAGGATCTTTTTCCTCTGATTATGATGTCTTTAGAATAATAGAGATTTTCGGAGATCCTTTGCACATCTCTATAGCAGGTTTCGTCGTCGGAGCCTTAGAGAGAGAATCTAAGATAATGTTGGCAGGAGGAACACAGATGTATGCAGTCTTATCTATTTTAAAGAGACTTAAAATAGATCTGAATGACAAGATCATTGTTGGAACAACAAGATGGATCGTTGAGGATATGAGCTCAGATATTAAAGGTCTCGCGAGAGAGATCTCTCCAGAGGTTCCTCTATTATACACTAAAATAGATTTCAAAGACTCTCCTTATGAAGGTCTTAAATATTATGAGAAGGGGTATGTGAAAGAAGGAGTAGGAGCAGGAGGATCTATATTAACCGCTCAGATCATATATGGCTTATCAATAGATGAGATTAAGAAAGAGATCTTTCGAGAATACGAGAGATTGATAGGGTCTGGATATGTTAAAGAGAATAGATAAGGCTGATGATAAAACTATTGTCATCGAATTCAGCAGACCTATGAAGACCGTCTCAACAGTACCTGTGATGTCTATAAATGGTGTAGATGATACAGGTATTATTGATAAAATAGTTTTTCATAATGTTTCTGAAGAACTAGATCTTTTGTATGAAGATTTGATAAGTTATTACATAAGGATCCTTAGAAGACTAGATCTTGACAAAGGCATGATCTTTTTAACAGCAGCATCTCTTAATAATATGAAGAGGATATCATTATTTGATGGCAATGTCGAGATATTTATGACGATAGGTTTCGAGCCTGCATCATGTATAGAGTATGAGAATATTTTCGAACCTTTAAAAATCTCTACAATAAATATTGTTGTCGCAACAAATTATCCTCTCACGATAAATGCTATGACAGATCTTTTGAAAACAATTGTTGAAGCAAAAACTTTAGCATCTTCAGACATATTATTAAGATGTAGATCAAGATCTAGTGGCACGATAACAGATGCGATAGCGATATTAAGACCTTCAGAGACTGAGGAGAAGATGCTTTTCGCAGGGATCGCAACTTATATCGGCAATAAGATAGCTAGAGAAATATATAATGCTGTGAAGACAGAGTATTTTAAAAAAGGAGAGGAGTATTATCTAAAAAACATATTAGGTCTAGATCTTAAGGAGCTTTTAGAAATATTTTCAGATGTTTACAGACGAGCCCCTCTACCAGATGTTGATGAGAGGATTATATTAAAAGAGGCGGAGGATCTTTTGAGAGAGTTTCTTAAAGATCCTAATGTATGGAGCATGATTATAGCTGCCAGAGAACTTGATCTTCATGGGATAGCTGAGACGATACCAGATCTTACTCAGAGTGAGTATAGAAGTGATTCTAAGAAGATCGTGGCTGACGAGATCATAGGGATCTCATTGGCTATGTATTTATCAGGTCTCAAAGGATTGTTCGCCATGTATTGGATTGAGAGATTAAAAGAAGATAAGTCAATAAAATATTTTAAGCAAGATAACATGTTTGAAGATGATATTATATCAGCAATAATAGCCTCATTATTGACACGCATCTTAGACAAATATATGTCGAGAGGTCTCTCATGACGAGTACAAGTCTTATTGATATATGCCTGATCATGGCGGGAGGATCTGGATCAAGATTTAAAGATCCTTTGAAATATATGAGAGAAATATGTGGAGAGAGCATATTAAAAAGACTTATAAGACAATTAAAACTAGTTTGTGTCAACATTATTATCGTAGCCTCTGATAAGTCTTTGTATAAGATATCTGATTTATGTAGAGAAGATTTTAATATAGACTGTGTAGAGACCTCGGGACATGATTATGTATCAGATCTAATCATAATGTTGTCATCTATAAGAGCGAGGCCGATATTAATATCAGGAGCTGATGTCTTCATAAGATCTATAGATGTCTTGATAGATTTTATAAACAAAGCTTTCAGTCTTAAAGATGCTGATATCATAAACTTAGCAGTATATGAAAATGATCAGGAGAAGCTCATCGGGTTATCAATATTTTTCGGCGATAAAGGCGTTTGGAGAAACATCTCATATGATTCTGATGAGGTATTTGATATAGACACATATGAAGATCTGAGGAGAGCAGAGAATGTATGTAAATAAAAAAATGTGTAGATTTCATGGAGGCCGATATTCTGAGAATATTAAGATAGACTTCTCAACACCTATAAATCCTATAGGCCCACCAAAATTTTTAGAAGATCTTATTAGAGAAGCTGTTGAGAAAAGATTATATATGTTATATCCTGATTATGAATATAAGACTCTTCGTGAGGCATTCTCAGAGTTTTATAATCTAAATCCGGAGCATATAGTTTTGATAAATGGAGTTGCAGAAGGGATCAATCTTATATTGACATGTTTAAGAACTAGAGATCTGATAGTTTTTGAGCCGACTTTCGGAGAATATAGATGTCTGACAGATATTCTCGATATCAATCTAAGATCGATTCCTTATCTCGAGAGAGAAGATTTTTATTATATTGATGAAGATTCTTTCAAGAGATCGATACGAGACGTTGATAAAGAAGGGATTGTCTTATTCTCGAATCCTAATAATCCTACTGGAGCTTATGTTGATAAAGATCTTGTGGCAAACATAATTAATTTATCTAAGAATATGACTGTTATCATAGATGAGGCATTCATAGATCTTTGCGAGAAATGCTCGTCTGTACTAGAGCTTGTCAAAGAGTTTGATAACTTGGTTGTTCTGAGAAGTCTCACAAAAACATTTTCAGTCCCAGGTCTTAGAATAGGATTTATATATACTGAGAATAAAAAGATTCTCGAGACAATAGATCTATGTAGACAGCCTTGGAATATAAATAGTATAACATCATATGTCTTCTCACATGTTTTAAAAGAATATAAAAAGGATCTTTATGAATACATATCTTCATCAAGAAAGATCATTGAGATAGAGAGAGAGTTTTTATACAATAGTTTTCGAGACCTAGGGATAAAAGTCTATAGATCATATGCTCCATTTTTGTTGCTCAGACATTTCAAATATAAGGCAGAGGATGTCATTAAAATTCTTAATAATCATGGGATTCATGTGAGAGACGCCTCTAAATACCCGTTTTTAACTCCTTATCATATAAGAGTGTCTGTGAGACTTAGAGAAGATAATGAATATCTCGTGAAGGTGTATAAAGAAAGTGGCATCAGATAAAGATAGATTCAGAGTTTTAAGAGAGTTCAGAGCATTGCTATCATTAACAACGATACTGCCCTCTGGAGTCTTCTCATTAGAAGAGGCTGCAAGAGGTTTTTACATGATCAATATTATAGGTCTTTTGGAAGGCGTCATGATCACTCTAACTCTCTATATGTTAAAGACTTATGTCCCAGATCTATTGGTGTCATCTCTATATGTTATGTTTCATATAATGCTCACAGGAGGGATCCATTTAGACGGTTTCGCAGATTATTCTGATGTGATAGGATCAAGAGCTCGAGGCTTAAAAGCTATAGAGATCCTTAAAGATCCGAGGAAAGGATCTTTTGCAATAATTATGTTAGGAATAAACATGTTTTTATCGCAATCTAGCATGTACATTATATTGTCGTCAGATTTTTTTCTAATAATTTATCCAGAGCTGATCTTTTTATATGTTCTATCTGCAGAGTCTATGTATATAGTGTCATTATTAGGTCGTGAAGAGCCTTATCAGGGGCTTGGCAGGTTGTTTCTCTCATATTCTAAAGAAAAGATCAATATATTTAAAAATTTATTGTTGATGTTCATAATAACATTGTCTATGATCTTTATGTCTGCACATAAAATGCTTGTGTTGATCAGCATTATATTATCTGTGTTGATCAGCTATATCATCTATATAGATGCTGACAGAAGACTAGGCTTTGTCAATGGAGATGTCTTAGGTTTTTCTTATGAGACGGTTAGAATATTAAATCTGGTGTTGATCAGTGTGTTGTGTAGATATATCTGATCTATTATTAATAAAAGATCTGAAGGAATGCATGTTGATACTAATATTGGCTCATCTTCTAGATTTTGTCTATCCATTTCATAAAGGTTTGTTGCTAAAGATCCATCCGGTGCATACATCATATTTCATGGCTCTAAGACTTGGAAAACCTTATTCATCTAAGATAAGAGGAGTATTAGTCTGGCTTCTTGTTGTATCATCTCATCTGATCATATATGCTTTGGCAATTATAATCTCGGGAGTTATAAATAGATTAATATGGATCCTTGTCTTATCTTATGTTCTCAAAACCTCTATATCATTAAAATTGTTAATAGATATAGTTCATAACGTAGGCAAATGTTTTGAGAAGAGAGATATTGAATGCGCCAGATATTGGACACAACAGATTGTTAGGAGAGACGTGTATAAACTTGATGAGAGACATGTGGCTTCAGCCTCAATAGAATCTCTTGCAGAAAGTCTTGTGGACGGCTATATCTCACCTCTTTTCTATTTTATTTTCTTAGGACCTTTAGGAGCTTTGTTTCAGAGGATAGTTAATACCTTAGATGGAGCTCTTGGATATAAGAATGAGAGATATAGAGAAGTGGGATGGTTCTCAGCTTTTATGGACACATTATTAAATTACGTGCCGGCCAGGATCACTGCTCTACTAATAATAATATTATCGCCTATAAATAAGAGAAGTATTAGAGAATCATATGAGATATGGAGAAGAGATCATGACAAAACTGAGAGTATAAATGCTGGCCATCCGATGTCTGCGATGGCAGGATCGCTAGGGGTCATATTAGAGAAGCCTGGTTATTACAGGCTGGGTGAGGATCTTGTTGAAGAGCCTTATCATATTCTGATTAAAAAAGCTATAAGAATATCATTATTAGTTGTAATGATCTTTTTCATTATAATCATCATCATGAGGACATTAATAACAATATTAATAAGCCTCTAGCTTGTACAACACGATCATTATAGCATTAATATCAATATATTCTTTGATAACAATTATATTTGAGGAGACCGTTTAGTGAGGGAGCAGTGTTGAGAAGTAGAGAGACTCCTCATGATCTAATAGATCTTTTGCCGCCTTTAGAGAGAAAGGCTTATGACATAATTAGTAGCAAAAGCAGAGAGGGAGGTATTACACAGATAGAGTTGTGGAGGATCTTGGGTATAGATAGTAAAGAAGGCTCAAAGATCGTTCTTAAACTTATGAGAAGAGGTCTTGTAGTGAGAAAAGAGATCGAGACTAATGGAAGAAAATCTTATGTTCTTACTCTACCAGGACATCTATTGAATAAAGAGGATCTTCCTACGCTGGTTAATATAAATCTTATTGAAGAGATCCCATGTTTCACATGTAGCTTATTAAGTGTCTGTGTATCATCAGAAGAAAGTCTGTGGATGAGTTGTCCTAAGATGAGCGAGTATATATCTAGAATTCGAAAGTGAGGATATTGAGATATTCTAGAGACATAATATCTCAGAGCACCATCTTTGGAGAGATATATGAGTACATAGAGAGCAGAAGATCAATGATTGATAAAAAGATTCTTGATGAGATAAAAGATTATGAGACAGAGATTAAAGAGATCGCCAGATATATAACAGACGGAGGAAAAAGACTTCGAGGAGTTCTCACAATATTAGTCTCAGAGGCTCTGGGAGGATCTATAGATGATGCTTTGGATGCAGCAGTCGCTATAGAGATGGTTCACTCAGCATCTCTCGCATTAGATGATATAATAGATAAAGATCTTTTCAGAAGAGGAAGACCTTCGACATGGATCAGATATGGGATCTCTCAGACGGTTTTAGTATCAAATTTTCTGATCCCAAAGGCTCAGCTTATGATAAAGAGATATGGTTTCGAGGCCTTGTTAAATGTTATTCAATCATGGCTTCACGCAACATTAGGAGAGATCTTAGATGCATTTGGAAGTCTCGAGAGATTATTACCTCATGATTATGAGAGAATAATAGATCTTAAGACAGGATCTGTGTTTAAAATGGCTGCATATTTAGGAGCAAAAGCGTCGAAAGCTTCTGAAGAAGTTGCCGGAAAAATTTCTGAGTATGGAGAATACTTAGGAAGATCTTACCAGGTGGCAGATGATCTTACAGATGTATTAAGCGAGGATCCTGACAAAAAGAAGAGCAACAGCGTTAGATTATTTATCAGATGGATAGGTTATGAAGATAGAGAACTATTAGTAAACGAGGCTTCTAAAAGAATCATTTATTATCTCGAGAGATGTCTTGAGAAAGTTAAAGATGTCTCTAGAAACAGATATAGTGAGTATCTAATTGTTTTTCCAGTGTTTGCAGTATATTCAATATTAAGAGAAGCTGGCGAGGTGGGTCTAAAAATTTTTTATGAGAAGATTTATCCGAATATCAACATCATGTATACAAAGATCATTGAGAAATAATTTTTTTATTTTAATAAAAATTTTTCTTCTAAATATCTTAGGAACACCGTAGGATCCACCTCTATATCTAAGGATCTTTTTAATAACTCTCTCGGCGGATAGATAGATCCATACATATGAATCTTTTCTCTAAGCCATTTCTTAATAGGCTCGAACCTTAGATTTCTCACGTTATCCGCAAGATCGATTTCTTTAGACATTTTATCTCTTATATGTGCCGCTATTAAAGTGCCGAGCGAATATGATGGGAAGTAACCTATTGAGCCAGAGCTCCAGTGAATATCTTGTAAAACTCCTTCTGAATAAGTCTTAGGACGGATCCCTAGAAGCTTCTCCATATAATCACTCCAGAGCTCAGGAAGATCTTCAGTCTTAATCTCTTGATTAATCATCATATTCTCCAGCTCAAACCTCAAGACTATATGAAAGTTGTATGTGACTTCATCAGCATCAACTCTGATCAGGCCAGGCCTCACTATATTGAAATATCTATAGATCTCTTCAACATCATATTTTCCTCCGAGATCTAGATTATCAGCCAAAAGATCATATATAGCATATATAAATTCTCTGCTTCTACCAATAATATTCTCCCAGAACCTCGACTGAGACTCATGGATCCCCATAGACACTCCTGAGGCTAGTGGCGTAAAACTTAGTCTCTCATCAATCTGAAGCTCATATAATGCATGGCCAAACTCGTGGATAACTGAGAACATAGTTCTTCTAAAATCTATGCCTTCATATCTTGTTGTTATTCTCACATCTCTAATACCCATGTTAGTTGTGAAAGGATGTGCTGATATATCTAATCTTAGTCTTCTCCTGTCATAGCCGAATATCTCTAGAATTTTTTCATTAACTTTCCTCATAACATTGACGTCGTAAGACATATTCTCCAACGGACATGGTCTGGAGAAATATCCATCGCTTAATATTTTATCAAGTGTCTTCTTAAGCCCTGGAACAAGTTTATCAACTATTCTCTTAAACTCGTCTGCTGTAAGACCTTCCTCATAAAGATCTAGGAGAGCATCATAAGGATTCCTCTCGTAGCCTAAATAATCAGCGATCTTTATATTAAGACTTACAAGCTTATCAAGATATGGCTTAAATTTCTCAAAATTATTTTCTTTACGAGCATTTCTCCACACCACATTAGCCTCAGATGCTGTCTTAGAGAATTCTGCGATGATCTCTGGAGGAACTTTAAGATAATATTTTAAACTTCTTCTCAACACTCTTATAAGAGCTCTCTCATATATAGTGGGATCCTCTATCTTCTCTAAGGCCTCTATCTTCTCTAAAAAGCTTTTATCAGTGATCAGCCTTTGAATCAATGTGGCTATCTCAGATAAAGCTATACTTCTCTCAAATACGCCATCTTCAGGCATGTAAGTCTCCTGATCCCAGCTTAAAAGTGATGTGGCATGATTAAGAGCCCATATAGTTTTATAAGATCTTAGGAGCTCTTGACTTTCCTTATGTGGGAAATACTCTTGATCAAATTCGCTCATTAAATACCCCTTTTAATTATGTAGTGGTGTTGAAAATAAAAATCAATATCTAACAGAGTTTTTTGATCATGAGATAGGCGTCGCCTCCATCTTTATAATATCTCTTTAGTATATCTACGATATCATATCCAAGTTTTTTATACATCTTCATAGCTTCTTCATTATCTACTCTGACCTCTAATTTTGATATACAGACTCTCTCTTCGACAAAATATTTCTCAGCCATAATCATGAGTTTCGAACCTATTCCTCTTCTCCTAAAGTCAGGGTCTATGCATATCGATATTATATGACCTGTCTCTCCGCTTTCTATTATTCCTATTATATATCCAATTATAATCTTCTCAGGGATCTTCTCTGCCAATATAAAAAAGTTTTTTGGAAATCTCATGTAAAAGAGAAGTAGCTGAGGCGGGTAAGCATCTTCTCTGAAACATTTTATCTCTAATCTATATAGATTCGTAAGATCTTTATCATCAGCTTTTCTAAAAATCACTTCATCAATGATCTTTTGATCCATTTATTATCATCCTCATAGAAAGCTGAAGAAGGAGAATGAAAAGATCAATATGAAACCTGTTATTGTCAAGATCTGTATTACATCTGATAATTTCTTTGGAAGTATTATAGAGAGTATTTTTCCTCCATCTGTTATATACAGTGGCGCCGCATTTATTATAGCCAGACTTATGTTTATAATACTTAGCCATACTAATATTCTGATAAAAGCCTCGAGAGACCACAGTCTTATGTAGCCTTTCTCCTCAGGAATTATTAATGCTCCCATGAAGAAGTTGACTAGAGGTATTGAGACGCCGTCAAATCTAACTCCTATGATCGATAGATTAGATGGTTTGTGAACAACGGCTTCTAACATGGTTCCATTAGGATATACTCCTTTTATTATTAGAGTAATGTTTTCATCAGGTTTAAAATAGTTATTTCTATACTCAATGAACCTCTCTAGAGAGATTATTCTGCTATCATTTACATTCGTAATAAGAAGACCAGGTCTAATACCTGCCTCATATGCTGGAAGACCGGGCTCAGCCCATTGAATCACTGCTCCCTGAACTATTCCTAGATAAGGTGTTATATTCAATATAAAGAGGATTAACAAAAAAGATATTGCGAATATGATCATGTTGAATAGCACGCCTGCTGAAAGGATCCTTAGAGATTTTCTTTTAGATTTCAACATCTCATTATCATCAACCTCCACAAATGCTAATGGCATGAAAAGAAATATTCCAGCACCATAGCTTTTGAGATTTATCTCATCTATTTTAGCAGCAATAGCATGTCCAAGCTCGTGAGATACAACTGATATTCCTATTGCCACGAGAAGATATATGATATCTTCTCCTTGTATAGTTAATCCAGGTATTATAGGCGCCACTGGAGGAGCTCCTGAGACGCCTCTCTCTCCTAAAAACATGTTTTTTATAAAAGAGATCACATAACCTATTCCTACGAAGAACACGCCTACATAGAAAAGGATCATTGATATAAATGCTATTAAAACTCCTGAGCTGATCAAAATGTCCAGCCATCTTTTCTTCTGCACTTTATTAAGAAGATCTAAAGCACCTCTTCTTTTAATTAATATTGTGAATATTGATATCTCCAGACCAATCTTAGACAAAAATTTCCTTCCAATCTCTGTCTGATTAATAAGAAAAAGGATCAACTCAAAAAACGTTATGTATAAAAGAATTAGAAGTATCTCTTGCTGAGCCATCTATTTCTCATCTGAAAATTTAATGTGTGAGAACATAATAAAGTTTTGACAATGAATCTTCTGATACAATCTTTTGATCTTTATATTCTCTGAAAAGATCTATAAATATGTTCTTCAAAAGATCTTTCTTTGTCATCATGTTATTAAGCATGTCTCTGACTTCTTGACAAAGTTCCTCAGAGAAAATTTTTTCTTCACAGAAATAATTAAATTCTTTATCATCAATTATTTTAATCTCGTCTCCTATGATCACGCCATCTATAAAAAGATCGTTATATATGATCTTGAATCTAAGTTTTGAATGCTGATGATCTATGTCAGGTATTACAACAGGTTTAGTATTCATATTAATATACAGTCCTTTAAGCTCTCCATCTTCGCTGAAATAAGCATGTAATATACTTCTAAGAGATGTAGACACAAATGTCAAAGCATGATCTCCCATGTTTTTAGGTATGTTGAGACCGTCATATACTCCTTCTCCTTTAATAATTCTATGAAGCAATAGATTGATGTTGACATCGTCTTCATCAGATGTGAATATATTTAATATTCTTGCCGGGCCAATATATATGATCTTTTCAAAAAACGTTTTTCTATGGATCAGAGTTGCGTCAGTCTCATACATTTTCTGTCTCAATATATTTGATAATCTTCTCATAAACTCCCTCTGATCTTTTAAATCGCTCATCTCATCCAAAAGATCTATTAGCTCGCCAATTGTTGAGTAGGTCTTCATAACATGATGACCTGGGAAAGTTCTGATGACGCTAGATCTATATATATCTAATGTCTTCATATCTTCTGATGACACATGTATAAACAAGATCTCTTCGCCGATATATGCCGGTCCTCTCTCTCTATCAAGTCTCTCTTTAACTTCTCTATATTTATCTTTTAATTCTGTGTATTCATTTAATAATGATGTTGTGTCAATATTTTTTGCAGAGCTTCTCCATTTAACTCCGAAACCTTCTTTAACTATGATCTCTGATAATCCTCTTAGTTCTTCTATGACATCAGGATCTTTTATATGTTCAGAGTACTGAGCTACGCCAGAGTCGTTCAAGATCATGTATTTACCAACTATATATACTCCTTCTCTCAGAACTGGCGTCTTAAGATCGTTTTCATATCCTATTATAGTGAAGTTTGTCTCCTGCCCAGGAAAACAGAATTGATCTCTCCACAAGCCTGAGGCTCCTATAGGCGTCTCAACGAGACATATATCTCTAGAGATCTTTTTTTCAACACGTCCTCTGAAGACAGCGTAGAGAGGAAGTATCTTTGAGAAGAAAGATCTTTTTAATATATCTTTTAAAACTGAATAGGTTTTTCTCACAGCATTTTGAAAACCTGTGACGACGATCACATCTTTAAAATTTTCATCATTTTTTATTGTGACGTCTACATGAGATCTTCCTAAGGATCCTTCTATAGATAATCTTTTCAAAATTTTTTCGCTAAGATCTCCTGGCAGAAATCCTTTGTCAAGTAATATCTTTGTTAATGCTGTGGAGTATATCCCTCTCACTCTTATGCTATATCTCTCTTCTGAGATAAGAGAGTCACCACTTTATCAGTCTTTCACAGTCTCTAGAATAGTGACTATGTTCCATAAAGTAGTTCTTGCATGAACAGGCATATTAGGATCCTGACTGACCTCATCTAAGACGCTTACTGCATTAGAGGCTCTGACCCCTAGGCTTAGAGAGTTGTCTTGTAATATTCTCACAGCCTGTGTAGCGGCTCTTCTAATATTTCTAGGTATAGAGGGGTCGTTTATTATCATTGTGAGTAGTGTAAGCGCCTGTCTAATCTTAGCCTCATTACTTTGCGTCTTGATATCAGATGACATTTTTATCACCAAAATAATGTTTTAATGAATAGCCTAATAATGTTTATAAATATTTTTAGCATCTTATCGTGTATTGGATATGTATATGAGTGATAAAGAAGAGATCGATAGAGAAGAAGCTGTCAAGAAAATGGCTGAGCTGTTAAGATCTGGGGCTACTATGTTAGCTGAGACATGCCCAATATGCGGATCGCCATTATTTAAATTGAGAAGTGGAGAGATCATATGTCCTATTCATGGGAAAGTATATGTTGTGTCAAGAGATGAGGATATTAGCAAGATCTCTGCTGAGAATGTTTTAAGCAGATTAGAACATCTGGCATCTATAAAGATAGATAATCTGATGAAGAGATTATCTATTGAAGAAGATATTGAGACTATTGAAATGATCAGTAGATGGCTTGATATACTTTTGAAGATAAGAGCAATAAGGACAGGATCTTCTAAATAAGATCTTAAATATTTATAAGATATATAACGTTATATATAATGATATATATGAGAAAAAAATATAGAGAGGATCTTAAGATGCTCATGCTTTATATATTGAAAGACTCTGAGCATCACGCATATGGAATGTTGAGTGAGCTTGAAAAGATCATTGGTTTCAGACCTCCACCAAGCATCATCTATCCATTGTTTAAAACACTTCATAGAGAAGGTCTTGTAGAATATGTCGAAGGTTTAAGAGGAGGTAGACATGTTAAGATCTATAGATTGACTGATAGAGGAAGAGAGTTTATCGAGAGAAACAGAGAGAGACTTGAGGAGGTTATGAGACATGTTGAGAGACATAAAAAGATGGAGGAGCTTGGGGTCAGAAGAATTTTTAATGTCATCAAGAGATTACATGATGAAATTGATAGACTTGATCAGAAGAAGCAGAGAGATTTAAAAGAGCTTTTCATCAAATTTGAGAGAGATGTGATCAATATATTGTCTGGGGCTGAGAAAAATGAGTGATCCTGTTATTGAGACTATTGATCTTGTTAAAAAATTTAAGGACGTGGTTGCTGTTAATAAAGTAAGTTTTAAAGTTATGAGAAAAGAGATCTATGGATTGTTAGGTCCTAATGGAGCTGGAAAGACTACAACTATAAACATATTGATCACATTGTTGAAGCCTACGTCTGGACAGGCATTTGTTGACGGGATCGATGTTGTCAAGAGCCCTGAGAAGGTTAGAAAAAAGATCGGCGTGGTATTTCAGGATCCTTCGTTGGACGTGTTTCTAACAGCATATGAGAACATGTATATTCATGGCAAGATATATGGTTTAGGAGGGAGAGAGCTTGAGAGAAGAATTAAAGAGCTTTTAGATTTTGTAGAGCTGAAGCCTTTTGCTGATAAAGTAGTGAGATATTTCTCTGGAGGCATGAGAAGAAGACTTGAGATTGCAAGAGCTCTTTTGCATGATCCTGATATACTGATCCTTGATGAGCCCACGATAGGTCTGGATCCTCAGACTAGAAACAAGATCTGGGAGTATATCAAGGCTGTGAGAAAAGAGAGAGGCACAACAATTCTTATGACGACACATTACATGGATGAGGCAGAGTTTTTATGCGACAGGATCTCTATAATGGATCATGGGAGAATAATTGCTGAAGGAACTCCTGAACAGCTTAAATCTATTATAGGCTCAGATGTTGTCTTGATAAAATTCAGTGACTCTCAAAAACCTATGTGTCTTGATAATGATCTTGATGGAGCAATCATCTCCTGTAGATCTGTAAGTGGGAATCGAGTGGAGCTGGTTGTGAGAGATGCTGTGAAAACTCTCCCTAGGATATTTGAAGAGTATGAGAGAAAAGGTCTGGTCATTGAAGAGATCAGCTATAGAAGACCTACTCTAAATGAGGTGTTCATATATCTGACTGGGAGAGAGTTGAGAGATGGCCTAGAGGATCAGCCCAGACCTATACATAGATGGAGATGATCTTTATGTACTCATTCATAAGATCATTAAACTATTTTTATACAATGATATATAGACAGGTGAAGAGATTTTTAAGAGCAAGATCTAGAGTTGTTGTAAGTGTTGTTCAGCCTATTCTATGGATATTTCTATTCGGCATGGGGATGGGAGGAGTGTTTAACTTTCAGAATCCTATGATAGACGCTTTCATAAGACAGCAATTTAATGGTCTTGACTACATGACTTTTCTGCTCACAGGGATCGTTGCTATGAGCATATTCATAGGATCTTTTATAAGTGGAGTGTCTGTGATATTTGATAAACAATTTGGTTTTCTGAAAGAAACTTTGGTTTCTCCTGCTCCTAGAGAGATCATTCTATTAGGAAGAGCTGTTGGAGACTCTCTAGTGCTTTTAATCAATGCATCAATTGTTTTAACATTAGGTTTCATGATCTCAAATCAGCTCAGACCTGAGGGAGTCCTACCGGCATTATCATACGGATTTGTTCTATCAATAGGATTCGCATCTTTAGGTATTGCGATTGCGAGCAGAATGAATAGTATGGAAGGTTTTCAAATGCTTATGAACCTATTGATCATGCCGTTGCAGTTTGTCAGTGGAATATTCTTTCCTATACAAAGAATGCCTGATTGGATGCAGATTATTGCAAAGATCAATCCTTTGACATATGCTGTAGATGGAATAAGATATTGGCTGACAGGAAGGTCAGAGTTTGATCCTATGATTGATATAATTTTATTGATGATTTTATCAATAATCTTTCTTGTAATTGCTATGTGGAGTTTTAGAAGAGCCACGATAGAAGACTGATTCTATCACTTCTAAATTTTTAATAAAAATTTTTGAGAGGAAAGATCATGAGATAGTTATAAGGATTTTTATAAATGATTTTTGGGAGATTATCAGATGAATAAAAGAATGATCCTTGTGATTTTAATTGGTATAATATCTGTTTTTTATATTCTAAACATTTTGTATGAGAACAACATAGAAATATCATATGTCATGGCTCAGACGCCTGCCACAGCTACTAACACAA
>Ga0209739_100470_pt1 | contig 16347 bp, 14 predicted proteins | sample JossMetagenome_2_FD_184729 | JGI IMG/M metagenome (GOLD analysis project Ga0209739, IMG submission 184729) | Hot spring sediment microbial communities from Joseph's Coat, Yellowstone National Park, USA - JC3_ASED (SPAdes) (version 3) | ecosystem: Environmental > Aquatic > Thermal springs > Hot...
CACGGATAAAGAGCAAGGAGAAACTTTTCTCCGCCCTTGCCGATTTCATCCGCGAGGAATTGGACTCCATAGAAGACTTGAATCCATATGGAAAACTCTCTGCCGCGGAACATCTATGTTGCGAGGAGCTACACCGCAAGCTCATGGAAGAATGCATAGCTAGGCACTGTAAGGGGATGGACAAGGACAACCCTAGATATCTGGACTGTGAAGACGAGTGTTTTGAAGAAGTTGAGAATAGCGAGGAGTATCAGGACTGCGTTATGGGTGGGGGAGACTCGTCCTGTTGTGACGAGATACAGGACGAGGATCTTAGGGAAGAATGCAAATTAGCATGGGAGAGGGCTGAGGGCGTCCTGGAACGGCTGGGAGTAATGGAGTCGCTTGTAGAAGACCTTGAGAAGGGGCAAGTATCTTTCGAGATCATTGATGCAAGGAGGTATAAGGAGGGGGACTGCTTCAGGTATAAGGTCTGTCCCTTCGAGTGTGCAGATGAACGTGGCGGCTGCATTTTTCTCTCCATAGGATAGAACAATCTCCTTTTTCTTCCTAAGTAGAATGGTAACACTTTTTAGACTTAAATTGTTTCATTTATCCATGCCCCTAAAACTGATAATTTTAGACCTGGACGGGACGCTTTGGTCCCACAAGGACATCTCTTCGACTAGTCCACCCTTCACTAGGATAGATGATGAGACGCTCGTGGATTCAGCCAACAACTTTGTAAGGCTGGATTCCTGTGCTAGGAGGCTTCTAGAGTCAGCCAAGAAGAAGGGTATCCTGCTGGCCATAGCTAGCTGGAACAATCCGGACATAGCGTTGCAGGCTCTTAGAGTTCTGGGGCTAGACAATTTCTTTGACTTTCCAGTCGTTGAGCCTCACCCGGGAAAAGACAGGATGGTCGAGAAGATCCTCACAGAGCTGGGGGTAGCAGAGGAGGACGCGGTTTTTGTTGACGATACAGAGTACATGGTGGAGCTGGTTAGGGCGAGGTTTCCACGGATGAGTGTCTACAGGGTTGGTAGAGACATACGTGACTTGTGTGAGTTGATGGATAAGTTGGGCTTGTCAGATGCGTGAATTGGCCTCGTTCTATTCGTAGCTAGAGATTCGATAGGATTTTAGCTTATGAGGATGGTTTCTATGCCTAGATCAGTTGCTGCCCTTGCCTGAGTGGCGTCGCTTGTTAACAGCTTTCCGTATTTTTCTGCTTGTGCTATGTACAAGGAGTCATAAATCGTCAGGCCGTGTTGTAGGGCGATGTGTAGGGCCCTTGGGAGATATATACGTTCCTCCTCGAGGACTATTACGCGGGTCTCCGCTAGTCTCTCTACAAGGCTGTAGAGCTCGTGGGCGAGGCTCGCCGGCAATATTTTCCTGAGGTAGGCATGCTTCCAGAGAGCATTAGCGACCTCCTTTAAAACGTGGTCTACAGAGTATAGCGGGGAAACATGCCTAAGGGTCTCTGAGACTTTTTCCCAGCCCTCCTCATGCAAAACATACTTAACCAAGAGCGAGGCGTCAATTACTGTCACGGTCCTCCCTCACATACCTGGCAGCCGTGCCCCTGGGGACGGTGGGTAGCTGTTTTATGAGCTCCTCAAGCCTTGACAGAGTGTTTTCCCTCTCTGCCTCGAGTATCTTGTTTTCGATGAATCTTCTTATCTCCTCGCTCCAGTTTATCTTGTCCCGGTACTTCTGCATTTTTTCCTTGAGCTCTCTGGGGACCCTTACCGATACAACGCTCATTGTTATCGTGTAATAAATGTTTGTCATACATTTAAGTATTACGAGCCTGTATGCAAGAGGGGGGCTAACAGTTAAATTGGTTTCCATCGTTTATAGAGGGGTAGCCATGCAGGAGCCCGTGCGTGCCGACATAATTGTAACCTGTAAACTTGGGTTTGAACGCGTAGTTGCATCACTCATACAAGAGCTCTGCCCAGAATGTGAAGCCGTCCCTTCGCCAATGGGGTACATGGGCCTCGTCCTGTTAGAGGCACCCACACAAAACATAGACGCGCTCGTGAACCATATAAGGGAAAAAGTTCCAGAGGCAGAAAAAGTCTTCAAAGTGGATGCCGAGTGCAACGCTAGGCTCCAGGAGCTGGGGGAATGCGTGAAGCCCCTGGCTAGCGGGATAGGTAGCGGCGAGAGCTTCGCCGTCAGGACTGTTAGGCGCGGGAGGCACGACTACACAAGCCTAGATGTAAACGCGTATATAGGCTCTGTCATAAAGGAGGCTACAGGTGCACGTGTAGACCTCGAGAACCCCGACAAGGTTGTCCTCATACAGATCCTGCAGGACAAGGCCTATGTCTCCATTGTGCCTGGCTCCAAGTTCTACAGTAAGATGGCCCCCACAAAGTTCCCGATGTATAAGCTGTTTAGGCGAATGGTCGTGGCCCACGAGCCCTACCTTGGCCCGCCGGACGCCTCCTACGTTATGGGGACGAGGATTGGCAGGGAGATACAGTGCTTCGAGATTGGAAAACTCGTTGTCGCACCAGTTGGAGCAGTCGAGGCAGAGGCTCTACAGCGTTTCCTCAGGGGGGTCATCGATGGCCAGAAGTCTAGGCTCGGCATTCAGAAAAAGAGCTATGGAAGGGAGGTCCACCGGACAGAGATACTTGTACAGGACATGTACCAGTTCGTGAGGTCTTGGCTCGGGAAGCCCCTAATAATCTTTGAGCCGGAGGGGGAGCCCGTCTCTAGGGTCGGAGGGGAGCTAGCCGACTTTATCGTCGAGAAAGTGTTTAGGGAGAAAAAAGAGCTCGGCGTGATGGTTGGCGCAAGGGAGGGAATCCCCTCTGGGCTTTTCAGGTATGCCGACTTCGTTCTAGACGTGGCCCCCGGAATAGTCATCTCTACCGACCTCGCCTTGACATCTGGACTCATAGCTATCGGCACGGCTGTCCACGACAAGCTCTTGGGGCTAGACCTCTCGGACGGGGTGGAAAAACTTGCCGAGTAGGATTGGTAAAAGGGACCCAGAAGGCTACTATGTCGTCGTTGCTAGGCGAGGCATAGAGCCTTTCCTCGAGGGCATCGAAGACATCAGGATAGAAACGCTGGGAGACAAGGTAGTCATTAGGACAAGATCCCGAAACACAGCCCTCAGAATCCTAGAGATAGCCGAGAAGAAGGGGCTATCCTACACCTGAGACGCAGACAACACTTGCAACCTTCCTTAACACCTCTAAGTGCGGGACCAGTAGCTACCGACACTCTACCAGCCCACCCCAGAACATTGGTGACGATACAGCTATGAACCCTAGAACTCCATCAAGCATCAATGGCAAGCATACACACAGAAGAATTATCCTTTATTTTCGCAGACCATAAAGGTACACGGGGCTTCATGCATAGAAACCAATGTATAACACCACAGCCCATTACCGCATTTGTCTACGAAAGTTTCAACGTTAAGCTCTTAAAAACCAAGTACACTGCAACAAGCATAACACTTGACAGACAAAAACCAGGACACAGGGAAACCTTTCAGATACAACTGTTTCCAACGTGTCCTCAAAGTTCTTCATGCGCCTTTGCAAACTTCCGTAGCTTTTTGTCAATGTTTTCCTTAAAGCTGAACTAAAAGTTGTTTATGAAGTTTCTCGTCGGGAAGGTTATTTTGAAAAGAGATTACGGGAAAACTTCCCGACCTAAAACGGGGTGTTCTGGGAAGCTTCCCGATTGGGAAGTTTCAGAAGTTTCCAACGAGTAAATTTTAGTGCTAGGGCAGTTTTGCAGACTTCTTCAAAAAATCAAACGTTAAACATATAAACCCGAACGAGTAGAAAAATTCGGATGCAACTCAGAAAGAATTGAAAGACTCAGTTCTTCTATCCTTTCCTCGAGCTCCTCGATTGTTTCTGATGCAACTCAGAAAGAATTGAAAGAATTCACTTACTGCTGCTGCAAGGATTTTCTGCCCAATATCTATTCGATGCAACTCAGAAAGAATTGAAAGACATAGACTATATAGACTACAAGCCAAACCCGGGTCCAAGATGCAACTCAGAAAGAATTGAAAGTCAATGTCCAAGCGTTTGCAGAGGCAGTGCCACTGAACAATGGATGCAACTCAGAAAGAATTGAAAGGGTATACGCGTTAAAGTGCCTCATACACGGGCTCGAGACAGATGCAACTCAGAAAGAATTGAAAGAGAGGTTCAAAAACGTCCTGGACGTGATGAGGAGCTTTGAGGTGGATGCAACTCAGAAAGAATTGAAAGCTTTTTGTATTAGTAAAGCTGTATGCACTGATATGTTAATGTCGATGCAACTCAGAAAGAATTGAAAGAACTCAGAGCGTCGAGGACAGAGCTTTTCTCGTCCACCGATGCAACTCAGAAAGAAGTGAAATACATTTACGACACCACGCCGTTGCGGATTGTTTCTGATTCTCTATTTGCAACTCAGAAAAATATTGAAGGATTATGTCGAATAGGATTGCCTTTTCCGCTGAACATTTCTCCATTGATGTAATAATTCAGAATGAATTTGCATGCAAATAGGGAAAGCTAAATTAGGGAGATTTACAGCTATATTTCTGGGAAGATAATGCTTGACGAGGGCGAATATTCGAGGTGGATAGGAAGCGCCCATAAGACCCTTGAGTCTGCCCAACGGGACTATAAGGATGGTGATTACAACTGGGCATGTTTCAAGGCTCACCAGGCGGCCGAGAAGACTCTTAAAGCCATTTTATGGGGGATAGGGAAGCCTAGAGCGGAGCATTCCCTTGTCCACCTGTTATCGCATATGGCCCAGGAGCTTGGCGTTGTTGTGCCAGATGCGGTTAAGGAGGCATGTATGGCTCTAAGCAAGTTCTACACGATAACAAGGTGTCCGGACGCGTGGAGCGAGGGAATGCCCGAAGAATATTTCTCGGCAAGAGAAGCAGAAGAAGCGCTAAGAGACGCAAAGATAATTTTGGATTGGGTAGAGGGACTGTGGAGAAAATTGTCAGGAAGAGGTTAAAGCTAAGGGAAGAAGCGATAAAAGAGGCTCTAAGCTTCTCGGAGTGTGCCTCCACAAAGCTTGGGAAGATGTGTTCGATCCTTTTTGGGAGCTATGCGAGAGGGGACTTCAACGAGTGGAGCGACATAGACGTCCTCATAGTGGCAGAGGGGGTCCCGAGGAACCCACTTGAGAGGCTTAGCCTGCTGGACGAGTGCCTATGGATTGCTCCCCGGGTAGAGCCGTTGGTGGTTTCCTTGGAGGAGTTTTTCAAGTTTTGGGAGAGGAACCCAGCGTTAATTGACGCGGTACAGAGCGGTGTCGTCCTTCTCGACAATATTGGCTTAAAAGATTATTTATGGAAGATGAGAAGAGCTAGTTTCTAAAGGTTTTTTCCTCGTGAATCTTGAACTCGCCTTCTAAGTGTATTCTCCGCGAAGAAGAGCCGATCAGAATCTTGTATGCTCCCTTTTCGAGGATCCATTCCTTGCCGTTGAAGCTTGCCATGTCCTTGTAGCCTATATTGAGGACTATGTCTTCGTGTTCTCCGGGCTGGAGGAGCCTTGTTTTCTTGAAGGCTTTTAGCTCTTTTTGTGGCTTGTCGATTTTTCCCTTTGGAGGCTTCACGTAGACTTGTGCGACTTCTTTTCCTTGCATTTTCCCGGTGTTTGTGACCCTGAACTTGACTGTTACCTGTTCGCTGTCCTGATCGATGGATAGGTCGCTGTAGGAGAAGGTTGTATAGCTGAGGCCGTAGCCGAACTCGTAGGCTGGCTCTTTGCCGAATGTGTCATAGTACCTGTACCCAACGTATATGTCCTCCTCGTATGTCACGCTCTTTGGATTGCCAGCTGGCTCGCCGCCGAACGTCCATGAGGGGACGTCTCCCAGTGTCTTGGGGAAGGTTGTTGGGAGCTTGCCAGAAGGATTGACAAGGCCGAGGAGGGTGTCTATTATGGCTCTGCCTGCTTCTTGTCCTGGTTGCCATGCCAGGAGGATTGCGTCTACTTTTTCCCGCCAGGAAGCCACATCGATTGGTGTGCCGATGTTTAGTACAGCTACGACTTGTTTCCCTATTCTTCTGTATGCTTCCGAGACATTGTCTATGAGCCATTTCTCGTCGTCCCTCAGGTAGAAGTCTTCTGGTGCAAGGTCCCATCCTTCCCCTGAAACCCTTGTAATGACTATTACTGCAAGGTCGTTCCTCTGGGCGGACGCGTAGATGTCTGCCTCGCCTACGACGTTCTCGGATATGCTTGGCTTGTCGGGCTCGTCCTTATAGAATATTTCGAGCTCCTCCTTGTATGTGGATAATGCCTCTGCATATTTCTTGGCCAGGTCTTCGTCTATGGCTAGAGACCTCTCCCGTGCGGCATCTAGGATCGTCGAAACATATGGTGGATGTGTGTGCCCGCTCCCCATTCCGCCCTTGACTGTCAGGATCTGGCCGATGCCGAAGAATGCTATTTTCTTGCCTCTGTCTATAGGTAGTGCGCCCTCGTTCTTGAGGAGAACCATACCCTCGACTGCGGCCTCATACGCTACCTTTGCATGTGCCTCTAGGTCAGGCTTCCCAGGAGTAGACTTGTAGCCGGCAGAGCCGAGGAGCTTCGAGAGGACCCTCGCGACGGCTCTGTCTATGGTTCCTATTGGTATTTTGCCCTCGTTTACAGCTTTCAATACTTGTTCGAGCTTGTCTTGTCCCCCTGGCATGATAACGTCGTTGCCCGCATTTATCTGTTTCGCAACGTCTTCCCCGGCGCCCCAGTCCGTCATTACGAAGCCGTCGAAGCCCCACTCTTCCCGTAAGACCCTGGTCAAAAGCCACTCGTTCTCTGAGCAGTGAACGCCGTTAATCTTGTTGTATGCGCTCATGACTGACCAGGGCTTAGCTTCCTTGACAGCTATCTCGAAGGGCCTAAGGTATATCTCACGCAGAGCCCTCTCAGATACATAGGTGTCGAGGCCCCACCTCCCTGTCTCCTGCTCGTTGCCGACAAAGTGCTTTATACAGGCGCCTATACCTGCAGACTGGACTCCCCTTACGTATGCGGAAGCAATTTTTCCAGATAGCAACGGGTCCTCCGAGAAATACTCGAAGTTCCTGCCGCCCAGTGGATGCCTGTGAATATTCAATGCTGGCGCAAGCAAGACATCTACGCCGCAACTCCTGGCCTCTTCGCCCATCGCCTTTCCAACCTGTTCGACGAGCTCCGGGTTCCATGTCGAGGCAAGCATAACTTCTACGGGGAAAGCCGTAGCTCTACAAGATGGGTTTTCGATCCTTACACCTGCGGGGCCATCTGCAAGGACGAAGCCTGGAATGTTGAGCCTCTCTATTGGATGGGTTTGTCCAGCGGCTCCTGGAACCCTTGCGAGTTGCGAGCTCGCTGTATCACCTATCCCCACGAGAATTTTGACCTTTTCTTCGATGCTCAGCTTTGACAATAATTCTTCAATTATTGGTTTACTCATTAATGAACATACGGAAATGAATGGCTAAAAACCTATCTAGAATTAAAAAATATGGAAAAAAGGAGAAAAGGAAAATAAAAAAGAAAAAAAAGATTATTTACAGGGTTCTTTATGGTCCTCTGCTTCCACCACGCATCTGGCGAGCCCTATTACCGATGTCCTGGGCCTGCCTTGCTAACTCTCCTGGATTGTTCTTAGCCATCTCTGGGGCCTTTTCTGCAAGGTTTATGGCCTCCTGGACGAGTTCTCTAAGCTGGAGTGCCAGCTGTCTATGTGTTCCTTTAGCCCTTTCCTGTATTCTTGCCAAGAGCTGTTCAAGTAGCCGGAGCCTGTTTCTCTGCCTTTCTAGTCCGGGAACGTTCCTCGTAACGTTTAGGAGCGTGTCTGCTGTCTTGTTTAGCAGGTATTCTTCAAACTTTCTTGCCCTCAAGGCCCTCATAACCTCGCCTACACTCGTCCCATTGACGTCTAGACCGTTTCTCCTCATTTCCGCTATGGTCCTCATCGCGCCTGCCCTGGCTAGCTCAGAGGTGGCTTGTCCAATGAGCTTCCTCGCCTCTGCAAGGCGGTGGGCAGACTCGTTTAAGAGACAGTTGGATGCAAGGCTCTGGGCCTCTTGGAGTAGCTGTCTCGCCTGGTTTAAGAGGCGTGTAGCGTTAGAGGTGTCGTACCCGCTACTCGCGGCCCTAGATGCAATGCTCTCTAGCTCGTTTATGCGTTGAAGGGAGACATTTATGGCGACATATTGCGGGTAGAAGTCTTGAGACCACTTGCATGTCTCGTTTCTAACCCTATTCCTGTAGAGGTTTGCCGTCAGATTTGCCTGCTGCGGAGCCAATACTGCCCTGCATGAGGCAAAGGATGTTCCAAGCGTGTCTCTGAGTTTTTCCTGCAGGTCTAGTGCTTGACCATAGGTTCTTAGTGCTAGTACTGCATATTGCATTGCTTGTGTAGCGTTGCCGAGGTTCAGGTACTGCTTTGCCTTAGCGAGGTAATTGTCGCCCGTTGTTGTAAGATTCACTATTTGTGTGAAAAGCTGACTGTTCTGGGAGAGATTTTGGAGCACCTGGTTGCGGCAGTATACGAGTTGCTGTAGTCTCCCTGCTGATGCTATAAGGCTTTCCGCTGGCGTTGTCACTTGTGGTGCACTGTATATGTATGCCATGGTAGCCAATAGGACTATGGCTATTATTCCCAACGTTATTTTCTTGGAGTCAACCATGTCCATCAATTGACTTGGTTTTGTGGATAAACTTAAGGAATGCTGTGGAAATTAGCCTGAAAATTTAGAAATATTCTTTTCACTTTTTCATTCCAGTAGTTCTACGTAGTTTCTTCCCGCCTTTTTCTCTATCTTTACGTACCCAAGCTCCGCGAGCTTCTTGACCCTCCTCCAGAGAGTAGTGGGAGGCAAATTAACAGCCTTCTGTAGCTCTCCCTGGAACATGGCCCCTCCTGCTTTCCTCAAGGCATCGAGAATTGCCAAGTCCTCTTCGCCTAGCTCTACGAGCTCACTTTTCCTTTTACCCCTCAAAGCCAGGAAAACAGCAAGTGCGACAAATATAGCGGCGAGGACAACGAGGTAGGGCAAGAGTGGCCATAGTACTTCAAATAGTCCCTTAGAAGTCCCAGTCTCTTGTTTTGTGGGCGAGGCAGGAGGCTGTGTCCCTTGGGGAGGGGGAGAAGTTGCAGGCTGGTATAGTATGACGTATTTTAGCTGTAGGCTTCCTGCGGGATATTCTATTGCCAAGTTTCTTCCTATGGAGTAGATCTTCGTGGGGAGGATGTTCATGTCGACTGGTGTCGCGTTTACTGGCAAAACGACTTTGAGCGGGTAGGGAGAATTCACGCTTATTATCCAGAAGATTCCAGATTTGCTTGTTAAGTCCTGTGTATAGTAGGAGACGTATACTTGGCTCGAGTTAAGTGTAGCCACTGTCAAGTATCTGCCTGTTTGGTCAGTGTCGAAGGCGAGTGGGAGTCCCTTTTCGTCTACAACTGTTACACCTAGGGTAGGGTCAGGCGTCCCGAGCAACTGAATTGTCACGGAGAGGTTTCCTTCAGTTGGAACTAAATATTCGACTTTTGCTATTCCAGCCTCGCTCAGGGTTATTGTGACTTGTGGCTGGGCAAGAGAGCTACGAGACAGGGAAATGAATGTTAGAATTAGGAAAATGATTATAAGGATGTGTACCTGCCTAGGTGTATCGCGAAGCTTGCCAAGCATGTTTGTATTTCAGTTAACTTATCCTAATAAAGATTTTTTTTCCTTTAACACATAAGTATAAATATTGTCTAATATGATGTTTCGTGGCTATGCGGGGAAAGCTTTCATTATTAATCATTGTTCTGGCTTTAAACTTAGTTGCCGTTACCCTTGTTGCACAGCCAACCTATAGCTCTACACACTTCGATGTATACGACAAGGCAGGCGCTGGACTAGCGTATGCACAGAGCATTGCAAATGCTCTTGAATCGGGATACTCTTCGCTGACTGGAGCGGGAGCGAGCTTAGCCCCGCCGTGTAGCGGAACAAAATACAATGTAACGATTGTGAATCTTAGCGGCGAAGGAGGAGAAGTTAGGTCAAGCTTTTTCTATGATCCATCGACGGGAAGGATTACCAAGGCCTGCATATCCTACATACTGATGGCTACTGGTCTAAGCGATTCAACGTTGAACCATATTGCTTACCACGAGATGGTGCATGTTGCCCAGGCTTCATACTACCAGTACATATCAGTTGTAAGTAGCTACCCCTGGTATGTCGAGGCAAACGCAGAAGGCGTCTCAAGCGCGCTGTCTGGGGTTTGTGGATGGGAGCCGTGGTACTTCTCCTATTCCCTCTACACAACTAATCCTTACAGCTACAGCGATGGAAACACGCAATCCTACGCGTATGGGGCATTCTACTACTGGCTTATCAAGAGTGGAGCCGCATCAGTGCCAGGCACGCTTTCGGGAAGCTTCTCGGGGAGCACCACGAACTCTGACTGGGTCAATTCAAACTATGTATCCTTCTTGCTGGCCATAACCAAGGGAATAGGCATATGTGGAAAAACCTACTATCCAAGCTACCAGACCGCGACCCTTACGGGCAACTCTTGGACAACGAGCCTGTCCCTCGACGGGCTGAGCGCCGCATACTACAAGATAACGCTACCAGCCCCAGGAACAGTTGCCATTACGGCTACTGGAAACGTGAAGAGCAATCTACAGATGAGCCAGCCCTTCTATGTTTCCAACAGTTCCCTCATATTGGCAATAGTGAACCCGTCTACCTCTAGCATCATATCTCAGGTCACGGTAACCTATTCGCCTCCACTCATGGCTAGGGTCGTCGGTGGAGTATATAAGCCGCTTTCCGGCACCCTCACGCTCCAACTCTCGATAACATACGCGAACCAGCCAGTCACCGGGACAGTCACAGTTAACGGCCAAAGCGTCCAGGCAAGCAACGGCCAGGCCACTGTCACATTTAGCAACGTAACCTGGGGAAGCTTCCACATAGACGTGTCCTACGGGTCAGACACCTACAGCTTTGACCTTGCATTGAACAAGCCCACCCTCTCATGGGTAACACAGACACCCCTATACCTGACTGGCAACGGCTACGGGTCCATTGTCCTCTCGATAAATAACCCCAGCCAGGTAGCCATAGAGACAAATGCCGCCGCCGTTTCGCCCATGAACGGCTCAACGGCTGTCCTAGTGTTCCAAAACCCCAACATGACTGTAACTTTTCCCCCGGGCCAAAGCACGCTTCAATTCAGCTTCAACGTGAACGGATTTGTCTCGCAGGGAGACGGGTACATCTATATATACATGGGCCCAAACGACAAGCTTTCAACAAGCTTCCAGGTTAAGCCAGCTACGATAAGCATCCTCTCGGCGAGCTACGACACATCCATGGATAAAACAAACATACAGGTAGCCGTCCAGCCCGCCGGGATAACACAAAGCATAGACATCAAGGGCACTTCTGGAAGCCTCCAGGTCAAGCTCTCGACCTATACTGTTGGAACATTGGCCTTCAGTATTCCATCTCCCAATGTGGTGCTACAGGCTTCACCCCAAATCGTGGCGCCCCTGTGGTTTACTGCAAGTCTGCAAGCAACGCTCACGGTCAGCGGGCAATGCCCAAGCTTCCCTGTAGACTACAGGATACAGCTAAAGATAAACGGCACAGATATAGGCGGCAAGGTGTTTAAGTGCAGCGAGACAGCTTCGCTAAGCAACACCCTCAACCTTACCAGGACCACGGTAGACACATATACACTCGTGGCTAACAATAACCCCGCTTGGGCCACAAAGGTCAGGATCTGGCTACCCAAGATACAGGTCTCACTAAAGAAGTGGACAGTGACCGACAATGGGAGCAACGTCGTCTTGCAGGTAGGCGTAAGCGGTCCACACAGGTACCTCGTTTTGGGGCGAATAGTCTCGAACGAGAGCTTTGAGGTCTCCTATTACCTTCCGGACGGAAACAAGACACTAGTGCTGGACACAGGCTTCGAGAAGAGGGAAATCGGGATGCCTCCCGTGATACTTAAAGTCTATGCTCCAGAAATTGTCCTGCGCCCCTACCTAGTCAACTATTCACTGAGCATAAATACAAACGCCACTGTAAAGGCAAGGATAAAGATACTGCTAAACGGCACCACGATAGGTGAAGCCCTCTTCGACACCGAGAAAAACATCTCTACCGTAAAGCTGAGCACTGTGCCAAAGGCTCCGGGAGCATACGTACTCCGTGGGGAAGCATGGTTCGCCAGAAACGAGACAATTTTCCTCTATGTAAGCATAAACGGGGTCAAAGTCTCTGGGGACAGGTTTAGGCTCCTCGGAACCAATACCACTATTACAGCCTACCTCTTTATCTATCCTAGGATACCCGCAAGCATAAACCTGACACTTGCGGGATGCGGTCTGTCCACATTCAAAAAGGTGCCGGCAAACAGCACAATCAGCTTGGGCTTCGCAGAGCCCTGCACGCTAACAGTCAAGGCACAAGTCCTCAACTACACAGACCAGGCAACTGTCTACTGGGACGTCCTCAACCTCTACTTAGCAGGGCAACTGGGCTACATGGGGGGCGAGCCAATAGTAGGCAACGGGACAGTCAGGGGGGAGGCCAGGTTCTCCAACGGCACGCTTGTACCGGGAAAAGTCACCGTAAATGGTGAAAGCGAGGTCTATGTCCCCGACACGGGTGAGAAGATTTTCCAGCTAAGGGTCGAGTACATGGGCGTAAGCAACGAGACAACTGTAAAGGCTTTCCTCGTGCCCGCCAAGCTCTACCTCGAAGCCCTAAACATATCGAGGAAGCTACCATCCTCAGAGAACCTCGCCAAGGAAATAAGCATCGCGACGGTCACGGGCAGGTGGGACAAGGTTGCACGCGCGGTAAGCCTCTACAGGGAGCTGGAAAAGGGTAGCAACCTCGACCCACTAAACGTCCTCGCGGCGAAGCTCTACGAGAAGTGGTCAGCCCAGGGAGACGACTCGTTGATCGGCTACGTAGAGTTCTTGAACAGGAACAAGATACCAATATATGCCGGAATCCTCTCGGCCGTCTCCGGGATTGCCTACCTCGTGGTGCGCAGGCGGAAAGCAAAGGCCTAGACTTAAATATCTAGGCCCGCCTCATAAAAAACGATGATGAATGCACGTCAAACAGAAAAATGAAGAAATTGGTCTTTGCTGATAAGGCAAGCAACTTCTTGACAACAAACGGCCCGCCAATCAAGACGTAGATTCATTAAAAGCCTACATTTTGCCTTGAACTTGCCCAAGTCCCAATCGCGAAAGCCATGGGACAAAACCTCAAGAAAAACACATCATCCTCATTCTCGGTATCCCTGCCCTAGAGGCCAGAACACTTATTAGTCTTCACAAGACTACCCTCTCCAATAATAGCTATAATCTTGTCTATTCTTCCCAGCGTATGAACTAAAAGTTATTTATGAAAGATTCAACTAAGAAAGAATTGAAGGTTTAAAAGAGAGAATGTGTTAAATGACTTGTTGTTTCAGGGGGAAGTTAGAACTAGGACTGAGAATGAGTTTGGACTTTGTTTTATTTTTGAGCTCTAGATGCTTGCCATTGTATGGAAAAGTATAAGTCTTTAGGGGTTTCTTTAGGCTGGTGTCCTGAGGGATGGTGTTGGTGTCTGGAGAGCCGAAGATCTTGCGGGACGTTTTGCTTGCTTCTGGGAGGCGTGTCAAGCTCTATCGTAGAATAGTTGAGGCCGATGGGAAAACGTTTGAGAAAGACCTCGTTGCATTTGGGTCTAGTGTGGTGATTGTCCCGGTGCTCGGTGATGGGAGAATTGTGTTTGTCAGGCAGTGGCGCGCCTCTATTGCTGGTTGGGTTCTCGAGTTGCCTGCTGGGAGGGTGGAGCCCAGAGAAGACCTGCTGGAGGCTGCTAGCAGGGAGCTGGTTGAGGAGACTGGGTTTAGGGCTGGGTCGCTTAGGGTCCTGGGGAGCTTCTATGTGGCGCCCGGCTATAGTGACGAGGTTATAAGTGTGGTTAGGGCTGACGGTCTGGTGGAGGGCCAGCCGCGCCCCGAAGAGGGGGAAGTGCTTAGGACTGTGTTTATGAGGCCTGAGGAGTATCTTGGATTGCTGGGTAAGGAAACTCTCGACCTCAAGAGCATCGCGGGTGTTCTCCTGTACATGTCGACGGGGTGAAGGGGTTGGGGCTGAAGACTTCTGGTCTCCTCTTTTATGCGGAGAGGATATACAGCACTGTTGTCGGCTTCCTCTTCATATTGCTGGTCACGAGGAATCTTTCCCCGGAAGAGTTCGGCGCTTGGAGTGTCTTGTCTTCTATCCTTACATATGCTTGTCTAGCTACTTTTACGAATTACTGGGTTACGAGGCTCAGGGCTAGGGGGTTGGTGGAGGCTACTACGAGCGGCCTAGTGCTTTCCCTCATTTTTACTCTTGTGGGTGCGGGCGCCCTCCTAGTACTTATGGATAAGATAGCTATCGAGTTCAGCGTACCCGCGTCTTCACTCTTCATTATTCTCTTCTATGTGCCAGTCATCTATCTAAACTCGACTATCTATGCGAGCCTCTATGCTGTCAGCCCCACAAGGGCCGCCATATCAGAGTTCCTATTCGAGACGGGAAAAATCGTCGTTGCAGGTGCCTTCTGGCTGGTTGGGAAGATAACTCTTAACACGGCCCTGCTGGCAGTTCTTGGCGGCCACATCTCCCAGTTTCTGTATCTCTTTGCATCTATGAGGAGAGACTTCTCTGTGAGGCCGAGGAAAGAAGTTGTAAGGAAGATTTTGTCCCTCTCGATATTCAACGTTTTGACCCAGCCCGCTTCTCTTATTGCGAGCCTCGACGTGCCGCTCATTTCATATGTCATAGGAAACCTTGCAGTGGCATACTATACAGTCGTAAACACTTTCTCGAACCTCGTAGCCTATTCTTATGTCCTCGCGAGGGGGCTTCTTCCCACGATGTTGCAGACAGACGAGGAACATGTCCATTTGAGGAGTATAGAGGAGTCCCTGAGGCTTGTACTTCTATTAGGTGTCCCTTCACTTGTTGGCGTATTGTTCCTCGCCCCGAACCTCCTGTACCTGTTTAGGCCTGAGTATGCCGTTGCCGGCGACGTTCTCAGGCTTGCATCGTTCTCGGCCCTGATTGGAAGCATTAGTAGTGCCCTAGGCGACGCCTTGCAGGGCGTAGAGAGAGCTGACATAGAGGGTAAGCCGCTGAGAGAAGTAGCTCGATCGCGGATATTCAAGGTGTTCATGCTTGGCTACCTAAGGCTAGCGGTCGGCTTCCCAGTTCTGATCTGGGTAGTTACAGCGATAAGGGATCCGCTGGGGGCAGCCTTATTTGCAAGGGGTGCGTGGCTAATGGGAGACGTCGTAGTACTTAGTGTCCTTGCCATATGGGCCCGCAAACTCGTAGACTATAGAAAGATGGGGGCAATCGTTCTCAAGTATCTCGTGGGATCGCTTCCAGCGGCGATCGTTGCATGGCTAATAGATCCGCTCAAGATAAGAGAGGCGCTACTTGCCGTGACCCTTGCGGGGGCCATATACTTTGCTATCGTATACTTGTTGGACTCCTGGTTTAGGAGGCACGTGGGCATGCTATTTTCACGTCTGAAGAAAGGTTGACGTGGTCTCTATATTCTCGTGAAATCGCTGGATATATTATCGACCCCGCTTCTTTCTTACATATGGCTAGCTCTAGGGAAACTGTCCTAATCGTTGCCGTGCTTGCTCTAGCTATAGCTAACCTTATCCTAGTCTACACGTTGCTGGGATACATTAAACCCGAGAAAAAGATTGCCCCAACTCCTTTTCCCGATACAAGCACAGAGAATACCACACAGACCACTAGCCCCGAGAAAAACGCTACCCCCAAAGTCAACAATACATCTGCCAGTAGCCAGCTAAACATGACTAGAAACGAGGAAACCAACAAGACCACCAGCATTCCTCCAGTAAATCGGACAAAGCAGTACACGTACAGCCCGTACAACTACTTCCTCAAGCTAGAAGTTGTAAGCGGACCCGACTCCAATGTAACGGCTAAGCCATCACTGCCAGCCAACCTTGTCGTTTCAACCAGCTATATAGACAGAAATAACTTTTCCAGTATCTGTGAGGTGACGATGAAGACAAGTATGGAGATGGGCACCGCATACATAAACGTGACAATGCCGCTCCCAGGCGACAAGTGCTACATCGTGAAACCCGTACCAATAAACATGACTGACACCACTGCCTACTACAAGCTCGAACTCATTCCAAGCCTTAATGGGACGTGTGGCTACTGTGCAAAATATACACTGAAGATATTTTATTTGCCTCCGGGACATTACCTAGTTACAATAGGGCCACTCTTAAGAGGATGACTCTATTAGCTCGGGTC
>Ga0209739_100471_pt1 | contig 16345 bp, 20 predicted proteins | sample JossMetagenome_2_FD_184729 | JGI IMG/M metagenome (GOLD analysis project Ga0209739, IMG submission 184729) | Hot spring sediment microbial communities from Joseph's Coat, Yellowstone National Park, USA - JC3_ASED (SPAdes) (version 3) | ecosystem: Environmental > Aquatic > Thermal springs > Hot...
TAACGGAGGTGGCTGGGTCTTATATATTGAATTGAACGCGTCGAGAATGTCGGCGTATGGAATCGGCACACCGACACATAGAATTAACTTCATCTATCCAGCCACATCAGAAGAATCCATGGATGGGCCCGCCGGGATTTGAATTCCCGGGGACCACCCTCCCGGGACCACCCGCGCGCCTAGGCATGTTGCGGGTGTGCCTTGTAAGGCTTATGCGGCCTCGGGCCTGGGCATCATACCGCTAGACTACGGGCCCCGTGTTTTGTTTTGGTGAGGGTTTTTAAGTTTGTCGCCGTGTAGGGCGGAATTTACAAATAATTGAAAGCCTCGCCCTTTAGGGCGGGGATGCGGTTCATCAAAGTTTTACGGGAGGTGGGTGAGTGGAATGCATGAGGAAGTCTGTTGTCATAAGATCGCCGGTGACGGGCAAATGGGGCGTTGAGTAGCTAAACGCCGCGGCCGCCCGCCCAAACGACGGCGTCTGTCTCGGGGTCCCAGACGACGGTGAAGCCGTCTATACGCATCCTCAGCCTACCCCGCCTCACGGCAATAAAGTACCCCCTGACCCTCCCAGTCTCCACATCTATGAGTAGCCGGTTGCCCGCCACCTCCACCCGGAGCGCCTCGGCGAGTTTCGACCTGCGGAACTGCTCAGCAATCTGGGAGAAGTCTGTTGCCATCAGATCGCCGGGATCCGCTTCACCATGGGGCTTCTCACCTTCATTATGATCTTGAAGTTGCAGTAGGGGCATCTAATGCCGGGTAGGATCTCCATCTCAGGCTTGGAGAACACCCTGCCGCACCTCATGCATATGTACAACTTCCGTTCCTCTGTCACGGCGCATACACCTCACCTATTTATAAAGTTTGCCAGCTGCTGCAACCTAGCGACGCCCCCTATCTCCTCGATATATGCCGCCACCGCGGGAGGCACCATCTCCCTCCACCGCGCATCTACCTGAGCCATGGCCTGCCTCACGGCTGTGGCTGAGTAGTCGCCGAAGACCGGGTGGCCTCTGACCTCAACGCCCCAATACGCCAAGGCGGCGGCCACCCAGGGGTTGTTGGAATACACGACGTGATGCGTCGGGCACCAATGCCTTAGATACGCGCCCCAGAGGCTTGTGGGGCCGTTGGTGTCGGGCACCGCGCAGTAGAGGATGCGGCAGTTCCCGCCGAAGTGGCGTCTAAACATCTCAAGACGCTCCCCCGGAGTGAAGGGGTTGTCGAAGGTAAGCGCCTTGTCGGCGGAGCCTATCGCCACCACCACCTCGTCGTAGTGGGTGAGCAACCACTCCACGAGCTTCACGTGGCCCCAATGCACCGGCTGAAAACGGCCGATCAGCAATGCCCTCACGGCTTTACCCGTGTAAGAGATTTTAAAATGTGTGTCTTAATTATCGTGATGTGGTAGCTCGCGGCTGAGGATGACGAGAGGCGTACTGGCTGACTACCTCTTCAAATACGCCGCCATATGCATGATGGCCCTCACAACCTTCGTGGCGGTCACGTCAGACACGTCGTTGGGGGGAGAGTACTCCATGATGTCGACGGCGACGGGCTTCAGCGTGAGCATCAAGTCGGCGAGTAGGTACTCGAGCTTGCGAAAGGAGAGGCCGCCGGCTTCTGGCGTCCCGACGCCCGGCGCCTCGGAGGGGTCCAGCACATCTATGTCGAGGCTGAGGTAGACCCTCCCCGAGGCGGTGGATACGGCGTCTGAAATCACGTCTCTGCCGAAGTCACTACCCTCGACCACGAAGAAATCGGCGTCTTCGGCGTATTTGTGCTCCTCGTCGTCGTATGCCCTCACGCCTATGTAGATGGCGTAGAAGCCAAGCTTCTCGTGGGCCCTCCTGGCGAAGGTGGCGTGGGAGAGCCTCTGGCCCGGCGGCCACTCGTCGCGGAGGTCGAAGTGGGCGTCTATATGCACGTAGGTGTCCGGCCTAACCACGTTGAGGGCGGCCAGCGTGGCTGTGTGTTCGCCCCCCACCATGATAAACGGGGGGTCCACCCTCTGTATGAACCTCTCAATTCTTGCCACGTTTTCCGCGGGGGCCCCCTGGAGGAGCTCCACGTCGCCTAGGTCGCATAGGGGCTCCGTCACGTTGCCAAACAGGGTGGTGTATTCAAGGTAGGGGAGTATCGCGCGGATCTTCTGAGGGGCGAAGCGGGTGCCCGGCCTGAAGCTCAACGTGTCCTCCATAGGCGCCCCGAAGAGCTTGACGTCGTCTTGTCTGCAGGCGGTCTTAAGCATGGCGGCTTTTGAGTGGGCGTTTATACTCCTTTCGTCTCGGCACGAACTTTATGTCCACGTGGACGATAAGGGGGTGTAGTTTCGATATTGTCTTTATCGCCTTCGTCCTGAGGACGTGGAGACGTCCCACCGTCATGTCGGGGCTCACCGCCACGAGGCTGTAGACAACCAGGAAGCTCCCGGCGCGTCGGATCTTTACGTCTAACGGCCTGCCGAGCTCCGCCGCGGCTTCTCTTATCTTATCCTCTAGGGCGGGGTCTTTGTAGAGGGCTCCCAGTATTCCGTAGGCGGCGTCTTTTGCGAGCCGTGTAAATTCGTAAAGCACGTAGCCGTATATTACAAACACCGCCGCCACCTCCGCTATCAAGAGGTGGAAGTAGTTGCTAAGCACCACCGCAGTTGCGGAGGCCAGCGAGAGGGCTGTGTCTATTTTGGCATGTAGGGCGTCTGCCCTCAGTATTTCCAGTTTCAGCTTGTGGTAGTTGCGGCGTTGCCAGAGATACATGACGTAGGTCAGGACCCCGCCGGCGAGGAGGAGGAGGAGCGTCATCCACAATTGCGTCGGCTCTCCGTCGAGGAGTATGGAGGTGGCCAACATGTAGGTGTAGAAGGTCAGCACTGTGAGGATTGAGAGGAGGGTCAAGAGGCTTTCTAGTCTGTAGATCTCCCAGGGGAAGGTCCTCCCCCTCTGCGAGGCGTAGTAAAGGCCGAAGCCGGAGATGTAAGCTATTGCCGAGTCCATAAAGCCATGTATGGCGTCGCTGGTGACTAGGAGGCTGCCGTAGATTACGCCAAGCATCAACTCAGCTATTGTGTAGGCCAGCGAGGCGGTCCCTATGACGAAGAGGTAGAGGGAGGCGAGCCATAGCCGTGTTGAAGGCTTCACAGACGGATGGCGGTAAACCTTAAAATATATGTAGAAGTGGCGGCAATGCGTCGGGCTGAGTTGCTGGAGGAGATCGTGAAGCGTAGGCTGTTCTACTGGCCGTCTGCAGAGATCTACGGCGGCGTGGCTGGCTTCTACGACTACGGGCCGCTCGGCGTCGCCATAAGGCGCAACATCGTGGAGAAGTGGCGGAGGATCTTCGTCTTGCCTTACCAAGACGTTGTCGTGGAGGTGGAGACTCCCATCGTCATGTCTGAGCCCGTCTTCAAGGCCTCCGGCCACCTAGACCACTTCACGGACTTCGTGGTGGCGTGTACGAAGTGCGGCAGGAGGTACAGAGCTGACCACCTCGTGGAGGAGGAGCTGGCCAAGAGGGGGGTGAAGATCTCGACTGAGGGCATGTCTGCCGAGGAGCTTCAACGACTTATCAACGAACACAAGATAGTGTGTCCCGCCTGTGGGGGCCCCTTGGGCGGCGTGGAGCGGTTTAACCTCCTCTTCAAGACCACCATCGGCCCCTACAGCGAAAACGCCGGCTACCTCAGGCCGGAGACGGCGCAGGGGATCTTCGTGGCTTTTCCGCGGCTTGCCGAGTACGTGGGGCGGAGGCACCCCTTCGGCGTGGCGCAGATCGGGAGGGTGGCGCGCAACGAGATCTCGCCGCGCGGCGGATTGATCAGGCTGAGGGAGTTCACCCAGATGGAGATCGAGCTCTTCTTCGACCCCCAGAACCCCAAGTGCCCCTACTTCGCCGAGGTGGAGAACCTAGAGGTCCCCATCGTGCCGGAGGAGTTCGTGGCCAGGGGCCAGACGGAGCCCGTGACGATTACGGCTGGGGAGGCGGTGAAGAGGGGGTACGCCAACGAGTGGATGGCTTTCTTCATGGCGTTGGCCGCCAAGTTCCTCAAGGAGCTGGGGGTGCCGCTGGAGAGGCAGAAGTTCCTCGGCAAACTTCCGCACGAGAGGGCGCACTACAGCGCCAAGTCCTACGACCAGATGGTGCTTACGGAGAGGTTCGGCTGGGTGGAGGTGTCCGGCCACGCCTACCGCACGGACTACGACCTCTCTGGCCACGGCAAGCTCAGCGGCCACGAGATGACTCTTGAGCGCCGCCTCCCCGCCCCCAAGGAGGTGGAGGTGGTTAGGCTCTACCCCAACCCCGGCGCGGTTAGGGAGAGGTACGGCGACAAGATGGGGGAGGTCATCAAGGCGATGAAGGAGAACGAGTCTGTCATACTGGAGGCGTTTAGGGGCGGGAGGCAGGAGGTAGTCGTGGGGCCCTACGTGGTGACTAGAGACATGGTTTTCATAAAGAGCGAGAGGCGCAAGACGGACCTGGAGAAATTCATCCCACACGTGGTGGAGCCGTCTTTCGGTCTCGACAGGATCTTCTACGTGTTGCTGGAATCGGCCGTCGTGGAGGAGGAGGGGAGGGTTTACCTCAGGCTACCCCCCGACGTGGCGCCCGTCAACGTGTGTATACTGCCCATCGTCAAGAGGCAGGACTACGTGGAAATTGGAAGAAGGCTCGTGCGGAGGCTGGCCGCCGCTGGGTTCTCCGTTGTGTACGACGACGAGGGCACAATAGGTAGCAGATACGCCTCGTGCGACGAGATAGGGACCCCCCTCGCGGTTACTATAGACGAGAAGACGCCCGTCGACGGCACCGTGACCATCCGTGACCGCGACACCAAGAGGCAGGTCAGGGTGGGGATAGACGAGGTGGCGGCTTTCGTGGACATGGTCAAGCGAGGAGCCAGCTTCTCAGAGGCGGCAGAGGCCTTGAAGGCGGCGCCGGTGTAATATTTTTTAACAGGTCCTCATGTGGTGCCATGAGTGAGGGCAAAGACGTGGAGAGGGGCAGGAAGTTGCTGATACCGCCGTTCCTCTCGCCCCAGCAGGAGAAGAAGGAGCAGAAGAAGAGTGAGCGCAGAGCCAGGGTCCGGCCGGCCGGGGAGGTTGAGGAGGGCGTGGCCAAGCTCCCGCCCGACATATACGAAGCTCTTGATAAACCGGCCGAGGTGGAGATAGTTGCCCCCGGAGGCTCCTCGCACGAGAAGAAGAAGGCGTTTAGGGCTGTGCCAGACGAGAAGGTTCCAAGCGGCGAGGTGCACGTATCTGCGGAGGACCTCAGGGCGTTGGGCGTCGCCGAAAACACAGTCGTGACGGTCAGAAAGAAGTAGATGAGCGGAGTCCTCAGGGGACTCGCCGTAGTCGTGGAGGACTTAGAGCTTGCCCGGAGGCTCTACAGGGAGGCGTTCTACGGGAGGTTTCTAGGCCACGACAAGGTCAAGAGAGAGGAGGTGGATAAGGTCGACGCGCCGCTGATCCTGGCGCTGTATGAAGCTCTATACCTCGCACAAGGAGGCAGAATAAAAATCGTAGATGAAGAAGGCAGGGAGGTGCCGCACCAGCGGCTTGCGGAGCTCGGCAGAGAGAAGATTAGGAACTTCGACGAGATCTACAAGATCTACAGATACTTCCGGGACCTGGGCTACGTGGTCAAGAGCGGGCTTAAATTCGGCGCCTTGTTCTCAGTCTACGAGAAGGGCCCGGGGATAGACCACGCGCCGATGGTCGTGGTGTTTCTAGAACCCGACAAAGGCATCTCAGCCACAGACATCACACGTGGCGGGAGGCTGGGCCACAGCGTAAAGAAGACCTTCACCCTGGCCACGGTGTTGAGGCAGACCGGCGAGGTGGTGCTCCTCGGCTTCTCCTGGGCCAAACTTTAAAAATAGAAGTCGATACGGCTTCATGGCAACGGCAAGCAGGGCATCCCTACCAGAAGAAATCTACCTAAGATCGCTCACCGGCTACTTGGTGGGGCAGAACCTGGTGGAGGGCTACAAGAAGGTGGCGGTGATCACGTATCCAGACAGGATATGCAGCGCCATGGCCGCTGCGCTTATGACGTCTTACATCTCCAAGGGCAACTACAGAGACGGCGCAGGCGCCGTGTTTACATACGAGGAGGGCAAAGAGGCCGAAATAGCCCAGAAAGTTAAGGAATACGGCGCCGACGTGGTCTACATCTCGTTCGGCGGCGAGCAGAAGATGAGCTACGTCGCCGAGATCGCTAAGAAGACGATTGCGGCGCTCGCGCAGGCCGGCTACAAAGGCGCCCTAGGCATCCACGTAAGGGTCTGGCTCGCCACTAAGCAACTCTCCAACGTCCTCGCCGATGCGGCGCTGGCGAAGTACCTCGCCTCCCTGCCCGAGATAAGGCTGTTCACCGCCGACGTGCCAAACAGGAAATTCCTATTCCACAAGGTGAAGATAGAGGGCAACGCCGCCAAGCCGGAGAAGTATAGGGAAGTGGAGATAACGGCGGAGCACGCAAAACTGCTATCGATTTCGCTACCGCCCCCGGAGTAATTAATCTATTTTTAACTCGGCGACTCCGTACTCACCCGCTTTTGTCACCACTATCTGTAATACTCCGTCTCTGTAGACGGCTCTTGCGCTGTCTACCCTGAGCCTAAACGGCACCTCTATCTTCCGCAGGACGGGGAAGTTCGAGATCCGCTCTCTCCTCAGCGGCTTCCCAGCCGTCTCGGCCTGGACAGGCGCTGCGGAGATCTCGATAGATCTGTCATACACCCTCACCCTGATGTTTTCCTTCTTCATCCCCGGCATGTCTATGTATACGACCAGGTTCTCCCCCACGTCGTATATATCCACGTCTGGTTGCCTCTCCACTTTGCCCGTATTTGTGTCGTATAGCTCCTTCAAGCCCTCCTCGATTTTCTTTACCGGTTCCATGTGTTTCAAGGGCCTCTGCTTAAAATCGAAGGGACTGTAATACCTAAATAGTTGGTTATCATCACATAATCCGCCGCGCCGGGGGTAGACAGCTCCTGATCTATGGCTCCGGCACGTTGAAGGCCGTGTGTTATGTTGGTGATTGGTTGCGCAGTGGTTTGTGGCGTTGTGTCGTTTGTTTAGGGCTGGGCAAAATCCTGGTAAAAATTGTGTAGTGGGTTTATTTTGGCTGTACGACCCCTATCACCTCGCCGTACATGTTTATAGGGAAGGAGCGGCCGCACTTGGGGCAGTTGATGCTGAAGCCTATGTTGTACCAGCTCTCGCCTATCTCCACCTCGAACTTGTGTTTGCAGTAGGGACAAGTCGCCCGCACCTTCAGTGTTTTCTCCAGCTCACCTCCTGCATATTCCCAGTCCTCGGGGAATTCCTGAGCGACCATGGGCCTCCGTATCAATACTGATATAAATCTTTTGTCCCCAGCCGCCGTGGAGTTCTTCGAGGTTGTAGAGAGGAGGCGGTCGATAAGGCGGTTTAAGAGGGTGAAGATCCCTGAGGAGGACGTGAGGAGGATAATGGAGGCGGGCAGGGCCGCGCCGACAGACGCCACGTTGCATCTTTGGTCCGCTGTGCGCGTCGTGGACGAGGGCAAGAAGGCTGAGATTGCCAGGCTGATAGGGCAGCCACACGTGGAGGAGGGGTCGGACTTCTTTGTCTTTCTTGCGGATCTCTACAGGTTGAGGGAGTTGCTGAGGTTTAGGGGTAGGGATCTGGCCGAGGATCGGCTTGCCCTCCTTGTCTTCGCGGCTGTAGATGCCGCCTTAGCCGCCGAGAACATGGCCCTTGTAGCAACTGCGCTGGGGTACGGCAGTTGTTTCATAGGGGCTGTGCAAAACGCGGCTGGGGAGATCGTGAAGTTGCTTGGGTTGCCGCCTCTGACTTATCCGCTTTTTGGCTTGGTGGTGGGGGTGCCTGACGAGGATCCTCCGCCGCGGCCGCGCCTGCCGCTTGAGATGTTGTTTCACGAAGGCGCGTACCGGAGGTACGCGGAGGAGGAGCTGGCCGCCGCCTTTAGGATCATGGCGAAGGTCACGAGGTCGGGGGATTGGTTGAGGCTTCTGGAGAGATACGCTGGGAGAGGGGGCTACTTCGAGGCGCGTGGCGGGGAGATGCGGAGGCTGTTGAGGGAGCTAGAGTTTTTATAATCGCGAGATTGGTGTGGCATGGCAACTATCAGAGGCGTGGTGGTGTCTAAGCAGCTGGTCTACGACCCGACAGGGGCCCGCTATGTAAAGATAGACATAGTCGAGGAGAGGGAGTTGCCCGGCCCAGTTGCGGCTTTTTCCGCGCAGGACGAACAGGCGGCGCAGCTGATGCGCGAGGTTATGCCGTTGGTTAGCCAAATCGTCAGGTCTCTGCCGTTTGGGGGTGGCAAAATAGCGGTGCCCCGCATTACGCTTTGGCTTACCGACGAGGAGGTGGAGGTCTTCGGCGACGTGGACGTGGGCGACGCGGTGGTCATATACGTTGAGAACAACGAAATTAAACTAAAGCCGGAAAGTTAAAAAAGGGGTGCTGGGGGCCGTCTCGTGATTTCAGACGCCTATAGGCTGAGGTACACCTTCGGCGTTGATTTTGGGACGAGTTATGTGAAATACGGCCCGATCGTTCTCAACGAGCCTAGGGTTGCGCAGACAAGGGGCCTTTTCCTGAGGGATCTGCCCGAAAGCGTGAAGATGAGGATCCCGCCTGAGGTCCTCTCCCGCGGCCTTGTAGTTGGCGACGAGGAGGTGCGGAGGTACCTCTCCAGCGTGAGAGACGTCCAGCGGAACCTGAAATACCCGCTTAAAGACGGCATAGCTAGGAGAGACGACGAAGATGCCTGGAGGGTGCTGAAGGAGCTTGCTAGGTACACCCTGGCGCAGTTCCCAGTTTCCGACCCTGAGTTCAGTGGGTGGCTTGTCTCTATCGCCTTATCGGCCTTGGCGCCCGACTACATGTATAAGGCCTTCTTCGACATATATACAGAGCTCGCCGGCGAGCACAGGATACACGCCGTCACGATACTGCCTCAGCCCTTGGCTGTGGCCATCGCGGAGAACGCGGTGAACTGCATAATTGTGGAGGGGGGCCACGGCAACATCCAGATAGCGCCCATAAGCTTCGCCCTTATAAGGGAGGGCCTTGTGGCGCTGAACAGAGGCGGGGCGGAGGCTAACGCCATCACGCGGGAGATCCTGAAGGACATCGGCTACAGCGACATCGCTAGGGAGGAGTACGCCGTTGAGGTGGTGAAGAGGGCCGTGGGCCTTGTGCCGAGGAACCTAAAGGAGGCGATTAAGGCGGCTAAGGCGAACCCGGACAGATTCGTGGCCAAGGTGCGCCTCTCGCCTGTGGTGGAGGTGGAGATTCCCAGGGAGTACGCCTGGACCAGGTTCTTGATTGGGGAGATAGTTTTCGACCCAAACCACGAGGAGATCAAGAGCTACATCGAGCAGTCTCGCCTCCACATTGAAAACGCCGTGATTGGAGACGTCACTTTATACGGCGAGATGGACGTAGCAACTGCGATAATAACCTCGCTGAGAAGCGTCTCGGTGGAGATACAAGACCGCGTGGCGTCGCAGATAATACTCAGCGGAGGCGCCTTCAGCTGGCGGGTGCCGCCGGGCCTAGAAGACGTGGCTGTAGACAGCGTGGGCCGTATGAAGATGGCTCTTGAGGAGAGGAACCCGGTCTTGGCGTCTAGGGTAAACGTCCGCCTAGTGGCGGAGCCTCAGTATTCGGTGTGGAGGGGGGCCGTTATATACGGCTACGCCATGCCGCTGACGCTGGAGTGGTCGGACTCCACGAAGGAGGGCTGGTACTTCGTAGGGGGCCGGTGACGTGGATTTCGTAAAGTTGCTTCTTGTTAAGTATTTTTCCGAGACTCTCGGCATGAGATACGTGGGCGAGAGCGGCGGCGTCGTGTGGTTTGAGGAGGGTCTCAACAGGGTGGCGGTGTTGCCGTACTTCGCCGAGGTCTACGAGGAGGCGGAGGTTTATAAACGCGTCGGCGAGCTGATGGGCGCGGCCGCCGCCAAGGTGTACCTAGCGGTCCTGCCCGAGGCGTCTCCCTTCGTGGACCCCAGATACTTCAAAAACCAGGGCGTTGGCCTAGTGGTGGTGGACCCCGCCAAGGGGCCCGACGGCGTGGAGATCAAGATCTTCGCAAAGCCGCGCCCGGCGCCCGCCGCCGACTTGGGCAGGGTTGCCGAGTCCCTCAAGGCGTCTCTCGCCGAGCACCTAGACGTGCAGTTGAAGAAGCTGGAGGCTTCTCTGTATGAAAAACTGCGACGGTACGTAGACGAGAAGATTGAAGAGATGCGCCGCCAGATTCTGGCGCCTGCCGGGCCTGAGGCGGCGCCGAAGCCTCCCGAGGCCCCCCCGCCGGCTCCGCCCAGCTCCGTGGCTGACAACGAGTGGGTGCGTATCTTGCGGTCTAGGAGGAGGGAGGGTTAATATATAAGTCTCTACCACCTGTGTTCTGTGGATATATTGATTGAGGAGGTTAGGAAGGTCTTTGGTAATACAGACGAGGGGAGGCTGGCGGAGAGGCTTATTTCGGCGTATCGGGCGGGGGGTCCCAGCGCCGTTAAGGCGGTTCTGGTGGAATACCTAAAGACGCTGGGGGTCGATGTGGAGGCTGGAGAGGATTGAGCTGGATAATTTCAGGTCCTATAGGGGGAGACACGTCGTCGAGTTCGGAGGGGTGAATGTGGTCTGGGGGCGGATCGGCGCCGGCAAGACCTCGCTCCTATACGCGGTGGAGTTCGCCTTATTCGGGAGACAGCTGGAGGTGAAGGAGAGGGTGGCGAAGCTCATGGATTTGATAAACACGGAGGCGCAGGAGATGAAAGTGGCTGTGACGCTTAAGAAAGACGGCGACGTCCTCAGGATAGAGAGGCGGCTTAGCCGCCGCGGCGCAGAGAAAGTGATGCTTGTGCACAACGGGGTGGAGTTAAGGGGGAGGGAGGCCGAGGAAAGGTTGAAGGAGTTGCTACACATCGACGAAGACGTATATGAGAGGTTGATCTACATATCACATAGAACGCTTGAGGGCTTTATCTACGGGACTACTCAGAGGAGGGCGTTGTCTGTCGATAGGCTGTTTGGGATAGACATAATAGACGGCGTCGTGAAGACTTTGACCTCTTTAGAAAAAGAGTTGTTGAAACAGGCGGAGGAGTTAAGGAGACGGCTCTCGGCCTACGAGAAGTACAAGGACGTGATGAGACGCTACGGCGGGTACGGCGGCGTCGTTTCGCGGCTTGAGACAGTGAAGAAGGAGATAGAGACGCTTAAGGAGAGGGAGAGGCGCCTCGCCGAAGAGGCGGAGGAGCTGGCCAAGAGAAGAACGGCCTATTTGACTAAGTTGAAGGAGGGCGAGACGTTGCTTATGGAATACTACAGAGCCAAGTCTGAATTGGAGCTTTTGGAGTCTGCCGCTGACGGCGAAGAAATCGACGTGACAGTTCTGGAGAAGATAAGAGAAGCCCTAAGAGAGGCTCTGGAGGAGTATGAACATATGCTCCCTCATCAGCTCGTCGAGAGGTTGGAGTCGGCCCGCGACTTGGAGACTCTCTCGGCGGCGATGGCCGAGACCTATGACGCCCTTGTTAAATTATCTAAAGACATAGAGTCCCAGATATCCGACACGAAGAAGCTCTACGATCTCTACGTCGCCAAGGTGAAGAAGATAGAGGAGGAGATAGGCGATGCAGAGGCTAAACTTCGTAGGCTCGAGAAGCAGTATCTAAGATTTAAAGAGCTTCAAAAGTCCTTCCAATCTCTGGAGGCCGCCAGATCCGCCTTGGCTGAGCACCGGAGGAAGCTGGCGGAGGTTGAGAAAGCCGTCTCCTTTTCTTCAGCCGTGAGAACAGTGGCGCTGTACATAGCCGAGACGGGGTTGGAGAGGTGTCCCATATGCAGCGCGCCCGTAAGCCGAGAGGCCGCGGCGGCTGTGGCGAAGGAAGTTGAGGCTAAATTCGGCGATTTAATACGCGAAGTTGAGGCGCTTAGGGAGAAGGTGAGGGAGTTAGAGAGGGCTGTGGAGGAGATGGAGACGTTGAGCGGCGACGTGGCGGAGTACCTAGCCACTAAGACTCGGCTAGAGGAGCTCCAGCTTGAGAGAGAAGAAAATGTGAAGAAGGCTTTACAGGCAGAGAAGGCTTTGAGGCAACTTGAGAAGAGGGCTGAGAGGCTTCGTCTCCTCCTCTCAAGAATAGACAGACGTACCATCTCAGAAGCGGTGTCTAAATACGCGAGGAGCCTTAAGGCACGAGATTTAAGACGCCGCCTAAAAGAGCTCGAGGCCCAGCTGAAAAACGCAGGTTTAACCGACGAGGCGCTCACGGCTGAAGTCCGCTGGCGCGAGGTGGCTGAGGAGTTGGAAAAAACGTCCAACCGCCTGGCGGAGCTCTATAGGGAAAAAACCATGTTGGAGGAGGTGACGCGGGAGGTCGGCGGAGACGCCGACCTCCTGAAGAAGAGACTTGACAATGTGTTATACGCTTACAGCCGGCTACAAGAGGTTAAGGCTAAGCTGGAGCTGGTAAAGGTGAATGCCAGGGCGAAGCTGTTGGAGACCGCAAAGGCTCGATTCAATGAGACTTTTCTCGCACTTTATAAATACGGCGACATTGTGAGGGTGAATGCCGACTTAGAACAACGTAGAGGCTACTACGACTTCTACGCAGTGACCCCCACGGGGGATAGATATGGAATTTCTAAACTCAGCGACGGCCAGAGGCTATCTATTGCGTTGGCGTTGGCCCTCGCCTTGAGAGATATAGCGAAGACAGACGTGGGGTTTATCATGTTTGACGAGCCCATCCCCTACGTCGACGTCAACATCAGAAACGCCTTTGTGGAGCTTGTCAAGACGCTTTCGGCACAGTATCAAATCGTGGTGGCGACCCAGTCCAGAGACTTCGCAGATATGTTGAAGCAAGCAGTGCCCAGCGCCAAGTTCTTCACTGTGACCAAGAAAGAGAGCTCCGAAATAAAAGAAGTGGCCTAGTCGTATTTTCAGATAGGCCTACAGCAAGCCGAAACGTCAGCGCTCCAGACCACGGTCATAGTTCACAGGCCCCACTTTTAATCTCATCACATAGCAGACTCTCCACTCCTATAAAACCTTAGCTCTTCGCCATAGGTGGTCGAAGTAGGTGCGGGCCACCTCGCTGAGGAATTTGTCGTTTGAATACAGTCCCGTAACCTCGCCGCCGTATTTGACGAAAATTGTGACGGCGGTTCCTATGGCGCCGCCGCCAAACATCTCCTGGACAATCCTCACATCTACGCGCGGCGGCAGGTCAAACCTAGCCCTCAGCCGCTCAGTGGTTAGGATTTTTACGGAGAGTCGCTTCGACTCCTCGCTCAGCACCGCGAGGAGTCTATAATCCACGAGCTCCTCAAAGGGGATCGCTAGGTATACTTCGCCCTCGGCGGTGGTCACCACCTCTTGCATCAACTCGGCCACCCTCTCGGCGCCTCGTAATAATGTCAAGAAGGTAGGAGCCACAGCGGCATAACGAGACTCGTATACCATTTGTAGACTGTCAAAAAGCGGCTTAAGAGACTTCAACACGTCGGCGGCGACGCCCACGAGCTTTTTATACACGTCTGCGGGGGGAGCTGCTTTGAACTTGGCGGGTCTGACTGCACGCTCCGGCAAGACGAGACCTAGCTTCTCTAGCCTGCCCAAATAGTTATAGACCTTGGTATAGGGGATGCCTAAGTGGTTTGAAAGCTCTCTTGCGCTTAATGAGCCCTTCTCCACCAGGGTAAGGTAGATGTCCATCTCTCTCTTCCCCAAGCCTAGGAGGGTTAAGACCCTGGTGAGGTGTTCCACATCTCTTTCACGTCTTGTTTTTAACTATTTTAGCGTAAAGCAGTTAAAAAGTTTAAATTATACGCCTCACCGGCGGGTCATGAGTAGACAAGTCGCGGTAGAAATCCAGGAGGAACAGCCGCGTAGACTCGTCGACATTTCAAAGTACTCTCTGCCCGAGAGATACAAGTCAACACTTCTCAACGAGAAGTGGCAAACGACTCTCAAGAGGCAGTACGGCCTTTCTGCACCCACAAGAGTGGTGAAAGCCACCCTGTCTCTATGTCCAGTGTGCAATAGGAGAATACCGGCGGTGGTGTACGAGGAAAACGGCGCCATCTGGCTGAAGAAGAGTTGTCCCGAGCACGGCGTGTTTGAAGACCTATATTGGGGCGACGCGGAGATGTACTACTTCTTCCTCCAGTGGGATAGGCCGGAGTACATCGCCAAAGGCCTTGCCAACCCCTACACGGACCTCGAGTTCTACAAAGACATGGGTTCATGCCCGGAGGGCTGCGGCCTGTGTCCGGTGCATAAATCCAACACTGTGCTGGCTATCATAGACGTCACCAATCGCTGCAACATGGCCTGTCCAGTCTGCTTTGCCAATGCAGGTGCCGCAGGTTACGTCTACGAGCCGACGCTGGAGCAGATAGAGTACATGTTGAGAACTCTGCGGGCTCAGAAGCCCTGGGCGCCGAATGCTGTACAGATCTCTGGAGGCGAGCCCACGCTGAGAGACGACCTGCCCGAAATAGTGAGGATGGCTAAGAAGCTGGGCTTCACGCATATTGAGATAAACACCAACGGCATCAGGCTCGCCAACGACATAGAATACTACAAAGCCCTCCTAGACGCCGGCATCTCCACCCTCTATCTGCAGTTTGACACAATAGACGAGAAGAACGAGGATGTGTGGAGACACCGCATGTACCACCCCAAGGCCTACAGAATAATAAAAGAAAAAGTCATCGAAAACGCGAGGAAGCTAGGCCACCGGTCCATTGTCCCAGTCGTAACTCTTGTGAAAAACTACAACGACAAAGACCTCGGCAAGATAATCGACTTCGCGATACAGAACAGAGACGTAATCAGGTGGGTTAACATCCAGCCGGTCAGCTTCTCAGGTCGCGCAAGGCTCTACAGCAAGGAGGAGCTTAGGAAGTACAGGATCACGATACCAGACACAATCATAGAGATAGAAAAGCAGACCGGCGGCGTCATAAGCAGGTGGGACTGGCGCCCTACAAACTGGCCGGTGGCCTTCGCCAAGATGGTTGAGGTGTTGACAGACTCGCCCAAGCCTCTCTTCTCCATGAACCCCATGTGCGGCGCCGCCACGTTTATATACTACGACGAGGACGAGAAGCGCGTATACCCAATCACCAAGCTTGTAGACGTAGACGCCTTCGAGAAAGGCGCCTGGGACATCTACTACACCGCGGCAAAAGGCGGCATCTACAAACAGACAGCCAGGGTGAAGGCGCTGAAGCTACTGAAGGCTGTGAAGCACAAAAAAGTGAAGAACCTCATATATGAGGTGCTCGTCAAGAAGGACTACGACTCACTGGGCAAGTTCTTCTTCAACGTAGTTGGCATCGGCATTATGCACTTCATGGACACCATGAACTACGACGTGGAGCGAGTACAGCGTTGCGACATACACTACGCCACCCCAGACGGCAGAGTATTCCCATTCTGCACATACAACGTGGTGGGCCACCGCGAAAAAGTCGAGAGCTCATTTAAGGTAGACCCCAAGACCTGGGTCAAGGTTACAGGCCTCTCGCTCACTGGCTGGAACAAGCAAAAGTTTGCCGAGCTAAACAAGTAACCTTTTCCCAGACTAAGTTAGATTTTTGCATCGTCGAATCTTCATAGCCAGCTCGATCTTTAACTTTATGAGTTCTGCTCTACCTCAAGCAGGTGTAACCCGAAGAGGAAGTAGAGGCTAGCCAGCTTGACGGCATCGCCGCCAGACGCGATTACGTGGAACCCCCTACCAGCGTTTTCCACCTCAGCCTTGATGCCGTATGCCGCGAGGGCGGCCCCCCGGTCATGGCAACGGCGCGCTTGCCGCTGGCCAAGCACATCGCCTTCATCGCCGCGGACACGTGTCCGTCGCCGTCTATAGACCCAGAGGCCACCGCGGCGAAGTACTTCAACGTCTCCTTGCCCACGCCCAGCCTCTCCGCCTGGATAAGCAGGTGGGCCGGCGCGACTACAGTCAGCATTAGACACGCCGCCAGTAGGATGAAGGTATGAAGGGGGTTGGGAAAATGAGGCGGCATCTGCCGGCTCTGCTTTGGCATCTCCGGCGGCGTGGAGGTGGTGGGAGGGATGTCGTGGTTTCTGTGCGTACCCGCGGCGTATGCGGCGTAGATAGGCGTTGCGGACTGTAGAGCGAGTTCTTGTTTTAAACTATCTCTTTTTTAGTATGAAAAAGACGGCGCCTGTCGCGCCAGCCACCCCGGTCAATACGGCGGCTAACGTAGGTGGTTGCATGTAGCCCCCCTGGGAGGCGGCCTCGTACTGCGTCGGAGGGAGGCTTAAAGTCATGTTTCTC
>Ga0209739_100477_pt1 | contig 16220 bp, 19 predicted proteins | sample JossMetagenome_2_FD_184729 | JGI IMG/M metagenome (GOLD analysis project Ga0209739, IMG submission 184729) | Hot spring sediment microbial communities from Joseph's Coat, Yellowstone National Park, USA - JC3_ASED (SPAdes) (version 3) | ecosystem: Environmental > Aquatic > Thermal springs > Hot...
TCCTGGACTCCTTGACGTCGAGGAACCTCCTGCGTATCTTCTCGGGACCCAGCTTCAACATCCTCGCCCTCTCGTCCCACACAGTGTTGCCTAGAGTACGGGCCGGTATCTCCATCACGGGCTCCCTCAAGCTCAACGCGGATTTCGCCAGCTCGGCCCCCCATTCCTCCAACTGCTTCAAAAACCTAGCCCGCTCACCCATGCCCCGCCTCGTACTAGATGCTATATATTCTTGAGGGCCCACACCTCAGAGAGGAGGGCAGATAAAGATGTCATAGTATGTGAGCAGATGTGCCGTCGCCTCACCGCTGTAGGCGCTCTGTGCGCCGACCTATGGACCGGGCCTCAGGACCTCCGTCCCGGCCGCTATCGAGGGGCCGACCTCTGGCGGGGCGCCGCTCTGCTGCCGAGAGGCGGCTGTGGGGCTAGGTCGGCTATCTGCCTAAGGCCGGGGCCTACGGAGCCGCCTCGGCCTCCTCCTTAATCGAGGAGCTCATGGACAGGACGTGTTTGGCGAGCTCCTCCGCGGTGAGGCCCAGCTTGTTCTCTATCAGTTTGTATAGGCTGTTCGCCAGCGCCTCCCTATCCAGACCTGTCACTATGGACATGTTGCGGGCTATCTCGTCCACGTACTTCGCCAGCGACGTATATCTGTTGAGCATCTCCATTTCTTTCTCCTTCCGGGATAGGTAGATCCTTAACTTCCTCGCGGCGTCTCTCAACGCGAGCTTCATCTCCTCCTCTATCTCTTGGATCTCCGCTATAGCCTCCTTGCCGGCCGAGGCGTAGGGAATCTTCGTGGAGCAGACGTGGATTATTACGGCGACGGGGGCGGGGAACTTCACCTTATAGCCGTCCCAGTGGAATTCGTCCACCACCTTCCTCGCCACGTCGGCCCCCTCGTCGTATAGCAGCGGGATTTTGTTGGCATAGCGCAACAGAATCGGCTTGTCCACCGGCGCTATCTGGCCGCCCCAGGCTATTGCGGCTTCGACTATGAAGGGATACCCCGAGTAGCTGCTGGGCTTCCTGGTCACGGCGAAGACGGCCTCGGCCCCTAGGATGGACTTCGCGCCCACCTCTAGGAGCTCTTGACCTGCGGGCGAGAGCCAGTCTGCCCTGGGCCTCCTCCAGCCCTCGTAGGCCTTCATCTTCTCGACGAGGAGGACTATCTCGTCCTGCGTGAGAGAGCCCACGGATCTGTTGGGATCGAGCGCGGCCCACTCCAGGAAGGACCTCGCCAGACCTTCCCCGACGCCGTCGAAGTTCTTGGCCAAAAACTCGGCGAAAGTCGCCGTCTTGCTCTCCAATATCATCTGCTTCACGGTATCCACGTCGACGCTCTTGGGGTGGGGAAGGCCTTCCTTCGGCGGCGTGGGCATCTTGATCGTGCGCCTCTTTAATACCATCTCCATATCGGGTCCCTTGAAATATATCTCTGAATATGGGGAAATTATCGCAGTTCTTCTTAGGTATTCCTCTATTCTTTTCTTCGAATTTAGCCAATTGCCTTCTATGACTACCTTCACGGCAGTGCCGTGCCATTTATATTTATTATTATATTCCTTCATGTCAACTATTATAGGTTCATTTTTCGTCGTATCTATCATTATTCTATATTCATATATCTTGTCCGAGCGAACAGCCGCCGACCTCACCGAAAGCGGCCGGTTGGTGGTGCTCTGGGCATATAGAACAACCATCTTGAGGCCGAGCCCGAAGACGCCCCTGTGTTGTTTTATCTTGTACTTGCTGCTGTAGAAGACACGGCCGAAGACGTTAGGTATCTCCTGGCCGGGTATCCCCACCCCGTTATCCTCTACATATATCGAATACCAGCCCTTGGCCTCGTCCACAGGCCTTATCGAGACCGTTATGTTCGGCAATATGCCGTAGGGCTCCGTGGCGTCGAGGCTATTCTCGACGAGCTCCCTGACGGTCTGGTACATCGCCCTCGCGGGGTTTTGGAACCCCGCTATCTCTCTATTCCTCCTGAACCATTCCGCTACAGGAAGGGCCTCGTAGGCGTAGGTAATGGTCACGTGGGGGGTAATATGGGCGATTTAAAGCTTTGTCGCCAGCCGCCGACGCCGGGGGCGGCCCAACGACGGCTCCGCCCGGCGCGGTGCGCGTCGGACCGGGCGCGGGCCTCTACCTCTGGGCGCCTGCCCCACATTGGGCTATTTTCAGTATCTTGGCTGCGGCGTCGGGGGCATCGAAGCCGAAGACGTAGCCGTTGGCCTCTATGCCGACGCCGCCTCTGTCCAGCACCACGTCGTAGCTACGGACGCGCATGGCGGCCGTTATGTTTTCGATGGTTTCCTCCTCTGTGTTGCTGGGACCTACAATTACATATTCATAATTATACTTTTTAATACAATTTATTATATTTTCATCATATTTTATATTTATAACTGCTTTTATATTTCTATGGATATTATTTATATTTAATATAAGCTTGCCCAGAAATTTGGTGCCCCACAGCTGGGGCTCAGACGTGGCGACCAGCGATTCTCCCACCACCGAGATGCGGCCGGGATACCCGATCGGCCCCTCGTCGCCGAGCTCCACTATATTCATCAACACCTTTGGAACTAGATTTATTACATATTTATTGCTTTTAAGCATATTAAAACTTGTTATAATTCTATTTTTAACCTCATTTACAATAGATATATTTTTACATATATCGCAATTCCTTAGGTAGGGCGCCGCGCGTCTATGCACATCGCAAAACCTCAGAGAAGATAGGAGAGATAACACAAAGTTGTTCAGATATTCGATGGCCTCAGGATAGTTCTGTTGATCCACCGCCATGACGACAACGTCCACAAGCCTGTTGACCTCCTCCTTGGATAGCCCCACATCGGCCAGCCTCCGCTCGTAATGCTCCCTGTCCAGCTTCAAATAGGCGCTTACGGCGGGCTGAGATATGCCGAGTATCTGGCCCACCTTGCTCTGCGAAAGGCCGCGGCGCGACAGCTCGTGGGCGATCAGCCCCTTAAGCGGCTGCATGACCTTTTCCGACAGGAGCTCCAGGGGGAACACGGTCCATAGAAATGCCAAATAAATATTTACCCAATAGGCCTTCGGCGACGGGACGGCCGCCGCAGCGCGAAACCTTATTATTTGACCCAGACGGCTGGCGCGTGATAGACCATGTAGAGCTGCGGTTAGGCGAGCGTAGAATATCCGGCGAGCTGACGCCGTTGACATTTATAGTGGGTTCAGGTAAAAGCATCTTTATAAATTCTATATATTTAGTTTTATCAAATATAGGATTGAAAATACCAAAAATATATTATAATAAATTTAATATATCTATAAAAATAAATAATAAAATTTTTTCTTTACAAAAAAACGGGAAGATATATAGACAGATACTCGACGAAGGGGGCAGAAAGGTCGCGATAGAGTATGGCGCCTTGGACGGCTCCCGCATCAGCAGGATCGTGGAGCCGTTCGAGCTCGCGATCAAGAACGCAGATATCTTGATGCCCCAGATAGATGTAGCCGAACACGTCTCCATATTGGCCGACGAGGAGATAGAGGAGGTGAATAGGCTCATAGGCGAGTTCAGAAAGGCCTTCTCGCTGAAGGTGACCTCCCTGGGCCCGTATATAGACCCCAAGACCTTCCACGACCCGACCAAGGCCGCGGGCTCCCTCAAACCTGACGGCAGTAATCTGGTCGGCGTGTTGGCCAGGTTAGCTCTCGAAAACCCAGACGCCTACGATAGGCTGAGGACGTCCTTCAGGAAAAAGGGAGTCAAGCTCGCCGTAGGGCTTGCGAAAAGGGGCGTCCTGGCCGGCGTGACCCACGTCGGAGGGGCCAAGATGCCTATCTCCAGGTTGCCCTGCAGCTTAAAGACGGCGTTGGTGTTCGCCGCGGCCGTCGCGACCAAGCCAGATCTGCTACTCATCGAAAATTTTGATTGCTGCTTCAACGAGGGCCTGGTCGATATATTGACAAGCTATTTTAACGAGCAAATATCGAGGGGCCAAATAGTCGTGGAAATACATAGGCCCGACGTCGCCGATCTATTCAAGATACAGTACAAATCGATAGTTTCGGTGGCGCTCTGATTACGTGTACTATACGTATACCTTCAGCTCCTGCAAGATCTTTATAACCTTCTGGAGCTCCTCGATCTCCCTCTGGGCTATCTTGAGGGCCTCCTCGACCACATCGCGCGAGGGCCCTCCCACGTTGAACTCATACGCGACGTAGTTCAGGACGGCCCTAGCCCCCAAGCCCTCCACGTCCTTCAGGCTATTCCTGACGATTTCGGCGGGATCCACGTAGCTTCCTCAGCTCCTCTATTAAGCTATTCGCCGACGCCTGCGGTATTCTGATCTCCACATGTATCACGTCGTCGCCGCTGTCGAGCCGCAGAACGCCGCGCAGGGCCTTCTGTTTATTCAATCTAATAAATAACTTGTTTTTATATATAGTTAATTCATTTAATAAAATCTCAAAATCTAAATCATCTATTAATTTAATTATATTTGCAAAAATCTCCGAGGCGCGGCAGCCCTCGGCCTCTGCGTACAGCGCAGTTATGGCGTTGCCGTAATACCCCGCTATCCGGTCCATACGCACCTCGCCGGGCACGACGTTCCTCAAGGCCTTGGCCACCTTGCCGCAGTCCTCGGTGGAGTGGCAGTAGGCCGTTGCCCTTATCAACCTGACGGGACAAGGCCTCTGCACGGCCGTAGCCGCATGCTAATATTTAAATTGAAGAAAGAGAGGGCCTTCATGTTCCCGCCCTCAATGGCAGGCTACGACAGAGCCATAACCATATTCTCGCCCGAGGGGAAGCTCTACCAGGTGGAGTACGCGGGCGAGGCGGTGAAGAGGGGCTGGCCGACGGTCGGCGTCAAGTGCTCCTCCGGAGTCGTGCTGGCCGCCGAGAAGAGGAAGATATCCGCGTTGTTCGACCCCACGTCCCTGGAGAAGATATATATCGTGGACGACCACGTGGCCATATCGCCGTCGGGCCTGCTGGCCGACGCAAGGGTGCTCGTCGACTACGCCAGATCGGTTGCGTTGACGCACAGATTCCTCTACGACGAGCCCATAGACGTCGAGGTGTTGACCAAAGACATATGCAACTTAAAGCAGCAGTACACCCAGTTCGGGGGCGCTAGGCCCTTCGGCGTGGCCCTGTTGGTCGCCGGCATCGACAGGCAGGGCCCCAAGCTCTTCCAGACCGACCCAGGCGGCGTATACCTCGGCTACTACGCCACGGCGATAGGGGCCGAATCCACAGCTATAGTCGAGTTCCTCGAGAAAAACTACAGCCAGGAGATGGATACGCCTCAGTGCGTCGAGCTGGCGCTGAGGGCCCTCAGCACGGCCATGGAGTCCATTGACGTCGACAGGATAGAGGTCGCATACGGCGACGTCAAGAGCAAGGCCATGAGGAAGATGTCCAAGGAGGAGCTCGCGCCCATCCTGGCCAAGATCAAGAAGTAGCCCTCCGGGCGCAGAGCTCGGCTATAATCAACATCTGCTTCGCGAGCTCGCCGGGCGTCACGCCTCTGGATATGCACCTAGCCACGTCTATAATGGCCTCGAGCCCCCCTCCCCCCTCCTTCCCGCATATCTTCACCAGCTCCGTCTCTACGCAGATGCCTCTAGATGCGCCGAGGCCGTCGGCCAGACACTCCAGGGAGACCGGACCCTCTATCTCGCACGGCACGTAGTAGCCTCCCTCGCCTCTGTATTTGGTGTAGGCCATGTCGCACTCCATATGTACGGCGCCTCTATCGGCCACGTAGACGCTCACGGCCTCTCGACCGCATCGCTATTTAAGCCTGAATAGCCCAGTAAATTTATTTCTCATGTTTTATAGGTGCCCGTATGACGAAGGTGGCTATAGCGAAGTTGGATCGGGCCGGCGAACACTTCGAGATCCTGGTCGATCCCGACGCCGCGTTGGAGCTCAAGATGGGGAAGTCCATAGGCTTGGACAAGGTGTTGGTCCACGAAGAGATCTACAAGGACGCCCGCAAGGGCCTTAGGGCCTCCGAGCAGGCGTTGAGGAAGGCGTTTGGGACGACCGACGTCCACAAGGTAGCGGAGGCCATCATCAGGGAGGGGGAGATACCGATAACCGCCGAACAGAGGCGCAAGATGGTTGAGGACAAGAGAAGGCAGATCGTCGAATGGATATCGCGCAATTGCATCGATGTGAGGACCAAGACCCCTGTGCCGCCCCAGAGGGTGGAGAACGCCTTGGAGCAGGTGCGCGCCGCCATAGATCCCTTCAAGCCGGTGGAGGAGCAGATAAACTATATACTGAAGGACCTCCAGAGGGTCCTTCCCATAAAGGTCGCCACGGTCAGAATAGCGCTGAGCGTGTCCTCGCAGTACGCCCAGAAGGTGAAGGGCTTCGTGGGCAAGTCGGCGAAGATAGTCAGCGAGAAGTTCAGAAGCGACGGGTCTTGGGAGGCCATCGTCGAGGCGCCCGCCGGTCTTCAAGACATGATAATAGGAAGAGTCAACGATATAACTCATGGAGAGGGCGACGTGAAAATATTGGAGATAGTATACTGATGAAGTACGTATCCCCTAGACAGGTAATATTTCCCGGCGATCCGGTGGCCACCTCGGACGAGAGCGTGGAGGGCGCCGTGTATATCGACGAGGGGAAGTACAGAGCGTCGTCCATAGGCTTGGTCGAGTTCAGAGACAACAAGATAGTGGTGGTGCCTCTAGAGGGCTCCTACAGGCCCAAGCCAGGCGACGTGGTGATCGGCTACGTCACCGACGTCCTGGCGTCGGGCTGGGAGGTCGACGTGAGGGCGCCGCTGGCCGCGTGGCTGCCGGTGAACGAGGCCACGGCCAAATACATAGACCTGGAAAAGACCAGCTTGACAAGCCTCCTCAACGTGGGCGACGCGGTGATAGCCGCGGTGAAAGACGTGGATCTGACCGACGAGTTCCCAGTGATGTTGACGCTCAGAGAGGGGGAGAGGCTGGGCAAGATAGAGAGCGGGCTGGTCGTCGAGCTCTCGCCGGTCAAGGTGCCGCGCGTCATAGGGAAGAAGGGCACCATGATATCAACGATCTCGGAGCTGGGCTGCGACGTGATAGTGGGCCAGAACGGGAGGATCTGGGCCAAATGCCCGGGGCCCGAGGCCGAGCTCGCGTTGTTGCAGGTAATAGAGAAGATAGACAGGGAGAGCCACGTCGCCGGTCTCACCGACAGAGTTAGGGCATTAATTGAAAGATATAAAGGTGCGGGCTCGGCTAGGCCATGAAACAACCGCCTGTGCCTCTGCTGGTAGAGGGCAGAAGGGCCGACGGGAGGGCGCCGGACCAGATGCGCGACGTGAGGATCTCCGTCGGCGTTATCTCCAACGCAGACGGCTCCGCCATGGTGTCCTACGGCAACACCACCGCCGTGGCCGCCGTCTACGGCCCGCGCGAGATGCACCCCAGACATCTGAGCCTGCCGGATAAGGCCGTCATGAGGGTCAGGTACCACATGGCGCCGTTCAGCACCAAGGACGAGCGCAAGAACCCGGCGCCGTCGCGTCGCGAGATCGAGATAAGCAAGGTCTTGAGGGAGGCCCTTGAGCCCGCCATATTCCTTGAGCAGTTCCCGCGTTCCCGTATAGACGTATTCGTCGAGATAGTCCAGGCGGACGGATCCACGCGGGTGGCCTCGCTGACCGCGGCGTCTCTCGCGCTTGCGGATGCCGGGGTGCCCATGAGGGATTTGGTGATAGGCGTGTCCGTCGGCCTGGTCAACGGCGTCGTCGTGCTGGACCTAAACGGGCTGGAGGACAACTACGGCGAGGGCGACATGCCTGTGGGCTATATGCCGAACCTGGGCAGGATAACCCTCCTGCAGCTCGACGGCGCATGGAGCAGGGATAAATTCGCCGAGGCCGTAAAGCTCGCCGTAAAGGGCGCTGAGTACGTCTACGGCAAGGCCCGCGAGGCGCTTAAGGCCAAATACTTCGAGATAGCCGAGGAGGTGGCGAAATAATGGCGTCCATATCCCCTCAGGAGGGAGGGAAAAAAGAAGGCGGCTTTACTCCCGGCGGGGCCTCGTACGCCCAGCCCTCCCGACGCCCGTGCCTCACAGTATCCGTATGTACTCCTTGGCCTTCGCGAATATCGACCGCTTCTTTGGTCTATACACCTCCCTCACCCAGCCACCGTGGGGGCTCCAGTCGGCTGAACTCCAGCTCCAGCCTCCTGACGTTACTCCCATCCGCAGAGCAGTAGGCCCAGCCGCTGAAAGATATGCAGGCCTCAGAGCCGTCCCTGGCGACGTACGCCTCAACGGAGTAGGGGTTCACGAGGCCCACCGGCCCCTGCCCTATCAGCTCCGCCATCCAGGGATATCTGCGCGGCGCGCTATCCCCGCGATCTGCCTCCTCGCGTAGGGCGCCCACGTCCTCAGCCAATCGACGCCGAATACGCCCAGCTCTGGCCACTCCCTCAGGAGCCGTTCGACGGGGTCCGCCGGCCCGGGAGGCGGCCCCTTCATCGCGCCCCCGCCCGCGTCCATGCCTCCGTCAACGCTCATGCCCTAATACGCCTAGCGGCGTTCTCGACGACCTCGACGACGCCGGCCGCCTCCGCCAGGCGGATAAGCATCCCGTACTGGCTTTAACTCGTCTAAAGCGTTGAGTAGACACTCGACTGAGTTCACCTCCTCCATACTATCGAGACTTTTGTGTAGATCACTTATCATGCAGTATTATAACTTCATAACTAAGCGCTTTTAAATTTTGAGGTCAAGGCTGTCGACAGGAGGACCCTCGAGATTTGGGAGCTGGACTACTCGGCGGGGTGCCAGTACTTGGGGCGGTCAACCAGGGAGCTACGGGATAAACACAACCACATGGCGCGTCTGTAGAAAAATTATCTCTGTAAAGCGTCTGGAGGTAATGCGGTTTAAGACGCCGTTCCGCTCGACAGAAAATAATATCGATCGGCGTCCGGGTTCAGGCCTGAGGGGAAAGGGGAAGGGAAAAAGCCGGTCCGGCGGAGCTCTAGGCGCCCTCCTCGCGGCTGTGCCCCACAGAATCTACGCATTCCTTCGCCGCGAATCCGGCGGCGCCGCGCCGTAGGCGCCGGCCCTCCCCAACATCCGCCATCGGATTTCCACCCCGCTATGTACTTTCAGTACATGGGGTTTATAAGGCCCCCCTCGGGGCGGGACATGCCTAACCCCTCCCCGACGGGGGGCCGGCTCCGCGGCGGCGCGAGGCTGACCGCGGCCGTCGTCCTCGCCGCAGCTCTGGCGGCCGCCGCGGCCTACTACCTCAACCTGCTGGCCCCCAGCCTCGTGGTGGAGACCTACGCGGGCGGCAGGCCCGTGGACGCCTTCGTCCAGGTCTTCGCAGTGCTGCCGCCGGGCGGCGACAGGTCGCTGGTGGAGGTATGGAACGGCACCGCGCTCAACGGCGTCGCAAGGGTCCCCCTAACTGCGCTGGCCAAGATAGCCGAGAGGTGGGCCGACGAGGGCTACGGCGGCGAGGGCGTAGGCGTCGAGGTTGTGGCCACCTACGCGGACGGCACCGCGGTCTACTACGGCATGGAGTTCGCCACGTACCGGCCGGACCAGCTGCTGAACGCCCTAGGCAACCCGCTGATCGGCGCCATGAGTCTCAACTACAAGACGGTGCAGATGGACCTGGACCTGAAGGCGGAGGTGGGCAGATCCGGCGCAGCCGCGCGGACGTCGACGTTGCCGGTCCCGGCCTGCTTCTGGCTCGCCGACTGGTCGTGGCAGACGCCGCAGATGATGATACCGGTGGCCTGGATCTTCAACGAAGTGCCCAACTACCTAAGCGGCTCTCTCGAAGCCTTCTACTCGCTGCTGACGACGACAACGGTTTCCTTCTACGCGTCGGCGGGCATAACCCGAGGAGGCTCGGCGGGAATAACGTACAGATTCATAGGGACCTCGACCCAGGTAAGCATGAGCTACTGGACAACACCCACAAACACAACCTACTGGACGGGGATCTCCTCTGGCCTTAGGCATCCCAGCGGCGGCTTCATCTACCACTTGGGTACGCTTGGGGCAGCCGAACTACAGCTGTACTGCTACGACGGGTCCACCTACGTGCCCGCCGACCAATATGCGTATGAGGCGTACGTGGCCTCGATAGCGAACAACGGGCGGCTGTATACCTCCTACGATAATATTTCGTATGTAAACGGCTTCATGAGCCTTTACAGCAAGTATACCGGCACCAACCTGCAGTACGTGCCGTTTGACGAGATATACGTGCTCGGTAACGGCACTGGATATGTCTATTGGTCCAGCAATATTGATGTCTACAACAGTCTCCTCGTCATGCCTAGGGCGATACCCATAGGGTTGATGATCGGCTATGCCAGCGGCGGATCGCTCAGCATACCTAGGCAAATACTCGCCAACCTTGTCGCCGGCCTCCAGATACCCCCCACTGAAGTAAACATAATTGGGGTACTTGTTGGCTTTGCCTCTTCGGTTCCTGCCTACGGCGATTTGCTTGTAGTCGCTTTGCCTGTGACGTACGGCCAGTCTGGGGAGAGTTACCATCCGTATATGGTTGGCTTCTATGTGACCGGCCTTGGTGGCTATTCGAGTGGGACTTCTATTTATGTGGATGGCCCCGGCGTCGTCGATAGCCCGTGCTTCTGGCCCGTGGAGTCCTACAACTGGACCGTCTACGTCTACATCGGGGATGGCCCGCTACTCGTGCCCGGCGGCTCCGTCACGGCGACGCTCTACGACTCCAGCGGCGACCTCGTCTGGAGCGGGACCTTCGACGTGCCCACGAGCTTCGACGACCAGCCGCCGCACAGGCCGGCGGTGGTCAGCGTCCCGTGGACTGCGTTCAACTACGGAATACCGTACAACACCTACACCATGGTGATCACCTACAACGGCTACACGACGCAATACGGCTCTATACACTACGGAACCTCGACGGCCGAGTTCACGATCCACGCGTCGTACCAACGATGCGGCTAGCGACCACGTACAGCGCTCCGCCGTCAGACGGCCGGAGGGCGGCAGATGCTGCTCCTTCCGAGGGAGGGGTCGTGGAGCCTGCCCACGTCGCCAGACGCAGAGGGGGCAGGAGCTGAGGCGGCGCCGTCGTTGGGCCGTCTCCGCAGGGAGGCCGCCGACATAGTGGGAGGCAGGGGAGGGCGTGCGGAGAGGTCTGCCGCCACCATATCCGGCGGGCAAGGAGCCGGGGGTGCGCCCATGGACAGCAGGAGGATGCGGAATGCCGTGGAGGGCGTCTGGAGGGCTTCATGCGCCACGCCGAGCTCGCGGACGCCGTGGCGAGGCAGCTCGGGGAGGCTGGCGGCGGGGCGCGGGCCGCCGAGGTGCTGGCAAGGTATATTAGGTTGCAACCGACGTAGCGCCGTGAGGCTTTCGGTCGACAGGAGGCGGAGGCTGATAGACGTGCTGCCGGAGAGGGCCGAGGATCTCTACTTCGTCTACCTCCTGGTGGACCGGGGGGATGTGGTGAGGGGCTGGACCGTAAGGGAGTACAAACCCGAGGGGGCCAAGGAGGGGGAGAGGATAAAGGTGTATCTGGCCGTGAGGGTCGAGGCGCTTGAGTACCACAAGTTCCGGGGGAGCCTCAGGGTGAGGGGCACCGTCGTGGAGGTGGGGGGCGATCTGGAGGGCGTCAAGGGCAGGAGGCACACCTTCGACGTGTTGCCCGGCAGAGAGATAGAGATCGCCAAGCCCGAGTCGTACCCCATGGAGCTCGTCGACGAGGTGGCGAAGCTGGCGTCCGTAGCCCTGCCGAGGATTCTCCTGGCGTCCATCGACGGGGATGAGGCGGCGGTGGCCCACATAACTGCGCTGGGCGTCGAGCTGTTGGGCGTCCTGGAGAACAGAAGGCCTAAGGAGGCGGGCTCCGACTCTGAGGAGGAGGCCCTCGGCCCGTTCTTCAGAGAGGTGGCGAAGGCCGTGGATCAATACAGGGTGAGGCTCAGGCCCGATAGGGTTGTGCTCGCAGGCCCTCAGCTGTATGTAGAGATGGCGGCGCGGTATATAAAGGGCGACTTGGCGCCGCAGTCGTCGGGGGGCCTCGCCGGCGTGTACGAATTCCAGCGCGGCGGCCATTTCGAGGCCTACCGCGAGATCTTGGGCTCGGAGGCGCTGGGCGAGGTCCTCAGGCTGGCCTCGGAGAGGCCCGAGCTGGTGGCCGTCGGCCTCGACGCGGTTAGGGAGGCCGCGGCGCAGGGGAGGGTGCGCATGTTCGCCGTGGTCGACGAGGCCTTGAAGGAGCGGGCCGAGGAATACGCCGAGGTGTTGAGGCTGGTCTTCTCGGCCAGAGGGGCCGTGAGGATCGTGCCGGCTGAGGGCGAGGCGGGGCAGATGTTGACCGCCATGGGCGGATGCGCCGCCGTGTTGCGCTATTAAACTTTTAAATAGATCCACTGGAGCAGTTATGGAAAGGGGATTGGGGATGCTCCTCTACGCGCTGAGCGCTACGTCCATCGCCTTCGGCGTCTTGTTGTTGGTCCTGTACCCGGGCAGGAGGTCCCTGGCGCTGGCCGCGCTGGGCATCTCCATGGGCATCGCCGCGCCTATCGCGTATAGGGCACTGTCCCGCCGGGAATAGATATTAACGGCCTCCCCGGTCCCTACATGAGGCTCGAGGGCGTCATAGCGGCGACGGTCACGCCGTTTAGAAAAGACGGCGTCAACTACGAGGCCCTGAGGGACCTCCTGGCCAGGCTCGCCTCGCAGGGATACGGATTGTTCCCCTCCTCGTCGACCGGCGAGGTGGCCAAGCTGACCCCCGAGGAGAGGGTCAAGGTGGCCGAGCTGGCGGTGGAGGTGGGGGGCGGCAAGGTGCCCGTGATAGCCGGCACGGGCACCGGCGACCATATAAGCACCATAGAGATGGCCAGGCGGTATAAGGACGTTGGGGTCGACGCCGTGTTGATAACCCCGCCCTACTACGTCCAGGGCGATTGGGCCGGCATATATGCCTTCTACAAGAAGGTGCTGGACGCCGTCGACATGCCCGCGGTGCTCTACACGATCCCCCTCGCGGTGGGCTACAACATACCGGCCGAGGTCTTCGACCTGGTCTCGTCGGAGTACAGCCAGGTGGCGGCCGTCAAGGACAGCTCGGGCGACTTCCGCTACCACATGGAGCTGATATATCTGGTCGGGGGCAGGATCTCCGTCCTCCAGGGCGTCGACATGTTCTTCGTGCCGAGCCTCATAGTGGGGGCCCACGGCGGGATCCTGGGAGGCCCCAACTTCCTAGGCCCCCTGCAGCTGAGGCTCTACAACATGGTGAGGGAGGGGAGAATCGCCGAGGCGGTCGAGATACACAGGAAGCTGATGGAGCTCTGGCGCTTCATGGGGGGCTGCGGGCTGACGGGGAAGCTCGGCGGCAAGTGGCCCACCCTCTACAAGATAGCGACGCAGATGGCCACCGGCATAGACATGGGGCCGCCGCGGGAGCCCCTTCCGCCCGTCGACGACAGAGACAGGGAGGAGCTGAGGAAGATACTCGAAAAACTGGCGCCGCTCACGCGCTAGAGGGGGCGGCGTCTAAGCCCCGCGGCGATCCAAGCCGCGCTGACGGCCGTCGGGAACCGGCGCGGTCCGCGGGCGTAGACGCCGATATGGGCCGACCGACGGTCCGGCGAGGCTTGGATCGGGTCGAGGGCCCCCGGCGCCATTTGGGGCCGTCGCCGATTCCGCCGAGGTAGACGGGGGAGCTTGCGGGGCCTCGCGGCGGCGCCGGCCGCGCCCGATATTTATATACCCTATATAGTTCCCTCCGTGGATCTCGTCGTCGTGTCCGTCCTGGGCGCCGATAGGGTCGGCATAGTGGCCGGCATAACGAGCGTCCTGGCTAGACACAACGCGAACATAGTGGACATAGCCCAGACGGTGGTCCGCGACATATTCTCCATGGTCATGGTGGTCGACATATCCAAGGCCGATGTGGACATAGCGGGCCTGCGGGCGGAGCTCGAGGAGGTGGGGAGGAAGCTCGGCGTCATGGTCGCCGTGCACCACATAGACGTGTTCCGCTATATGCAGAGGATATGAGGGCCTTCTCGCCTGAGGAGATAGGGGAGGTCCTCGAGATGGTGCTGTTCCGCGAGCTGGACATACGCGCCGTCACTCTCAGCGTCAACACGCTCCCGGCGATACGCGGAGACGTCGGGTCTGCCCTCTCCGCCTTGAGGAGCCTGCTGGGGCCGCATCTAGAGCGCTTCAGGCCCGCGGTGGACAAAATAGCGGCGAAGCTCGGCGTCAGGATAGTGACGGCGAGGCTCGCCGTGAGCCCGGTCAGCGTGATGCTCGAGCCGCTGGGCCGCGCCGAGGATGCCGTCGAGATCGCCAAGGCCTTGGACGACCTGGCGGAGACCCACGGCGTCGATATGGTCGGCGGATTCGCCGCCTTCGTGCACGCAGGCGTGTCGAGAGGCGACAGGGCCCTCATCGACGCGTTGCCCGACGCCCTGAACTCCACCAAGAGGCTCGGCGGGTTCGTCAACGCCGCCTCCACGGCCACGGGCATAAACATGGACGCCGTCCTGGAGGCCGCGAAGGCGGTCCTCTCCATGAGGCCCGAGGCCGCGGCGAGGTTCGCCGTGACTGCCAACGTGCCGGAGGACGTGCCCTTCATGCCGGCGGCCCACCACGGCCTCGGCCTCCCCGACGCCGTGATAAACGTTGCCGTGAGCGGCCCCGGGGTCATAGAGGCCGTCGTGAGGAACATGAAGGACGCGGACTTGAGGACCCTACACGACGCGATAAAGAGGGCCGCGTTCAAGGTCACGAGGCTCGGCGAGCTCGTGGGGAGGGAGGTCGCGAGGGAGCTGGGCGTGAGGTTCGGCGCGGTGGACCTCTCGGTGGCCCCGTCGCCCAAGGTCGGCGACAGCGTGGCGGGGATACTCGAGGCCATGGGCCTCCCGAGGGCCGGCGCCCCGGGCTCCGTCCTGGCCCTCCACCTCTTCGTGGACGCCGTGAAGAAGGGAGGCGCCATGGCCACCTCCACAATAGGCGGCCTAAGCGGCGCGTTTATACCCGTCAGCGAGGACGCCTTGATGGCCAAGGCGGCCGAGGAGGGGGCGTTGGGCTTCGACTCGTTGAAGGCCATGTCGGCCGTCTGCAACACCGGCATAGACATGGCCGGCATACCCGGCGACGCGCCGCCCGACGTGGTCGCTGCGCTCGTGGCGGACGTCATGGCGCTCGCCACAGCCCTCGACAAGCCGCTGGGCGTCAGGCTGGTTCCGATTCCCGGCGGCAGGCCCGGCGACGTCTACGAGCTGGGGGGCCTCTACGGGAGGGTGGTGGTGATGGATCTGGGCAGATATCGGGAGATACCTCTGGCCAGGAGGAGCGGCGTCGTGCCGCCGAGCGTCTGGAGGCTGAGGGCCGGCTGATTATTCATCCGCTTAATATAACTGCCGATGGCCGTCCGGCGTTCCGCAACTTTTTAAAATTCATAAATTAAAGTCGCTATGTCGGTATCCATATCGGTGCTGGCCTCCCACAGCGCCCTGGACGTGCTGGACGGCGCCAAGGACGAGGGCCTTAGGACCATAGCGGTGGCCAAGAGGGGGCGGGAGAGGGCCTATAGGGAGTTCCCCGTCGTAGACGAGCTGGTCGTCCTGGACGACTACAGGGATATAATAAGGGAGGCGCACAGGCTCAAGGGCTCGGTCTTCGTCCCCAACAGGTCTTTCGCCGTGTATGTGGGCTACGACGCGATAGAGAGGGAGTTCCCCATCCCCATATTCGGCAACCGCCACCTCCTGAGGTGGGAGGAGAGGGTCGGGCCCCACAGCTACTACAGGCTTCTCGACGAGGCCGGCGTAAGGAGGCCGAGGACCTACGCCTCGCCCGACGAGGTGGATAGGCCGGTCATGGTCAAGCTGCCCGAGGCGGCGAGGAGGGTGGAGCGGGGGTTCTTCGTGGCCAGGGACAGGGACGACCTCATGCGCAAGGCCAGGAGGCTGGCGGAGAGGGGCATAATAAGGCTTGAGGACCTCTCCGGGGCGGCCATAGAGGAGCTCGTGCTGGGCGCCCACTTCAACGCCAATTTCTTCCAGTCGCCGATATATAGGCGGCTCGAGCTGCACAGCTTCGACAGGAGGATACAGAGCGATCTCGACGGCGTGTTCAGACTCCCCGCGAGGGACCAGCTGGACCTCGACCCCGACGTGAGGTACATAGAGGTGGGGCACGAGCCGGC
>Ga0209739_100485_pt1 | contig 16118 bp, 15 predicted proteins | sample JossMetagenome_2_FD_184729 | JGI IMG/M metagenome (GOLD analysis project Ga0209739, IMG submission 184729) | Hot spring sediment microbial communities from Joseph's Coat, Yellowstone National Park, USA - JC3_ASED (SPAdes) (version 3) | ecosystem: Environmental > Aquatic > Thermal springs > Hot...
GCGCCGCCTCGGCGATTAGAAGCCCCAGCGCAAACAGCGCCACCAATATGTTCAACTCGCCGGCCTTCATCAGGGGCTTGACGACGACGTAGTAAACCAATGCGCCTAGCCCGGCCCCCAGCGCCAATGCCCCAATCCCCGCCACGGGAGGCGGCGCCCCCCACAGCGTGAAGCCGAAGAAGGCCACGTACGCCCCGATCATCACAAACGAGCCGTGGGCCACGTTGGCCACTCTCAAAACGCCAAAGATGAGGCTAAGCCCAAGCGTGATGAGGCCGTAAACAGAGCCAATAATGAGGCCGCTCAAAAAATAGGGAATTACTTCCATCCTATCTACAAGTCTGGCCCGCCGCCTTCTGGTCCCAGGTCAGCGATGGATACACCAGCTTCCTTTCGGCGACTTCGGCTGGCCATACGACGTATCTATTCCCGCCCTGCCACTGAATCACAACCATGGAATGCGCCACGTTTAGGTTTGTGGTCGGGTCCAGCTTGAACTCGCCGAAGAATGTCATGAATCTGGCGTTTCTAAGCGCCTCCAGCACCTTATCAGCCTCAACCGTGCCGGCCTTCTGCACCCCGTATAGAATAGCCAACACGCCCTCGGCAGCCCAAGCGGCGTGGTAGCCAGGATCCACCTCCTGCCCGCCCATCTGCTTAGCCACCGACTTGAAGTACTGTATAAACTCCTCCTTCGTGGGGCCGAACCACTCCACGCCTCTCTGCCTCGCCAGCTCCGGCGTGTAGTTGACGCCGGGCTCCCAGTGTGAGGGACCGACGATGCACTCCGCCTTGGTCTGCAAGGCCTTGTAGAAGTCGGGCACCAGAGGAGCCACAGACAGCGCGACGAGCTTGGCGTCTACCTTCTGCTCCGCCAGTTGCCTCACGGCCAGCTGCCCATCGGCGAAGTGGCTAGCCACGATTATTATGTCGGGGCTGGCCTGCTTTACCTTTAAGATCTGCGGCGTCAGGTCTTGGGGAGACGCCGGATACTTCTCATACACCACCACCTGCAGGCCCAGCTTCTCTGCGTATTTCTTGGCCCCCTCGGCCACCATGATGTTGAACTCGCTGTCTCTGTACAGTATGGCAACCTTCTTAACTGTGGGGTTCGTCTTCACAACCATGTCCAACACCGGCACCATGTATTGGCTAGCCACAGCCGCCACGCCCATCACGTATCTGAACCCCTGCTGGAAGATCCTGTCAGACGCGGCGCCCACAACCGCCATCAACACGCCGTATTTCTCCGCAATAGGCGACACGCCCAATGCGAGGTCAGAGCCGTAGGGGCTCAGGAGGAAGTGCACCTTATCCCTCGTGATGAGAGACTCCGTGAGGCTTTGGGCGAGCTCTAGTTTGGATTCGCTGTCTCTATACAGCAACTTCACCTTCACCTTCTTCCCTCCGCAGTCTACGCCACCCTTGTCGTTGATCCAGTTAACTACGGCAAGAGCCCCCCCACAGCGAGTACTGGGCCTCGGCGGCGTATCTGCCGGAGATGGGCATGGGCGTGCCGATCACAATCTCGTCGGGACACTTACCCACAGGTGGCTGGGTTGTTGTGGGTGGCTGGGTTGCGGTGGGGGTGGTCGGCAGAGGCGTCTGAGGAGTCTGGGCCGCGGTAGGTGTCTGAGCCGGAGAGGTCGGCGAAGGAGACGTGGTCTGTACCGGCGACGTCGCGGTGGGAGCGCCGGCGGGCGGCTGAGTCGCCATCCAAGCAACCACACCCAACACAATCACAACTACTACAGCTACAATCACACCCCAGAGAGTTTTTGAACCAGCCATAGGGTAGGAGTTGTTTAATTATTTAAACATTATCCATCATTATATATAATTATATACTAACCACAAAACAAGATACAGGATCTGAAATATCTTTGCCACAGAAAGTTTAAGATTTTGAATATTATTATTTTAATTTTTGGTTGTTTCTATGTGTTAATATAGTCTTCCAGTTACGTATTTTTCCGTAAGTTCATGTCTTGGCTTTGTAAAGATATCTTTTGTAGGTCCCCACTCCACTATTTGACCTTTGTACAGGAAGGCCACGTAGTCGCTTACCCGCGCCGCCTGCGGCGGGTAATGGGTGACCAGCACAATGGTCATCTCCTTCTTTAGCCAGAGGAAAAGCGCCTCCACCTTCGCCGTATTTTCCGGATCCAGGTTGGCGGTGGGCTCGTCGGCGAGCAGAACCTCAGGCTCGAAGGCGAGGGCCCTCGCGACGCAGAGCCTCTGCTGCTGGCCGCCGGACAGCTTGCCGGCAGGCATGTTAAGTCTGTTCCTGACCTCGTCCCAGAGCTGGGCCTTCTCAAGCGCGGATTTGACTCGCTCAAAGAGCTCCTTCTTGCCCCTGACCAGGCGGTTGAGCTTAAGGCCGAGAGCCACGTTTTCAAAGATGGATAGGTTGGGGATGGGGTTGGGGATCTGGAAGATCATCTGGACCTTCCTCCTCAGCTCCAAGACGTTCATGTCGAAGATGTTCTGCCCGTCGAGATAGACCTCGCCGCTGACCTTGGCCTCGGGGTAGAGCTCTATAAGCCTGTTGAGGACCCTCAAGATGGTGGATTTGCCGCTTCCAGAGGGCCCCATGAGCGCTGTTATGCTCCGATCTGGTATAGAGAGGTTAACCCCCGTTATGACCGGGGATGCGCCGAAGGAGACGCGCAGATCCTTGAGCTCGATCTTGGCCATGGTCAACTCCTGATGCGGGCGATTATAAATATTGTTAATATGATTGTAAGCAAGACGGCGGCTGCGCCGTAGGCAGATGCTATCTGGACGTCGTATGGAGTCTGCGCCGCGTACCAGATCCAGAGCGACACCGCGCCTGTGGGGCCGGTGAAGGGGGCGTAGTAAGTGTTGCCGAATGCGGTGAAGAGAAGCGGCGCCGTCTCTCCCGCGATCTTCGCCGTCCCCAGCAACGCCGCGGTGACTACAGCCCTGGAGACCGCCTTACGCAGAACCACAAACAACGCGTTGAACTCCCGGCCGCCTATGGCGTAAGCCGCCTCGCGCAACGGCTGCTCTATGGAGGCGTAGGCGCTTGCCGTGATCAAGGCCACATAGGGAATCATTATTATTGAAAGAGCCGCGGCGCCCGCGTAGGCGTTAAATCCGTCTAGCGGACCTATAAACAGAGAGATCCATCCGCCCACCGGCGAGAGGGTCTTGGAGAGCGGATACAACAGGTATCGGTTGAGGTCCTCCTTTGCGAGACTCATCACGGCGTAGACGAAGAGACCCACCACTATGGTGGGAAACTCCACCAAGACGTTTACCCCCGCCCGCGCGACGTTGGCGAACTTCTCTCTGCGCATCTCGCCGATGTAGACGCCTAGCGGAAATCCCACGGCGATGCCGAGGAGGGCGCCCAGCGCGGTCATGTACAACGTGCCCACGAGCATAGGCCCTACGCCGCCCCTCTCGTCGAAGGGGGTAGGCGGAAGCTCCGTGAGGAAGACCCAGAGGCCGCCGAGTCTGTTGATCGCGTCTATACCTTTGATGTAGACGTCGCCTATTATTAAGAAAAGCGGCACGACGGCAGCCACGCCAAGGAGGGCGAAGAGCCCCAGCCCGAGCCAGTTAATCACCATCCGCACGGCGGTTACATCTTCCACTTTTCGTTCGGCGGTCATATCTGCCCCCTCTGGATTATATATATCGCAACTGCGTTGATGGCTAGGCCGAACAAGGTGAGGAGCAACGCACCTGCAAACAACGCAGGCACCATGTACTGATACGAGGCGGCGTTGGGGAACTGAAGCGCTATGAGCGAAGAGATGGTTATGCCGCTTTCGAAGATGTTTGTAGTTAATCTGACGAAGTTGCCCCCCACAACCATGGCCACCGCAACCGTCTCCCCCATGGCTCTGCCTAGGGCGAGGAAGAAGCCGCCTAGTATGTAGTTCCGGATGTACCTCAGCTTTATGAGCACCGCCTCGAACCTTGTTGCCCCCATTGCATATATCGCCTCCTCGACAGGCTTGGGAACTAGGGCGTAGCCCTCCCTGATCACCGCGGCTGCGTAGGGGGTTATCATTATAGCCAATAAGACCCCAGCCGTAAAGAGCGTATATGGAGATGTCATCATGCCGCCCGGCAGGTAGTTGATCAGGCTCTGGAGGGTAGGCCCCAGCACGAAAAGGCCCCAGAGACCGTAGATCACCGTGGGCATCGTGGCCGTGAGGTCTACCAGGGAGCCAAACATGCCCCTCCACCTAGCAGGCAGAATCTCGTTTATGGTCACCGCGACTCCCAAGGCCATCGGCATGGCCAGCGCCATGGCTACGGCGGACGTCAAGACCGTTCCTGCAAGAGCCTGGAGTACCCCATAGCTCTCCCTCACGGGGTCCCAGCGGGCTTCGAGGAATACCGCGACGCCGTCGCGCGCAATTATTGGGTAGGCCTCCACGAGAAACATAACGGTCAACAGGCCTATAGTTGCTACAATAAACACGCCAAACAGCCTTAGGCCCCACCTCAGCTTCACAAAGAGGAGCCCATATGCGGCGATTAGATACGGGATTAGAAGCACGACGAGGAGAAACCCAAGCATGGGAAAAATACGGGTTGTTTTTATGGCTTTACGAGGTTAAGCGCCTCTAGACCTATTCTGGCGACCTCGCTCGGCAACGGGATGTAGCCCTCCACTATGTTCCCCTGCTTCTGGCCCTCGGTAAGCACCCACTTGAAGAACTCCTTTAGAAGCGCCGCCTTGGTGGCGGCATCGCCGTAGCCCTCGGCCGCGTAGTCCTTCCACAAGAAGACATATGTAAAGGACATTATGGGATAGCCCCGCGGCGGGTTAGTGAACTCTATGGACACGGGATTCCAGTCGGCCTCGGGCGAGGGCGGTGCGCCATATTTTCTCGCATACCTCTCAAGGCCGGCGGCGGCGCCCATGGCCACGTTCTCAGTCGTGGGGAAGTAGTACTTCCCGTCGTTATCGTTGCGCACGAAAGCAACGCCGCCCACCTGGTCGTATTTGTCCTTGTTTTTAGCCCAATAGGCGAATTCCACGTAGCCTATGGAGTATGGAGTCTGTAGAACTGCTTGGGCCACGCCCTCGTTGCCTTTACCGCCGGTTCCCTTGGCCTTCTGGTCGGCGGGCCAGTTCACCGTGAAGCCCCAGCCCACCGTCTGGTTCCACACCGGGTAGGCCTCGCTGAGATACAGCGTGAAGGCGGCCGTGGTGCCGGAGCCGTCGCTTCTGTGAACCGCCACGATGTCCTTGCACGGTAGCTTATCGGCGAGGCCGGGGTTCAGCGCCTTAATCCTCGCATCGCACCACTGCTTGATCTCGCCCATATAGATGAGGGCGATGACCTCGGCCGTCAGATTCAGGTACTTCCCCGTCTTTTGATAGGCTATCTCGGGCACGTTGTAGGCCATCACGATGGAGCCTATGATGACGGGGAACTGGACAAACCGGCCGGCCACCTGCTGGTACTTATCCTTGGGCATCGGCACATCCGAGCCACCGAAGTCTAGCTTCTTCTCCAGGAACTGGGCGGTGCCGGCGCCGGACCCGATGGACTGGTAGTTAACCTGGATCTTGCCCCCCGTGACTTGATAAAACGTCTTAGACCAGCCAAACATCTGAGGAGCCACAAACGTCGAGCCGCCCCCAGTCAACGCACCGCTCAGCCGACTCGGCACGGACGTCGTAGTAGGCGTTGGGGAGTTGATGGCTGTAGGCGTTGTGGTGGGTTGCGACGGGGAGGTGGTGGCTGTAGGCGAAGAAGCAGGCGGCGGAGTGGTAGGAGTCGGGGTGGCAGTGGCTGTAGGCTGAGAGGCAGGCGGCGGAGTGGTAGGAGTCGGGGTGGCAGTGGCTGTAGGCTGAGAGGCAGGCGGCGGAGTAGTGGGTTGCGGAGACCCGCCGGGTGGCATCACGAGGAGGGCTATGGCCACGACGGCCACTATGGCTACCGCTGCTATTATTGCCAGAAACTTGGGGTTTTGGGTTGGACCCATAGGCCGTGGATGGAGGTATGGTAAAAACCTGTTTGCTATGTTCAACAGCGGATATATAGATGTGGCAAGGCGTAGCTTGAGGCAAAATTCATATGAATGTTATCTGCGTCTCGCTGTGGTGGGGAGGTCATCAGGCCTAGGGGTCTTGCCTCGTCTGCCCGAGAAAATAGCCGCATCGTTGTCTTCTTCGTCGGGATCAGATGAGGTATTAAAAACGACGCCAAGGCGCGGCGGAGTGGCAGGAGTAGTGGATTTGTTAAGGAGACCGTTATCGTATGGCCGGGAATTGATTTAGGCTGAGGGGTCATGATAATAATGGCGGTAATACGATAGTCGGCGAGGGTCGAGGGAGGAGTCTCTATTTTGAGTATTTAAGGTCCTACGCGACCTATATACGCTGTTTGGCTGGATGGAGAGACGCCACTGACGTATATGGATGTCGCCAGTTGGTTATCGTAACTGTTGTTAAATCCGGCGCCAAGTGCCCAGAACCCACGCGAAGTATGTCCATTATTTACTAGACGTAGGAGGTGGGAATCCGCTGGACCGGGGTCGGTGGGTTACAGAACTCCTCATGCAAGATGGCGTTCTGCGCCGTATTAATGACCTGAGGCGGAGTCCATGCGGCTTGTTGTTCGGTATAGGCCGCTTGGCAGTCTTGACTGCGTAACAATGGAAGGGGACTCGGCTCTTGGGGTTTATAAGACTTTGTGGAGTTTGAGTCTACAAAGTTTTTAATGTTTTGTGGAGTGTAAGTAAACATGATCGAGGATTTTAACCCTTGGTGGACGTCTAGGGAGGGGGTGGAAGAGGTGGAGATCTACCGTCGGTATGCGGAGTCCGAGGTTAGGTGGAGGCCGGACCTCATCGACAGGCTGTCGCTGAGGCCGTTTTCGCTGAACTTCGTCTTTGGGCCTAAGGCAGGTGGGCAAATCCACGGCGCTTATACTACTGGTGAAGGAGCTTCTGGAGAGGGGCGTCCATCCGAAGTCTGTTTTCTACCTCTCCTGCGACGCGATTGCGGACTACAGGGAGCTCGCCGAGGTGCTGAGGATGTACCTAAAGGTGAGGAGGGCTGAGGGCATCTCCTCGTCCTACATACTGCTCGACGAGGTGACGTACCCCAGGGAGTGGTTTAGAGCGGTCAAGAGCATGATAATCAATATTTGCCCTCTCGCTCGTATCTGCAACACGGATATGAGTATAGCGACACTCGATACATCGCGGCGCCTCCGTGCAATACGTCGGACGCGGCCCTTGAACCCGATACTGTCGACATGACCGCAAGAACCAACGCGGCGAGGACTGCCGCCAGGGCGGAGCCGCCTGGGTCTCCGTAGATCGACGACCGAAGTGTTTTTAGTTGTTTTTGACACCTAGGGCTTCGATCAACGGCCTTAGTTTAGGACAGAGAATCGTTCCACGCCGTGAGAACCGTATGTTGGAACCGTGGCGCCGGGGGGATTTCTGGGCGGCTCGGCCTGAACCCACACCCCCTTGCGGGGACGGGATACCCCGTCGGCAGATCTCAAGTCCCGCTCCTTGGGCCGCTCGGCCACCCCGGCTGTTACCTCCAGCTCTGCGGTATTTAATTTTTGCCTCGGCGGGAAAAACTTTTATGCGCGTGCGGTATGGACTATCGGCGGGGGTGCCCGAGCCAGGTCAAAGGGGCAGGTGGGGGCCGAAAGCTTCCTGCTCAGCTTAAGACCCTGTGGCGTAGGCCTGCGTGGGTTCAGGCGACGCCGCCTCCGAATCCCACCCCCGCATCCACGTGGACATCTCCATCGCCGTCATCGCGGCCGAAACGGCGGGCTTAATTGTGTCCGGTCTCTGCGGGATCGGCCCTTATGCACGCCCCCATCCTGCGGCGCGATTGCCGAGGCCGGCGTCCCCGACGCGCGGACGCGATCCAGGCGGTCGGGCCTACTGCGCCGGCCGGCTCGGCCTCACCCGCCGGCGTGAGCCGGCGAGTCCCTCCTGGTGGGGACTTGAGATCGGTAGATGGAATCGTTTCCCGTGACTATGTAGGACACGGCCACGGCGATCACAGCAGCCGGGAGTAGTTGAAAGCTTCCCGTTATCTCGACGACCATTACGGTCACAGATAGGGGGGCCTTGGCGGCTCCGCCGAACAGAGCGGCCATCCCGACGATCACGAAGGGGGCTATTGACGGCGCCAGCTGGGGGAAGGCCAAGTGGAACAGCAACCCAAGACCCCCTCCCACGAAGGCCCCTATGAACAGACCCGGGGCGAACACGCCGCCGCTTCCTCCGGAGCCCACGGTCAGCCCAGTGGCCACTATCTTGAGGAAGGGCAACAGGGCGAGCAGATAGACCGCGGGCAGAGCCGACGGGAAGGAGTCGAGTCTCCCATATTGGAGGAGGCTTATCCAGCCGTAGCCTACGCCCATAACCTCGGGGGCCAGCAACGCTATCGCGCCGGTCAAGAGCCCACCCAACGCAGGCTTGAGGTAGGGAGGCACGCGGAGCCTCTTGAAGGCGTTATGTATGCCGTAGAACACCCTTATGTAGAGCAGGCCCACCAGCCCCGCCGCGGCTCCCAGCACGGCGTAGAGGGGGAGGGCCGCCGGGTTGAACGCCTCGGTGTAGTTGCCGAATATGGGGGCGAAGCCCACGACCGAGCCGAATATGGAGTAGCCGACCGCGGACGCCACGAGCGCGGGGTAGATCACCTCGACCTCCATGTCCCTCCTGTAGAGTATCTCGGCCGCCAGCAACGCTCCCCCTAGAGGGGCCTTGAATATAGCCCCTATCCCGGCGCCTATGCCAACGGCTACGGCGATCCGCCTATCCTCGGGAGAGAGGCCCAGGAGGTCGGCCACCATGGACCCCAGGCTCGCCGACAGTTGCGCTATCGGTCCCTCGTGCCCCGCACTTCCGCCGCTCCCTATGGTGACGGCAGAGGCCAACAGCTCTATGGGCGCAACCCTCCACCTAATCCTTCCATGCCTGTAGTGGTAGGCGGCGATAGCGGCGTCGGTGCCGTGCCCCTCGGCCTCAGGCGCCAGGTAGTACACCAGAAGCCCCGCGATGGCTCCGCCCGCCGCCGTGATTAGAGGGATCAGATAATATCTGTCCGCGCTGAATTGATACTCCAAGGTCCCTCCCTCGCCGAGAGGCCTGGGCATCGAGAGGCCCGCCAGCCTCTCCAGGAAGAGGTATTCGGCCCCCCTCAGAGCGAAGTAGAAAGCCAGCGCCGAGAGGCCGGCCACGATGCCCAGGATTACGCCGAGGAGGAGCCACTTCTCGAAATAGGGGAGCGACCAGAGCCTGAGGGCCCGCATGGGCCCGTCGCCGGCAACCGGTTTTTAAGCCTTTCAGCGGCTTAGCCTTTGGCGAACCCCAGCACGTCGGCGAAGTTGGCCAGATCCAGCAGGCCGTGTCCGCTGAAGCTTATCAGCACCACCTTACTCTCGCCGGTCTTCTTGGCCTCGTCTGCCACCTCCTTGACTGCTAGGAGGACGTGGGCGGTCTCTGGGGCCGGCACGTAGCCCTCGAGCTGGGCGAACAGCTGCGCCATCTTGAAGACCGTTTCTTGGTCGTAGTCTCTGCCCTCGACCCAGCCCTTGTGCATGAGGTAAGAGAGCGTGGGGACCACGCCGTGGTACCTCAAGCCCCTGCATATATGGGAGGCGGCACGAAGTCGGCCCCTATGGTGTACATCTTGAGTTGCGGCAACAGCCTGCCGGAGTCCGGGTCGTCGTATCTGTAGACCCCCCTGGTTACCTTGGGCACCTCCAGAGCGCCGACGGCTATGTACCTACGCCTGACCTTCCCCGACCTCAGCTCGTCGCCTATGAAGGGATAGAAGGCGCCTCCCCAGTTGGACCCGCCGCCGACAGCCCCTATGAACACGTCGGGCTCCTCCCCTATGAGCTCCAGCTACCTCTTCGCCTCGAGCCCAGCCACCGTCTTGAACATTATGTCTGAGTTTACCACGCTACCCACCACGTACTTCCCGCCGTGCTTCAAGGCGTATTCAGCCGCCTCTGTGATGGCGACGCCGAGGGAGCCCGGGTGGTTCGGGTTCTCGGAGAGCAACCTCCTCCCGAAGTCAGTCAGCTCGCTGGGGCTTGGGTGCACCTCCGCGCCGTACATCTGCATGAGAAAGCGGCGGAGGGGCTTGGCGTAGTAAGACGCCCTCACCATGAACACATGAGCCTTAACCCTGAAGAGTGCCGCCGCAAGAGACACAGCCGACCCCCACTGCCCAGCCCCCGTCTCCGTCGTGACGAACTTAGCCCCATCCCTCAAGGCGTAGTAGACCCAGGCCAGTGCAGAGTTCACCTTGTGGCTCCCCGTGTACATATAGCCCTCCATCTTGAGGTAAATCCTTACCGGCGCGTAAAGATACTCCTCAAGCCTCTTCGCCCTTATCAGAGGCGTCGGTCTACCCACCTGGATATACCTCTCCCACACCTCCTCAGGAATCTTGACATACCTCTCAGTCGAGAACTCCAACCTCAACGCCTCCGAAGGCACCACCCGCTTAAGGAGCTCCAACCTCCTCCCGTTGTCGGGATCCTGAGGCGGCGGAAGCGGCTCCGGCAGATCAGCCAAAATGTTGTACCACCTATCCGGCAACTCCTCCAGGGGCAGGTCAACCCTCAACCTATCCGGCATATATCCCCCAAATAAATTGCCTAAGTATTATTTCACGATCCCTATATTCTCCACAATCGCGAAGCTTGTGCCTGTCGATGCAGGCATATTTGCAGTCGCCCCTTTTGACATGCTAATATAGTCTATATCAGAAGCCCCTCTAGGTCTGAGCATCCAGACTCCACAGAAAGGACAATCCTAAGTGTTATCAACCTCCGCGAGGCCCTCGTCCGACATCACGGCGAACCCCACGTCGCCAGCGACCCCCTGGAACGGCGGGAGGTCGAGGGCTTGCGTCCTTCCCACCACGCCATACTTCCTCTCGCTACAACACGCACCCCCAAGCCGCCAGATCCCTCAGATCCAGCAAGCCCACACCGCGCCCCAGCCCGAGACTCAGCCCCGCCGCCCCACATCTCCTGCCGAGCGGCTACACGGCGAATCAGCCCCGGGAACCGTCAAGCGTCGCAACGTGTGCCCAGCGGCTTGGAAGAGGTTAGGCGCCGCATTTAACCAGCTGTTTAAAATTCGGCGTTTATAAATCGTCGTGCAGAATACGCTTTATCTTTGTCTAGTCGTTCTACTCCTTCGCCGTGTTGGTTTTGTAAAGCGGAGATCCAGTTTATAAAACGTCGTGCAACTTCTCGGCACAAGCCGACGCCGACACGAAGAAACACGCAGATACACACATATCTACACACCCCACACACTTTACCTATAGACAAGACCCGGAAACCCACACAACCCAGCCAAGCACCACCAAGCCAAAACACAGACAAAAAACTTAAAAACCCACACATTCAAAACTCCACAAGACCCAGCATCTCCAATAGAGAATTGAAACACCTTATTTGGTATAGCTCATCTTCAATTGTTTTCTTACCCATGCATCTCCAATAGAGAATTGAAACCCTTCGATGTACTTGAGGTGGCGCCTAAACCGCTTTTTGCATCTCCAATAGAGAATTGAAACACCCGTCCCCGGCTTCCATCATCACTTTCTTAACCGCATCTCCAATAGAGAATTGAAACTCTTGACGTAGTAGATGTTGGCGCTGTGTCTGATGCGCGTAGAGAGGTGCATCTCCAATAGAGAATTGAAACCTCAGTCTCAGCTGTTCATAGACGCTCTTGAAAACCTCGACGCATCTCCAATAGAGAATTGAAACCTGAACGGCGTCGGTTTCGCCTTTCGGGGCCTTTTGCGCATTTGCATCTCCAATAGAGAATTGAAACGCGCAAGATACCCCTGTCGCCGCTGTATGAACTGCCTACGCACTGCATCTCCAATAGAGAATTGAAACCGTCTATATGCCACACGACCAGCACCTGGCCCCAGCCGTCAGGGCTGGTGGCAGCGCTCCTCCACCAACTCCCGTCGTCCCTCCTCGCAGAGAGGTTGCATCCGCCTATCTCCAACTGGAGCTCCATGAACTTCACGACGGCTTCCGCCCTTTCCAGCGCCAGCCCAGACAACACGTCGCTATTGTAGTACTGGCCCGCGGAGAACTCGGTAAGGGCCAAGAGCGGGAAGTGAATCACCGTGGACTTCCCAGCGCCGTTAGGCCCGTAGAGGACCACCTTGTCCCCCTCGATAACCATGTCCCTCATCGCCTTGATTTGAATAAGCGCGAAGTGAGGTGTCAATTATTTAAAAAGCCATTGGGTTCCTCGAAAGGGATAGGGACCTGCCTATCTGAGCTTGACTATGCCGTACCCCAGCCCGGTCTTTGCCCCGAGGCCCTCCGCCAGGGCCTCCTTGAATAGGCTGTATATCTCCTTGGCGCATTGCGCCTCTATGGAGCGGGACGCCACAAAGAAGTCGAAGGTGGCGCCGGGCTTGACTACGGGATAGACGAGGGGAGTCGGCTTCGCTTGATCCTCTCTGACGTCCGGCTCCCTGTAGTGCGGCGTTATGACGTCCGGCTCTACGGCGGCTGAGGAAGTGGGGAGGGCGTCGGTTATGACCAACGCCCCCTCCTGCCCCACGTACCCGAACAGATCGGCCGGCGGCAATCCGCAGGCGCCTCTCCGCGCCCCCGCCCTAAGGGCGCCCTTGAGCGTAGTCGCGGGTATATAAGGCGCGTTGAATAGAGGATGCCACGCCAGGCCTATCTCCAGCGGCATGTAGGGATTGCGGAGATGCACCGCGAGGGGTGTCTCCGTCTCCATGGTCAAGCGGAGGACTAGGGGGAACATGCTCCTCAGCTCCCTCTCCACGGCCTCTAGATACCTCGCCACCGCGGCCGTGTCGACGGAGAAGTTCCTCAGCCCCACGGCTACCTCGCGGCTGAACCTCGGGAGCTTGGCCTCCTCCTCCCCCCGTTTGACCCTCATCCATTCGAGCAACTTAAGCACGACGCACGAGGTCACGTTGTAGCCCTGCTTGACGCAGTCAAGGGCGTCCTCCCCGCCTTCCTTCCCCCGTTGCTGGGGCCTCCTGCCGGGCGGACCTCCGGCGGCCGGCGGCCGCCTCTGATGCCTCATGGCCATACCCTCTGGGGGCTCCACCTCCCTATGAGCTGGAGGAAGCGGCTGTGCGCCCCCCTGATCCTCCTCTCGTCTACGGAGATGCTGTCGACGCCGCCTCCGCCGACCCACTTGAGCCTTGGGGGCCAGTCGGCCGAGAGGAATATCGATATGTAGGTCCCTCCCCCGTACTTGTGGCGTTGCGAGTGAACCGCCGCGAAGACGGCTGAGGGCCTCCTCAGATCGCCGCCCTGGGGGTCCATGTAGCCCGTGCCCCTCTGGCTCCTCGGCAGTCCGAAAAACCAGGCGTCTCGGTCCATGGGGTCGGGCGCGGCGAAGCTCCCCGCGGCCAGCCTGGCCCTGTTGGGCCGCAGGAAGATGTTGTGGACGTCGGGGAACCCGGCCGAAACTTTATACACCTCGAAGAAGCCCCGGGCGGCCGCGGGGAACGGCGGAAGCGACTGCGGCGCGGCGCCGCACCTCTGGACCCTCACGCCCGCCCTCGCCGCCTCCAGAAGCTCCTTCACGCCGCCGCTGGGGGCGTCCCCCCGCGCGTCCAGCACATCGACGACGCCCAGCGACTTCCTCCCGCCCTTGCCCAGCCCGGAGAGAGTGAGGGCGAGGGCGAGCGCCGCCGCGGCCGAGGCGAAAGATCTATGGCTCCCCTCCACCGTCAGCCTGAACCTGCCCCCGACGGCGTACTCCACGTCTCTAGACAGTGCGAGTAGGTCGAGCCTCTGGATGCCCCTCTTCTGTCTCCTCATGACCGCCTCAACTCTGGGCTTCTCGAGGACCTCGACCCTGATCTTGTACGCCGAGGCGGCCTTGGTGGAGCCCAGGCCCAGGTCCTCGGCCACGGCCCTCGCCGTGTTCTCAGCCAGATCCTTCACGCACCCGGCCTCGTAAAGCGCGCCGGCGGCGGCCGCCCTCGCCCACCACCTCCAGACGCCCTTCACGGAGGTGGGCCTTATGTAGAAACGCGGGTCCACCAGGTCGGGGTCGTACCAGCCCACAGACAGGGGCGTGGCTATCGTAAGCTCGAAGACTGCCTTCATTCCCCCTTCTCGAACTTCGCCTCGGCCAGCTTCTTAAGCCAGTCCACATATTCGGCGAGCTCCGCGTCTATCAAGTCGCCCAGCCTCTCGGCCTCCCTCAGCGCATCCCCCAGCGTGTCAGCCTTCACGCCCAGAGCCCTCAGCGCGTCGACGAGACAGAGGCCGTACAGGGCGTACCCCTTCTCCTCCTTCGACAGCTTGGAGCTACATATGGCGCTGATCCCCTCCTTCACGTCGCGGTAGCCGAATACATCCCGCTCACTGGACCTAGCCGCCAGCACGGCGAGGGCGTAGGCTGTGCCCACGTAGTATATATCTGAGGGGATCTGCCTAGCCCTCGTCCTGAAAGCCGACCGGGCATCCCTGTCGCACACCTTCTCTATCTGCTCCACGCAAGCCAGAGCCCTCTCGAGCCACGACGTCATAGCAACAACTTCACAAGCCCCCTGCCCACGGTCTCCTTGCCCCCAAGCCACGTGGAGCCCCTCACCACGTCTGCCACATATGCGCAGGGGTCGCCGTCGACCTTAACCTGCTTCTTGCAGATGTTCCTCTTGCGGTCGACCACCTCGTCGTCGCGGCACTTCGAGACGTCTTCCTGCACCCGCACGCCCACGGCCGAGACGCGCCGTTTGGCGCAGTAGTACCCCGACACGAAGACAGTGAAGGGCGGGATGTACTCCTCGCTCCATGGCCCCACATCCACGGTCTTGGTCTCCTGCTTGAGGCGGACTCTGTACTGCACCAGGAGGCTCCGCCGCACGACCCCCGCGATGTCCTCGTCCGACACCACCGCGAACCCCACGTCGCCAGCGATCTTCTTCACCTCCTGAAACGGCGGGAGGTCGAGGGCCGGCGCCTTTCCGGCCACGCTGTACTTCCTCTCGTTGATCACCGCCTCGTTTCCGACGGCGTATCTATCGTCTGAGAGGTAGACCTCGCCCCTCTTGGGCCTCGGGACCTCCGGCACCGCCTGGGCGGCGCCCAGCGCCTCGGCGTACAGCCTCACGAAGCTTAGGAGGAGCGGCGAGGTGACGTATACCCAGACCCCTCTGAGGGACCTCGCGGGGATGGCCACCAGCTTGGCGTCTAGAAACGCGATGGGCGACGCGAAGTCGGACGCCTCCTCGGGCCTTGGGCCAAAGGCCGCGAGAACCCCGGCACACTGCTCCAGCTTCCCCACGCACAAGCCGTCGCGGAACAGCCCCAGCTCCGCCTTGGCCCTTATGGCGCCCTTCAACGAGGAGGCCCAGACGGTGGGCAGACCAAACTCGTCGCGTTGCACGGGCAGGTCGACCTGCGCCTCCTCGCTTCTGCCGACGCCAGGATGTACCGCGGTCAACGCCACCAACCAGAACAACTTCCCTTCCATAAACTTTAATAAATACTATATTTTAAATTTTATGGATTGGTTTGCGAAGGCTTATGCCCTCCTTCACGACCCGCCGCACAAGGCGCTTTGGTTCGAGGGCTATAGGATATATAGCAAGAACAGTCACGAGGAGGAGGCGCGCCAGATGCTCGCAACGATGCTCATGGCCACGCCCCTCGGCGGGGGGGCACCCCCGACCAGAGACGCGCTCGCGAGGAGGGTAGATCTGGCCGACAGAGTCGCCGCCTCTTTCGACAGATGGGCATTGCCCAAGCCCGACGGCAACTACTGGGTGAAAGCCAAGGCCCTCTACAACCCCTTCAACGTCAAGTACAGCTTAGAGATAGAGAGACCAGACCCCAAGACCTTCGAGGCGGCCTTCGTTGAATACGTCCACGACGTCAACGACATCTTGAGAGAAGCCTCAAGCGAGAGAGATGCCTATATGCTCCTCTACGCGACGGCGGAGCTCGCCTGGGCGCTGAGAGACCTCCCGGCGTTGCCCGCAGATACCAGGGCGCCGACCCACACCATTTTCGACCACCTATACGCAACGGCCTCAGTCATGAACTGGGTAGGCGAGGGGGGCGGGATGCGGGGATGCCTCCTGGAGGTGGACA
>Ga0209739_100489_pt1 | contig 16050 bp, 34 predicted proteins | sample JossMetagenome_2_FD_184729 | JGI IMG/M metagenome (GOLD analysis project Ga0209739, IMG submission 184729) | Hot spring sediment microbial communities from Joseph's Coat, Yellowstone National Park, USA - JC3_ASED (SPAdes) (version 3) | ecosystem: Environmental > Aquatic > Thermal springs > Hot...
CATAGAGAAAACAAAAACAACACCAACTATATAGACAACAAAAACAAACATATAGACAACGTAGAAATAGACATAGATATAGAAAGTAGAGCAACCAACTATATAGAACACGTAGATGTCCACGTAAAAACATAAGATATTTTAAAATATGGGAACTCAATAGTAGAGGAAAAAAACACCAACATTATTATTGTTAATAACAATTTTATTATTATTATTATTAGTATTAGTATTATCCTTAAAGTATTAGTATTAGTATTATTAGTATTAACGGAAGACCTTTCCAATAGGAAAAACCAACAATACATTTATAAACTAGTTTTATGCATAAAACACGACAAAACATGAACAACACAGTTGAAAGCATACGAGAGGAAAAACTAACGTACAGTGAACTAAGAAATATAGCGGACAAAATCGCTACTGAAATAGTCAAAGAGCTTGACGACTTTTATGTGAATGCGGGTGTAGAATTCGGCAGGATATACGTGGACATTGGTACAGTTTTTGGTGAGATAAGTGATTCAGTGAGTTCAAGGATTTATGATTTAGTTCAAAGTGGTGAAATAAGCGAGGAAAATTCATATGAACTATTTGACGAATTCTTTAAAGAGGAAATAGAGCAAATAAACGAAGAGTATTGTGTTTACAACAGTGGAAAGATTGAGACACCAAAATACATTGTTACTTTTAATCCGCTTGAATGTCTGGGTGACAACTGCGTTGCAGGGCTTGACGTTGAGATTGAGTTCAAGGACAAAGTAACGGACATTGACATAAGCAATATTGCACAATTGATAATAACAGTTTTTCGACTGTAGTCAAAAAACAATATTTTTTTTCTTTTTTCCTTTTTCTCTAAGAGATAGGTTTAAATAGGTCTTTTATACATAAATACCGATAAAGCATGAACAAGCAAGAATTGGAAAAAGAGCTTAGAACAATAAGGACAATATACGTGGTTGGCATTTCTAAGGACAAAGATGGGATATGGTGCAAATTCAGGCTATACTACATTAAGGACAATACATTTAATGAAATCTACATAACAGGCAATGATGCACCATTACATTGGAAAGCTCCACACAAGACAAAAAGCGGGCATTGGGTAAGCGGATATTTCGAAAGTAGAACTATTGGGATAGATAGGATTTTCGAAATTGTATCAGAATTGGGAATATGGTTATACGATAATCCACGAAAGTTTAACTATGTCTTTCTAAGCCACGAGTAAACCAAAAAACAAATTCTTTTTTTCCTTTTTTGTTCTTTTTTTGGTCTGTTGTTCCTTTAGCTTTCTTTAGCGATAAATTTATATATCACTATGCATAACATATTACTGCTATGACAAGACAACAGCATGAAAAAACCATAGAAGAACCATTTGCATACGAAATAGAGAGAGACATACATGGGACACTGTGGCTTCTGCAGACTGACCCAACTGGCAGAGTAGTATATCACAAAGTCAGGCTATTTCAAGAAGGATGGTTCTGTAGTGTGAACGACCTTATAGTTGCACTATGTGAAATCAAGAAGTGGGTAAAGAACATCGAAGAAAGAAAGCACTTGGCAATGAGAGTCATACTTGGCTGTAAGCCTGTAGCACTGAACATGTATTATCTAGTGAAAGAAGCAATTGAGGACAAGATCTTCTTTTAAAACGATATTTTTCTTCTTTTTTTCCTTTGTTTCTTGGGCGAAACATTTATATGTATCTATGCATAAATCTTTATGACCAAAAATGATAGCACGAATATATCCATCAGAGATACTACAAGAAAAAAGAGAGGGCAAAAACGGATACGTAGTCAGTACAAGAGATGTATTCATACACACTGAAAAAGTCATACTTGACGGGGAAGAGCTTAGATTAGGAGAAAACGACGAGGTAATTGTCGATGTTGATATGATTCGCATAGTTGATGAGCGTTTTGACTCTCAAAGAGATATACTCGTATGTAGTGAGATACATTTAGTTACTAGGACGTTTAACCTAGCTTCAGCTATTCAAGAAACATTAGAGGACACAGTAATAAGAATTGCACATGTTGAGTAAACAGCTTAACCGATAAAAATATATTTTTCTCTATTTTTAACATTAATGGTGGCTAGCTATGAATGTGATTGACCTTGAACTGGCTAAAAGGATTGGATTCGACCTAGGGCAAAAAGTAGAGATTCAAGGAAAGATACTATTCAGGGTTATAGATATCTATGATGGAGATAGAAGGATTAGGGGAAAAAAGTACAAGCAGAGCATAATCACTTTTCCAGCAATACTTAGAAAGACCGTTTTCAAGAGGAGCAAAAAGTTCATAGTATATTTTGTATTTGCTGAAGGAAAACCTGCTTTGCTCCTTGAACCTGTGGTAAATCCAACTAGAGAGGACATAGAGGAATTTCTAAAAGCCCTAGCAGAAAGGAGCGTAAGTGTGAAAGAAATAGCGTATCCAGAATTCCAAGAGTGAGAGAGGTGATAGTGGTATGGGTAAATACCAGAAGCTACCGTGGTATGAAAGGGACAATGCGGGACAAAAGAACTTGTTAATCATGAGCAAAGCTGAAGCAATTAAGAAGCTTTCGACAATAATCAGCGAGGCATTCGTAAATGAAGACTATGACGCAATAATATTGTATGCAAATGTGATTGAGCAACAGCTACAAGCCATGCTGAACCTTGTACGTGAACTAAGAGACCTTATAGAAAAAAATAAGGTGGAAAGTAATGGAGAGTAGAAGGCAAATAGATGGGTATAACATTAGAAGGTATGAAAATGGCTTCGAAATAGAGCTTAACGATATTATTGTCGAGGTCAAAGAATATGTAGTTGAACCATGGAGAGGATACGTAAACGTCATAATAAGGACAGAGGGAGACCTAGTACTTAGGCATGCATTCGACGTGGACAGAAAAGGATGGGAAAATGCAATAAAAACATTAGAGACAATAGAAAGGCTAGTTTCAAAAGCAATAGAGATAGCAAAAGAATACGAGGCAAAGAGTGATAATGATGGATAAGTATAGGCTGAAGGGATGGGTTATTATTGCATTTTTGTTGTTTTACAGCTTTGGCATAGCTACAAGCATTGTTTCCATTGCACTAGATATTTGGCATATTATCCAGATTGGTCATGTAGTATTTGACTATCTTCTTGATGTATTCTTACAGGTTTATTATGTCATTCTGGTTGGATACGTTTTTGTCCTTTTGCACGAGGACTTAAACGAGAAACAAGAATGTTCTCATAGGTAAATTCGGCGAAAGGTTTATATATCACTATGCATAATTATACATGACCAAACATGAAAACAGCTAAACCCCAAGTTGGGGTAAAAGAGACGGAAAGAGACTTCGTAACTCCACCTAGTACAGTAACACTGAAAGAGATATCCAAAGAAGCTAGGAAAGAAGTGCAAGGAGTGGACTACTTTATCAACGAGTTGATAGGTAAGGAACTAATCATAACATCTGTAGATTTAGGAAACAACATAGCTGAAGGCTTCATAGGAGAAGACAAAGTAAAAGTAGCATGGAGAAGCCAAGTAGTTACAAAGAAGATGGCAATGATAGACAAGTGGATACGCTCTCACAACCAAAGTGTAAAGGTCAGAATAATTCAAAAGACAAGTAAGAAGTCTGGAAACATCTACATAGACCTCGAATAAAAACAATATTTTTTTTCTTTTTTTGTCCATGCTGAGGTGGTAGGGATGGGTAAAAAACTGAAAACGTATTTGACACAAGGAGAGATGTACAGGATAAAGGAGCTGGACTTAGAGCTTATGCACTACGTGATGTCAATGATGCTAGACTGTACATATATCATGAAAGCGGTTTCACAGAGAAATGACACAAAGGCAATAGAAAAGGTAAGCATGCTGAACAACCGCTTAACAAAAATAAATGACATAATAACTAAAATGAACGAAATAATAACTACAAATGAAGAAGAGGAATGAGAAAACATGATATGGATTAAAAACAAAGAGGAATTGGAGAAAATCCTAGAGAAGTTTCCGTATGAGAAGCAATTGTGGAATTCCAAAAATCCATGGGATAAGTTAGAGGCATTGTACTTCTTAGAGCTGATGGGGTATGCTTTTGCACCTAAGCTGATATGCAGACTTTTGCAGGAAATTGACCAGCATGTATGTAAAGAAGGTAGATACGTATGAGCGAGTGTCCTATATGTAAAAAACAGCTATCTAGCTACAAAGTTTTATTGAAACATTTGGCAAAGGTGCATAAGATACAGAACCCAAAGGAGTTCTTGGCAAATCCACAAGAATGGGAAAAAACACAACAACAAGAACAACAGGCAAAAGAGCAAATAGGAGAAGAGCAAAAGCTTGAACAAGAGCGAATCGAGGAGACAAGAGAAGAACACGAAGTCGTAATAACGATTAGGGGCATTCAGCTCAAAAAAGGAGACTGTATAAGGGTAGTAATATCAAGAAATGTCTTTATAGTCAAAATACTAAGATTTTCGGAAAATTTGCAGATAATTGTAGGAGAGGACATCTATGGAAATACTACTAGCATTGATTTGCGTAAGGCTTTAGTTATCACGAAAATTACGCCTGAAAAATACGAAGAGTTCAAGAAGAGGGCTAAGGAGATGGAGATTAGGAGAAAGGAGAGAGAGGAGAGGCGAAAGCAATGAAAGTGAACATAAAGAATTCAGTTGTTTTAGAGGACGAATGGTCTCATCATGAAATAGTATTTTACTACTTTCCACCATGGAGAAAGTATGTAGCATTTTTAAGGGACAAGAACACAAAGGTGTTCATAGCTAGGGTTTTGCGTATAGCTGTATGTGCAATTGCACGGTTTAAGTATTGCAGGAGAAAAACTGTAAGCGATAACTTAGTAGTGGAAACAAAATGCTGTATCATGGTGGAGCATACGGCATGGGACAATTTTACAACTGATAAGGAGTTTCTAGTATTGCTTGAAAGGGTAAAAGAAGAGGCAAAGGAGTGTGCAATGAGCTGTGCAAGGTCTTTGTATCATGTAGAACCTGAAGTGAATGGTACAGTTGTCTATGTTGTTGAGCATCCATTAAACACGTCTAGAGCAAAGGAAAGATTTGAACAACTAAAGACAGGGTATGAACCTGAGGAATACTGTCTACAAAGGAGATGCGATAACGAGGGGAAAGAGTGCTGTGAAAAGGACAAGACAGCCGATTGGTACGTATATAGGGATGCATATGAGCGGGAAATCCGTTGATAAATTCGTAGAGGGGATAAAGAAGGACAACAAGAACATGGCACCATACGTAAAAGACTTTCTGCGTAACTACTACATGCTAGGCTTCAGTGTCATACCAATTAGGTTCAGGGATAAGCGTCCTCCACTAGTTCATTGGGCTGAATACATGGAGAGAAGACCAACATGGAATGAGATTGAGCAATGGATAAATACGTATAAAGTATTCAATATTGGTATTGTTACAGGCAAAGTATCACAAATATTCGTTTTAGACTTTGACAACAAAAACCTATTCTGGAAATGGTTTAACTCTCTAGACTTAGGATTTAGATTGACACTGTATAATTTTACATTGAAAGTGTACACCAACAGAGGTGTTCACATGTACATACGACCTAAAGACTTAGACCAAATCCCAGATACAGCTATGCAGGTAGTAGAAGGCTTAGATATCAAAGGAGAAAAGGGATACGTACTAGCTCCACCGTCAGTAAGAGAGGATGGGCGAAAGTACTTCTTCTTTAGAGGCGACGTCGTAAAGGTAAAGACACACAGCCTATTGCCTTTGAGCAAAAAGCTTGTAGAAGACCTCATGAAAGAATTGAAAAAGGTGGGATAAGTGGGCAAAAAGATGCCTAAGCCACTGTTAAAAACATCGATATTTGTGGATATAGACATGGATTACACGTTATTCATGAGCAATGTACGTTATTTCGAGGAGCATATGAACTGGGTATTCGACAAGCTTAAGCTCGATGTAAAGCCTATTGGGTATAGGGTTTTGCCATCGACCAACAACAATACACATGTAATAATATATTTGGATAAGGCAATAACAGACCTAGAAGAACTACATCTTTCAACAGCCCTAGGTGGAGACTATGCTTTATACCTCAATGCACGTCAAAGATACGAAATACTAGGGTATTCGGACAAGGTGCGTTTTCCGAAAGGAGAAAAACACGAAAGAGTAACCTAAATTATTTTTTTTCTTCTTTGTTTATACTTGACCAGATATCAGTGTAATTGCGATTATTGTGAGGAATGTGAATGCACCGACCATGCTGGCTTCGAAGAGGACAATGATCAATTGCAGAAATGACATGAAGCTTGGATAGGCAAAGAAGCACCTTATGCAGTCTATTACTATCCTAGCCATGAATGAACATAAGCCAATCTCAAGAGTAAGTAGGAAGCTGAACAATAGGAATTTCGCTATACCTAATGCAGTCTTTATCCTTTTGCCCATATGAAAAAAACAGAAAAAAAACAATTTATTTTTTGTGTGTGGGGATGGTTTCCCTATGCTGTGCTTATGCTCCTAGCCTGCCAAGGAGACCTTCGATAGCAGGGAAGTATCTCCTTACGAGTGTGAAGGCGAGACCGACCACGCCCATGCCGACAACTACAGCTCCTATCACAGAGGCATTGTTCTTGATGGCAGTGGCTATTGCAGATATGACATTTCCAAGTGCCTCCTGTATTGCATTAACTACTGTTCCCCAATCAAACGTAGTTGTGGACATCTGCTATCACCGAAAAATTAATGTAAAAGGTGTCTTATAAACATATAAGGTGGTGGCATGTCCTCTGAACAAAAGGTTACAGAGCAAAGCCTATTGAACAACCCAGTAGTACAGAAATCGATAAGGAGACTTAGGAAATTAGGGCTTAAGGTATATGTAGAGCCAAAGGACGAAAACAGCTTAGTCATGGTCGTGGACAACTTAAGCATTATTGAGACAATAAAGCGTATGGTGAACAATGCGATAACGTACAAGAAGCATGACACGATACACGACCGAATGAACAATGTATTGGTTATAGCCATGTGGAGGGGTGAAAAGCCGAAATGGGTGGAGACGCTGAAGAAGAGGGAGATGTTGAAATCACAATAGAAGACGTACTGTTAGCAGTGAAGGTAATAAAGAAGTTTATGATGGCACAGACAGAGATACAGAAACTGCTTAGGCAAATTGCACCTACTAGGTACGAAGACCCAAGGATGGAGTTGGTACGAGAGATGCTGTTGGCACAAAGAGGAGCTAGAACTAGTGAAGAAGAAGAAGACGTAGAAGATGAGCTGTCTCCTGAAGAGCTGGAGAGGTTAAAGAAAGTGGCTAAAAGCATAAAGTAAAATATAAATACTAGGTTTTTTACATAGTATTCGGTGAAACCATATGGCAAAAAAGAGGACTTTCGCAATTGGTAGGTCTGACGTGCTATACAGATGGAAAATGCACAGGCTGTACCAAGGCACGGCACCAGAGGAAATCATCAAAGAAGTAGTAAACGGAATGACATACAGGTGGGCATCTAGATTTGGACTCTTCAATGCGTACTGGGAATTATTCAAGAGACAAGGACATCTAGCAAACTTGGCTCCAGCAGACCATGCTAAAGTCAAGGCACTCTTGAACTACGTTATTGCAATGTTCGGAAAATATGGAACATTGGAAGGCTTAACTGACGATATACATTTCCTCGGAGAAAGGAAGCTAGGACTTAGCGGAGAGACAGTAGATACTGTAATAAACTTTGTATCAGGTCTAATAGCTAAGGTGCAACAGAGAGCGTAAAACACGTAGCGGTCTAGACCGTGTCAGAGAAAAATACAAAGAAAGAGGAGCCTAAGCAAAGACAACCATCACTGCCACCAGAGGAAGTCCTAAGGCTTGCAGTAGGCTATGGAGAAGCACGAAAAAAGAAGAAGTACGAGGAGGCAGAAGGAATATTAGTCGATGGTTTGCAGGAAGTATCGACAGAAAAGCTATTCGACATGCTTAACAAGCTGTACAATGCACTAAGCAGACTAGCAGAAGCTAAATTGCCAGAAGACGTGATGAACGAGATAATTGACCGCATGCTCGAGACAGAGACGCTACTAAAGAACGAGATATACCTTAGACAGATAACGGTTGGGGAGAGGAAGGAGAAGCCACAGCCACCTCCAGAAGAAGAGAGGACGCCATAAAAACATATATTTTTTTTCTGTTTTTTTCTACATGTGAAAGCCAAGTACCTAGTAGCCATATTCATAGTTATATTAGTGTACGCTGTAAGCCTATTCTATGCTAGAGAGAAGAGCATTGAAGAGCTTAGGAAAGACCCCATGAACGTGACACAAGTATTTGGATACGTAATTGCAGTCGTATTTGAAACAATGTTTATATTGATAATTATAGAGGTGTTACTATCGGTGGGGCAAGTTGATGAATGTGTTAGGAGTTCATATGAAGATAAGGGATTTTGCGATTGTTGATTACTGGACGGAGCAGGTGAACAAGATGATAGACATACTGCACATAGAGTATTTTCCGCATGACGTTGCTCATCAGAAGGCTAAGGAATACTTCTTAAATCATAAAGAATACACGCATCTATTGATTTTGCCAGACGACGTTATAGCTACACCCAACCATGTACATCTACTGATTCAGGATGCACATCAGTTGGGTCATGATAAAGTCATATGTGGGTACTGTAATGTAGATTTTTCAAACGATGAAGTGGCAATAAGCACATCAAGGATGAATAAGATACCAATACCGGGCAGGACGGATTACAGGTTCATACGCATAACTAACATATTAGCTGGAAAGTATGAGTATCCATTTGTAAAGGTGTTCTTTCAAGGAAATGCATTGACGCTTATACCTAGAGGCGTAGTGGAAAAGCTGAGCTTCAAAGGCTACACAGAAAAAATAGATAGTTTGTTTGGGAAAATAATGAAGAGAGAGGTGATGCAGGACTTACAGATGGCCTTTGAGCTAGACCAGCAAGGAATAGACGTAGTATGTGATTTAAGAGTGTTAGTAATGCACCTTGGCAACACTACAGGGCTAATAAACGTAAAGGGAAAGATGCCTAGAATGTACCTAAAGACAAAAGACGGAGAAATAAAGGACATGATAGAAATGGAGCCCTATAAGTAAAATATTTAAATAGCTTTGTAAAAATGTATTACATGGTGAGGCGACATGAACATATTTGGATGGGAATTTAACCTTACGGAGCTGATATACTTCTTTGCGTGGCTAGTAGCTACAGGTCTAATCGCATACATATACAAGAAGTACACAGAACTAGCTAAGCAGTTCATAGAGGAAAAGCAGGCTATACTTACACCTATTATAAAGCTACTAGAGGGAATTTTGCCAAGCGTACCAGACGAGCAAAAGCCAGTAGTAGCAGAAGTGTTGGCAATGCTTAAGACACTTAAGAGCGTAAACGATGCACTAAGCGGTATATCTCCAACTAAATGGTATGCTAAGTGGAGAGAGTTCAAGGTAAAAATCAAGTGAGGTGGGATATTGGATGGAGAAGACAGTGGAGCAGGTACTTAGGCTACTAGTAATGAAAGGAGTACTAGTGGGATACAGCGAGAACAGGCTTTACGTGAAGACGGAGCAGGCTAAGAACCAGATACTGATGATGCTGAAGGAGTTTGGAATAGCAGATGCTTATAAACCGCAGGACGTGATGGTGATAGGGGAGATAAGTGTATTATCGGGACAGATGCAGGACAGGACGCAGAAATTTCGACCACTGATTATGGGTATAAGCCTGGGACAGAGGGATATAACGGCAGGTACGCTGGGTGGATTTGCAGAGAAAAACGGAGAATACTACATTGTGAGCAATGCACACGTATTACATCCATACCCGCTCAGCCCGAATCCACCAACAAACAAGGAGATATGGCAACCGGGACCGTTTGACACAGACTATGACTTTGCTCATGAAGACGAATATGTAGTTGGATACTACGAAAAGCATGTACGTGTAAGAAGCATGTATGACTATTCTAATTGTCCAGTGACAAAGGCAATAAACAAGCTGTATGAATGGTTTGGAAGGAGTTCAAGAGCTATTGTAATACAGGTGCCAAACTATGTTGATTTAGCAGTTGCACGCATAAGGGAAGGAGTGGGAATACAGAACAATACATTTGGTTACATATATGGTGGCATAGAGGACGTAAACATAAACAAGATGGCTTACATTGGCAACCTGTTTGCAGGTAGCCAGTACGGTCACGCAGTAATAGTTAAGAGTGCAAAGTACTGGGACAAGTACTTTGCAGGATACAAGCTGTTGTTTCCAAACATAAGGAAAGACGTAGATATAGGAGAAAAGATATGCAAAGATGGAAGAACAAGCGGAGCAACGTGTGGCACAGTACTTGACAATAAGATGAGCGCAGTGGTAAACTATGGTCTCGACTTAGCATGGTTTGAAGACGTAATACTTACGGATGAAAGCGTGCATGCACGTGGAGGAGACAGCGGCAGTGCAACATTCGTGAATCTGTAGAACACAGCTAAGTTAAAATATTTCTTTTTCTATTTTTTATTTTGGTGGTAGAAGTGAAGAGTCTATCGATTAGTACTACTACTAACAGCATGAGTTCATACTATGCAAACGACACAGTAAGCATACTGCAAAATGGAGTATCGGCTTCTCCATATTGGTCTTTAAAGGCTTACGGTATAGCAATATACACTCCACAGGGAAACCTGATAAAGACGCTTACACCTGTAACGCTATCGACAACTACAAGTGAAAACTGGAGATACATAGTCATAACGGCAGAGGACACAAGCACAGATGCATACACTACTGATAGGGCGCATCTGATAGGTGTAACACCAGGAGGTGCATACTGGAGCATATTTAAGTCAGTTGCAAATGCAAGCGTGAACAAAGGAACCTCGGATACGCTAAAAGTTACATTCCAGATTGGTGCACGGATAAGCGATGGAACATATACTGGAATAATGTCCGAAGGTTTCAACTTTCTATATACAAACCTGAATGGACAAGATACGAGAAACTATGCACCAATAAACTCACTCAGGATTAGGCTTACAAACGGCGTGCTACAAGACTTCACAGCATCGACCGTAGATACGACTTCAGGAGTAGAAGGAGATACACCATACTATGGCATAAAGGTAACATACGTAGATACAAGTGCAGATGCAAAGGACGTAAATGCGATATTCATAGGAAGATCTCCATATTGGCTATCAGTATATGGTGGCGGAAGCTGGAGCAAGCCAGCCAATACAACAGTAACGTGGTATCACGAATGGAGGTTCAAGTATGGATATACAGTTACTACTTCAGGGATACCAAGCACCTACTAGGTGTACAGTAGAATGGACAAGATAGTAAGAGTAAATGCTACAAATTCGTGTAGCAACTACTATGCAGAGACAATACAAGCACTGCTGTTGGGCTTGTGCAGTAGCTATACAAGCCCAGATGCAAAATGCAGAAAAGCAGACGCATTGGCAATATACGACAACAGTGGGAGCCTAAGAAAAGTATTGTATAATCCAAGCGTTACGTGGACACAGGTTGGGAACGACTACTATGTAGATTTGTTGTTTACAGATAGCTCTACAGACTACTATAATGCAACATACGTAAAGTTGTATGGACGCAACAAGAACGACCCACAGGAAAGTAGCTATTACTATGAACTTGTAAAGATGCAGCTGCCACAAAGCATAAACAAGAGCGGAAGCGATACATTGAAAGTTCATATATCAATAGGTTTTCCAGTGTTCAATCCATCAAGCTCATCAAGCAGAATGATGTGGGCATTTGTTTTTCCATTACAAAATCTGTTAAGAGACGGATACGATATATACAATACACCATTTAATCAATGGAAGTTTACGGACGCAAGTCTTAACGTATTAGCTACATTCACGGCAACTGGAAGGACTGCAGTGAGCGGTACATATCCAGGTACATCGTATCCATACCTAGGTGTAAAGTTTGAAGACACGACAAGTGTCGGAAGCAACTACACAGTGTATGGGCTAATGCTTGATACAAACGACCAAGGTGGATATGCAATATATTGGCTAGGTGGAACAAGTGTCGCTAGTGGTACAAGGACACTATCAATGACGATTGTACAGGTATATTACTACAATGGTTCAGTAGGGTTCAGCTCTACCTATTAGCAAAAAATAAATCTTTCTTTTTTTGTATTTTTATGGGTGGTGTAAGTGGCTAGTGCTATTTTAGCCGAGGGAAGCGGAATGCTAGGAGCAATAGTTGGAAGCGTGGCATCAGTTCTCGGAAGGATGCAGGAATTTGCAAAAACACTAATAGAGAAGCTCATAGAACTAGCTAAGGAGTTTGCCAAATGGTTCTTAGACATAGTAAGAGAACATCCAGAGGACGCAGTAATGTTAGCTTTAATAGTAACATATTGGCTATCTCCATACTGAGGTGATAAGATATGCAGAGCATAATAGCGTTGATAGATGCAGAGGTAAAGAAGCTTGGACAACAGTATGGAATAAATCCGATAACTGAATTAAAGGGAGACGTTATAACAGTTAAGATATCAGGAGAAGAAGTAGCAAATGCACTTATGCAGATGATTAAACCAGAGTACAAGACACTTGTAAACATCAAGGCAGGTGAGATAATAATTGAGCTGAGGCTGAGGTGAGATGAGCATACTAGGGCTACAGCTACCCAGTATCTCAGATATAGTGAATGGATTTATCAATGCGGTAGCCAATGCAGTAAATACGGTGATAAAGTGGCTAGCGGACAGTGTTGGGTGGCTTTGGAGCCAGATATACAACTACATCGTAAAACCTATTGGTGATTTTATCAATTGGCTTTTCGAGACAGCTAAAGGCATGATTTTGAACCCTATACTAGGCTTCTTGGGTAGTGCACTTAACGTTATACAGAAGAAGGCATTTGGGACGCTGTACATTGCAGTTACGTATAAGATGATGTATAAAGAAATGATAAAACTAGTAGAGGTGAAGGATTTTAGAGAGGGATTAAAAGAAGCATTTTGGATAGTGTTAAAGCCAATGATAATATACCTAGCACTCTCGATGTTCTGGAAGATGATAGTAATAAGCTCTCCAGCGTCGGCATTCGGAGTGCCACCAGCACTTACTGGACAGTTTACACCTGTACCTCCACCGAGCATAGCACAGCAACCTACACCAAGCTCTCCATTGCCGTGGCAGATAACGTTTAGCGACGCATGGAACATGTCGTGGGACGCAGGCGTAACAACAGGCATATTGATGGAGCTTAAGGATGCATGGAACATGTCATGGAATGCAGACATGATACTACCAGGGACACTTAGCATCAGAGACACATGGAACATGAGCTGGAACGCCGGAACTATATTGCCAAGCACGATACAGTTCAGTGATGCATGGAACATGTCGTGGAACGCAGGGATGGGTACGTGGTACAACCTGCAGATAAGCGATGCATGGAACATGTCGTGGAGTGCAGGAGTAGGAATAACATATGAGGTAACTGCATCAGAGAGCGAACCGACACTAGTCTTGTCAGGTGGTGTAACGTAATGCCTACTGTACACGTATATGTATATGTGAATACGCCTAATGGAATATACAGGGTAGGAGAAGGAGACATATACTACACGGACGCATATCAGCCAAGCCCAACATATACAACTACACAGGGGATACTTACAGCAAACATATACTGCAACGGTATAAAGGTTGGAGAAGTAAGCGGTACATTCGAGGACACAGTAGCATCGGGAAGTGGAGGCACAGCTACAAAGACGGTAACATTTACAGTCGTGTTCAAGTGAGTTTTGTTTAAATATTCCTTTTTTTGTTATTAATAATCGGGGTGATAGGTGTGAGTAGCCAGTCGAGCGGACAGGTTCAGATAAAAGACCAGTACGCACCAGCAAATCTGCAGTCATATGGACCACCATTAGACCCTTCACAGTTCATAAACCAGTTTGCACAGCTAATGCAGTACGCCTTTCCTGAGCTAGCAGGGATAATCGTTTTGTTCTTGATTGGAAAAGGCATGGAGAGAGTATTCCTAGGAAAGGACAAGGAAAAAGACTTTATAGATGTGCTAGCAGAGAAGGTAGCTGAAAAACTAAAAGAGCAAAGGTGAGGGTAAATGAGTGGCACAATAACGATAAATGCAAATGATTTGTTAAGTGCAGTAAAGCCACAGCTACTACAGATGCCAGAAATAACACAACAAACATATAGCTACGTAATATGGACAGACGGGACAAACTACTATGCAAAGAATGGTTCAACTGGCAAGATAGACTATAGCGGTACAAATGCAAGCACAGTGATACAGAACGCAATAAATTCATTGTCTGCGGGAGGAAAAATATACATAAGGAAAGGCATATACACAATAACGAATACAATAACGCTATCCGATGGTATAACTCTGGAGGGCGAAATACGTGCTAGTGGTAAATACTATGACACAAAGGGAACAATACTGCGTGGCTCAGCAGACCCGATATTAAAGGTAACAGTAAATAAGGATCAATTATATCAAAACTTAATAGAAATAAGAAACATAAGGATTGAGCCAACCACCAGCAACACAGCTATACTAGTATCGCCTCAAAACATGCTTGATGGTTTAAACATAATAAACGTGGGTATAGTTCCGAAAACACTTCAAACAGGTTATGGAATAGTATTAGATGCTACACAGTACCCAATCATTAACACGTTAATTCATCGGGTTGAGTTATGGTATTTAGACAAAGCAATATGGGGTAAAGGCATACATATATCAGACTCAACTGTAACATATTATTTGACAACATTAACTATAAGTAAATCTACATTCGAGCGCTGTAAAACAGCTATACGTTTGGAAGGTGCCTGGACAACAGTTATAAACAACAACATAGTAGAGAATTCAGAGTATAATGGTGTTGAAATATATACATCAGGAAATGTATGGATTACAAATAACCATTTTGAGAACAACCCGTTCAGGACAGGAGTTACAGGATATGACCTAGTCATACAAGGCGAACCAACATTAAATCGATATGCAAATGCAATACACATAAGAGAAAACATGTTTGGTTCAAGGAATGCAGTTGCAAACATATACTTGAACTATGCATCAAGAATAATTATTATAGGTAACGGATTTGTGTACACGCCACAGAACAACATATACGCAGAGAATAATACATATTACCTATGGATTGAAAGAAACATATTCTCTACACAGAACACCATACAAGGAACACTATACAAGAATATCGGAAAAGCTACATTCAGTGGAGACGGTGCAACGACACAGTTCAAAATTGCACACGGCTTAGGGAGCTTACCAACGCTTGTGGTGGTAACGCCAGCGTCAAGCGACGCCAAAGGCAACTTTTATGTAACAGTGGATAATACATACATCTACGTTAACTATTCAACTGCACCTCCTGCAGGTACAAACAATATACAACTATACTGGTATGCACAAAAAGCACTAAACTTTTAGTAATAACAATGAAGCAATTTTTTATATATAACTAAGTACAACAGCAAAACCATGCATCAATGAACACAAATAACACAAGAGACATAATTGTTGTATGAGTTTTTATCGTTGAAAAGTTCTTAAGTTACTAATAATAATACTAATAATACTAATACTAATACTTTAAGGATAATACTAATACTAATAATAATAATAATAACAATAATAATAACTTTAATAACAAGGAATCAGTTTTTTTCTGTGTTCCTGTTTCTGTTTCCTTTTGAGTTTACGACGTAGTTTCCTATGTAGGTTACAACGTAAATTAATACGTAAATTGTATTGCAAACTATAATACAATCTACTATGTAGTTTAGTACAGAATTTATATAGCAATTTATAAAGCAGTTTACGACATAGTTTGCTACATAGTTCACTCTACATTCTACATAGTCGATTACTTTATCTATAACTTATATGTTTGTTTTTGTTGTCTATATAGTTGGTGTTGTTTTTGTTTTCTCTATTGCACCCG
>Ga0209739_100491_pt1 | contig 16012 bp, 19 predicted proteins | sample JossMetagenome_2_FD_184729 | JGI IMG/M metagenome (GOLD analysis project Ga0209739, IMG submission 184729) | Hot spring sediment microbial communities from Joseph's Coat, Yellowstone National Park, USA - JC3_ASED (SPAdes) (version 3) | ecosystem: Environmental > Aquatic > Thermal springs > Hot...
TTGTGAGTATGTAGAGGTTTGCGAAAGTAAGGAACAAAAGGGCATAAGGCAGGTGGTAGAGGGTGTAAATTCTCAGATAAAGCTTTTCAACCGAGTAAGCAGGTGGAGGAAAGGGATTACCTTACTTGCTTACCTTTATGGCTACGCTATAGGCTATAGCTTTTTCAGGAAGTCTCAAATATGGGGGTAATTTTTCACCCGACGTATTTTTAACCTGTGAGTTAAATTAATACCTATGAAAACGATTTTTAACAAGAGTCTTATAGAGAAGTACGACAAACCGGGTCCCAGATACACCAGCTACCCTCCCGCCACGGAGTTCACCGAAAGCGTAGGAAAGGAAGACTACAAGAAAAAGCTCTTAGAGAGTAATCAAGGCAAGAGGCCTCTTTCTTTGTATATCCATATCCCCTTCTGTGAGAGCGCTTGCTGGTTCTGTGGGTGCAATGTGATCATATCCCACAGAAAGGATGTAAGCAGAAGATACTTAGACTACCTATACAGAGAGATGGAACTTTTAGGTAGATACTTAGACAAAACAAGGAAGGTGGTGCAGATCCACTGGGGCGGTGGGACTCCCAACTTCCTTACTGTGGAAGAAATGGAAGAACTTTTCTCAAAAATAAAGGAAAACTTTTCTGTAGATGAGGATGCAGAAATAAGCATAGAGATAGACCCAAGATATCTGTCTGAGGGACAGTTGGAAACCCTAAGACAGCTTGGCTTTAACAGGGTCAGCATGGGTCTGCAGGATTTAGATGAGGAGGTTCAGAGGGCGATAAACCGTATACAGCCAGAATCCCTAATGAGGGATGTTATGAAACAACTGAGGGACCTGGGCTTTAAAAGCATAAACATAGACCTCATATACGGACTTCCCTATCAAACGCCGGAGAAGTTCAGAAGAACCATAGAAAAAACCATAGAGCTTGACCCAGACCGGGTTGCGGTTTATAACTTTGCCTATGTACCCTGGCTAAAGCCCCTTCAAAGAAGAATAGACCCAAGTACCCTTCCACCACCGGAGGACAAACTAGCTATCCTTGAGATGACAATTGAAATGTTCCAATCGGCGGGCTATCTTTACATTGGAATGGACCACTTTGCCAAGCCAGAGGACGAGCTGGCAATAGCCCAGAGGGAAGGAAGCCTTTGGAGGAACTTTCAGGGCTACACCACTAAAAAGGGTGTGGACCTAATAGGCATAGGTGCCACATCCATTGGTATGTTCTACGATGCGTACTTTCAAAATTACAAAACCCTGAGGGAGTACTATTTGGCTTTGGATAGTGGAGATTTTGCCACCATGAGGGGCTTTTTGCTGGGGCAGGAGGACCTTCTCAGAAGGGAAGTAATTATGGATTTGATGTGCAACTTTAGGTGTGATTTTGACCGTATAGAGAAGGCTTTTGGTATAAACTTTGAAGAGCACTTTGAAGAGGAACTTGAGCAACTCAAGGACATGGAAAGGGATGGACTGGTAGAGATCAAAGACAGGGCTATAAGGGTTTTGCCTATGGGCAGGCTGCTTGTTAGAAATGTGGCTATGACCTTTGACCAGTATTTACCAAAGAAAAAGGAAATGCGCTTTTCAAGAACCATATGAGTCTTCTGAGCTTGGAGCGGGTTAGTAAAGCATACAAGGTGAGTGCGGGGCTTTTTAGAACAAAGAGTTTTTTCGCCTTGCAGAATGTTAACCTGCGGATGGAAAGAGGAGAGCTTTTGGCTTTGGTGGGGGAATCGGGCTCCGGGAAAACCACCCTTGGCAAGCTAATTTTAAGGCTGGAAAAGCCCACCGAAGGAAGAGTTCTCTTTGAAGGTAAGGACATCTGGAGCTACCGTAGGGAATATACAAGGCTAGTTTCTGCGGTCTTTCAGGATCCTTCTTCTTCTTTAAACCCTAGGATGACCGTTAGGGAAATTCTTGAAGAGCCTTTGCGAGTGCATGGTGTTAAGAACAGAGAAGAGAAAATTCTGTTTGCACTAAGGGAGGCAGGCTTGGGAGAAGAATTTTTGGAGAGAAGACCCCTTCAGCTCTCAGGTGGGCAAAAGCAAAGGGTTGCCATAGCAAGGGCTATGCTTTTGGACCCCAAGCTTTTAGTGGCAGATGAACCTACTGCTTCTTTGGACGCAAGCCTCAGAAGGGATATACTTGACCTTTTTTTAAAAATGAAGGCAAAAGGTGTGTCTGTTTTACTCATAACCCACGATGTTAGGTCGGTGCAGTACTGTGCGGACAGAGTGGCGGTTCTTTACAGGGGAAGGCTCCTAGAGTGGGGCACAAAGGAGCAGGTTTTGAAAAATCCCCTCCATCCATACACCAGGTATCTGATCCAGAATGTGCCCGCAGAACATCCCTCTCAAAGAAAAAGCCCAGAAATCACAGATACACCTTTTTATTCAGAGGCGGTGTGTCCCTTTTATCATTTATGTCAAGAGAGAAGGGAGGAGTGCCTGTCCCAACTTAGGGAGGTTTACATAGATGGAAGGCTCGTCAGTTGTAATATATACTGAACTAATTTTGCTTCTTTTCCTTTTGTTCCTTTCGGGCTTTTTTAGCTCCTCGGAGGTGGTTTTCTTTGGCACCAACAGATTTTTACTAAGAAAATACTCCCAAAGAAGGTTTTATAGCTTAGTTAATAGACTCTTAGCAAAGCCAAAGGAGATTTTAGTTTCTATCCTTATTGGCAACGAGATCGTTAATGTTCTGATCTCCGCCTACGGCACCAAGCTTTTTGTTTCCCACTTTGGGGAAAAGGGTGCCACGATATCTGCTCCTATTCTAAGCATGCTGATCTTTCTCTTTGGAGAAGTTATTCCTAAAAATATAGTCTTCCCCTTTGCCACTGTTCTATCCTTCATTTACGCACTGCCTTTTTATATTGTCCATACGCTTCTTACACCCATCAGGTTTTTGTTCAAAAAATTGGTGGACGCTTTCATGCCACTGGATGAAGGGGAGAAAAAGCCGGAGGAGGTTTTTTGGGAAGTCTTTGATCTTGGCTACGGCAGGGGCTTCTTTGGCGAGGAGGAAAAGAAGATGGTAGAAAAGGCCCTTTCAATAAGGGAAACAACGGTCAAAGAGATAATGACACCAAGACCAGACCTGTTTATATTAGACGAGGACAGCAAAGTGGGAGAAGTATATCCGGAAATTTTAAAGAGGAAGCACAGTAAGATACCTCTCTATTCAAAAGAGCCCGATAACATAACAGGTGTACTCTTTGTAAAAGACATCGTGCCCTTTAGCGAAAACTTCCAAAGGTCTCTGAAAGAGTTTAAAAGGGACATTCTGATTGTTCCAGAGGTAATGTCTCTGAAAAACCTGCTAGTGGAGATGCGAAGGAGCAATTCCCAGATAGCGGTGGTGGTGGATGAACATGGTCAATTAACTGGTCTTATAACCCTTGGAAACATCCTCAGGTTTCTTTTTGAAAACTTTCCTGAAAGCTGGGAGGAGGATGTTCTACAGGTGGGGAAGAACGTTTATAAAACCTACGGTTGGGTACCTGTGGAAAACCTTTCAAAAAAGCTTGGCTTTGAATTGCCCGAGGACTACGAATACGATACCATAGGAGGCTTTGCCATGAAGCATTTATCTAAGGTGCCAGAGGAAGGAGATGAGTTTGAGTACGGTGGGTACAAGTTTGTTATTGATAAAATGGAGGGGAACAGAATAATAAGCCTTTTGGTGGTTGCTTTGCAGGAGCAAGAAGTTTAATCAGCGTCAAAACTCTTTTGTATCAATGTGTTTGTGTTTTTAGAACAATCTCTGTAAAATCACTCATGTTGTGAACTACTCCACCTTTTGCGAGTGAGGGGGAAATTTCACTAAATTTATGTAGTAAGACCTGTTTACGTTAAAGCGTAAAAGGATTTCGCCTTTTGTTTCTTCTGTACAGCTTATGGAATAAACCGCATTAAGGATGTTTCTTTTGAGAGGTTCACCTTTAGCAAGACCTATGTACAGACATACAGATAGTTCCTGGGGACATTCGCACTGGATGGGTTTTCTCAGATCAATAACATGCATTATCTTGCTAGCAATAACCTTTCTGGAGCCTTCCCTTTCGTTATAATACGGGAAGAAGAAAAATCCGTAGAGGACCCTAAAAATTAGAGCAAGTCCTATGGTTGTATAAAAGATCTTCTTGTAGTTGGCATTTTCCAATGCACGACTAATGTAATAAGAAAACATTATGGCAAGCAATGGATAGAGGGGTAAAATGTATCTGCCAGCAGAGTTGGAGATAAGATAAGGTAGATAATTTACGAAAAATATAAGAAACAACTTTTTCAGTGGATGAGGAAACTCTAGTTTGTTGCGTTTTAAAAGAAAGTATATAGCAATGAGAAAGAGTAAGCTGTTAGGAAGCGTATCTTTGAATGTAAGTAAAGGAAAGGTGATCACGTGAAGCCATCTTGAAAAGTTAACATTTACCACCCTACTAAAGCTTTCGTGAAAGAGTGTTTTTAGGTAAAGAGCTGGATCGTTGGTGTTTAAAATCCAAAAAGTTGGCAAAAGAAGACTTACTAAATGAGAAAGCATGGCTTTTTTGCTAAAAATCATGCCAAAATCCTTTTTATACAGACCTAAAGCTAACAGAGTAAATCCGTAAAAGGCATAAGAAGGAAAGCCTTTTGTAAGTGCACCTAAACCCGTCAAAAAACCAGTGGCCAAAACCCAAAATATGCTACCTTTTTCGGACCACATATAGGCGCATACCATAAGGGAAAAGACAAAAAAGGTAAAGGTCATATCTATCTCTGCAAGGTATCCGTAGAAGAAAAGGACATTTCCAAAGGTTATAAAGACAAGCGCTGAAAGAAGAGATGGTTTTAAGTTTCTAAAGAGATACTGAGTAAAAATCACCAAAAGAAGAGAACATAGCACAAGAAAAGTAAGACTTACAGCCCTACCAGTGATCTCGCTCCATCCTAAAAACTGCGAGTATAGTACTATAAGCCAATTAAATAGAGGAGGCTTATTGTAATAGGGCTCTCCCAAAAGATAAGGTTGTGCATAATTAGAACTTTTAAACATTTCGTAAGCTATCGTAGTTCTCAAAGATTCTTCGTTTCTAAACTGATAGGTATCTAAGTTGGGTAGAAAAGACAAGAAAGCTCCTAAAATAAGAAAGATAATAAGTCTCATACACCTCGCCTCGCTTCAATCATAGCACTGTCTACCTCTACCACACACTGCTGTAATGAATTTTAACTCAAACTTGTTCACACAAAATCTAAGATTACCTATCTCCCATCTCTAAGTATTTTTGGAACACCCTCTCACTAAAAGTTGACATATAAGGCAATTTATATAAAATTATTTTTATGCAAGCCAGAACTAAAGGAGCGGAGCTTGTTAAGTTCTTCTTTGCACTGTCTGAGCCTATTAGGCTTGAGATCGTTCGGGCTCTTTTGTCTGCCAAAGAGTTGTGCGTGTGTCAGATCGTTCAAGCCTTCGGGCTCTCTCAGCCGAACGTTTCCTTTCATATGAGGGTACTCAGGGAAGCGGATTTGGTGCTTTGGGAGAGAAGAGGAAGGTGGGTCTATTACGGGTTAAACCTTGAAAATCCTATGCTTAGGGCGGTTTTGCCCTTTATTGAAGAAGGTATGGAAGTTTCAAAAATTCAAACAACAGCCTGTGAGGTAGAGCCATGAAGAAGATCAAAGTTATAAGTGCCACCAACTGCAACAACTGTGAGCTACTCTACAGTGTGGTCAGCACCATAGTGAAGTCAAAGAACATTCCCGCAGAAGTTGAAAAGGTGGTGGATGTTAGGGAACTGGCTAAACTTGGGGTTATGACCACGCCAGTGCTTGTGGTAGATGGAAAGGTAAAGCACGCAGGTGCACCCATTCCTGCACCGCAGGTGGTGGAAAAGCTAATAACGGAGGACTGAGATGTTTGAATTATACGATGCCTTTGCCCATTATGTGGTTGGCAATCTCTTAGGTTTGAGCCCAAATCAAAGGCTTTACGGTGTTTTTCACTTTTTTATATACGATACGCTAAAGATCTTTACACTGCTCGCCCTGATCATCTTTGTTATCTCCTTTATCAGAAGCTACTTTCCCTTGGAAAAGACAAGGAAAATACTTTCTAAACACAAGGCTTTGGCGATCCCTCTTTCTGCGGTGCTTGGTATATTTACGCCCTTTTGTTCCTGTTCTGCGGTGCCCATGTTTATTGGATTTGTGGAGGCGGGCATTCCTCTGGGTGCAGCCTTTGCCTTTTTGGTGGCTTCTCCCATGGTCAATGAGGTAGCCCTTGGGCTTTTGTTTGCGTCCTTTGGCTACAAGGTTGCCTTAGCTTATGTGGTCTTTGGGGTATCCGTTGCCATCTTCAGCGGTTTTATCATAGAAAGGCTAAACCCAAGGCACCTTATAGAGGATTATGTCTTTGAGCTGAGGTTTGGAGAGGTCCAGGAAAAGAAGATCTCTTTTATAGACAGGATCAACTTTGCCCTTGGCAACCTAAAGGAGATTTTAAAAAAGGTCTCTCCTTACATAATTGTGGCAATAGGTGTGGGAGGCTTTATTCATAACTATGTGCCGGAAGAGACGGTAAGAAAGCTGATAAGCTCAGCGGGATTTTTATCCGTTCCTGTGGCGGTGTTGGTGGGTGTGCCTCTCTATTCTAATTCTGCGGGTATTTTGCCGGTTATCCAAGCCCTAATTGAAAAGGGAGTTCCCATTGGCACCGCCCTGTCCTTTATGATGGCAACCACTGCCCTTTCTGTGCCCGAGTTTGTGATCCTAAGGCAGATCATGAAGCCAAAGCTGATCTTTATGTTTGCGGGCATTGTATCCATCTCAATAGTGGTCGCAGGATACCTTTTTAACCTTTTGTTTGGGAGGTGAGGCATGAAGATTGGTTTTATATGCACGGGCAATTCTGCAAGGAGCCAGATGGCGGAGGCATACGCCAAGTATTTTGCCAAGCTATACGGAAAGCAGGTAGAAATCTACTCCGCCGGTTCCCAGCCTGCAGAGAGGGTAAATCCCTACGCCATAAGGGTTATGGAGGAGGAGGGCATAGACATGTCCGCCCACTATCCAAAGTCCATAGAGGACATTCCATACCGAGAGCTTGATGTGGTTATAACCCTCTGCGGAGATGCAAAGGAGACCTGCCCTGTGGTGCCCGGGGCAAGGATGGAACACTGGGGGCTACCGGATCCCGCCAAGTATGAGGGCTCTGAGGAAGAAAAGCTGGAATTTTTTAGAAAGATAAGAGACGAAATCAAAAGGAGGGTGGAGGAGCTTATAAAGGGAGTCTGACAGGTGGAAAAGCTCTTAGCCCTTGGGATTTTCCTTTTAACCCTATTTTTGGTTATTGCCAAGCCCAAAAACCTCGGCATAGGTTGGTCTGCGTGGATTGGAGCCATCACCTGCTTAGCCTTGGGCTTGGTGTCTTTTCCTGATGTGATCTACATTGCCCTTTTGGTTTGGGATGCTACCCTTGCTTTTGTCTTTTTGATCTTTATCTCCATCATCTTGGACAAGGCGGGCTTTTTTGAGTGGATGGCTCTAAAGTCCATAAGCTACGCTAAGGGCAACGGAATTTTGCTCTTTGTTTCTCTTATGCTTTTGGGAGCCTTTATTTCTGCCATCTTTGCCAACGATGGTGCGTCCTTGATGCTAACGCCCATAATCTACTCAAAGATCAAACACCTTAACCTGCCCACTGCCACGATCATGCCCTACATAATGGGCAGTGGCTTTATTGCGGACACCGCAAGCCTTCCCTTGGTGATCTCCAACCTTACCAACATCATCACCGCCCACTTCTTTGGCATAGACTTTTGGAAGTTTGCCCTTTTGATGTTTTTGCCCAACCTTGTTGCCATAATCTCAAGCATCCTTGTTTTGTATCTTTTTTACAAAAATAGCTTGGTAAAACGCTACGACCCAGAGGTGCTTGAAGCCTACCCTCCCAAGTATGCTATAAGGGACCCTATTGTTTTCTTAATGGGCTGGCTGGTGATACTTTTTATTGGTGTTAGCTTTTTGGTTTTGGAGTTGTTGAAGGTCCAAGTGCCCATCTCGGTGGTGCTCGGCCTTTGTGCCCTCTTGCTCACCCTTGCCACGCTGAAAAATAGGGTTGTGTCGGTTAAAGAAATAGCCCTTCTAACTCCGTGGCAGATTGTGTTTTTCTCCATTGGTATGTATGTGGTGGTTTATAGTCTAAAGAAGGTGGGGCTCACTGATAGCTTAGTGTATGCCATAAGGTGGCTCTTTGAAGCTGGAGAGCCTTTTGCCATAGTGGGAACAGGACTGCTCTCCGCAGTTCTTTCTGCAACCATGAACAACCTTCCCACGGTGATGATCGTCAATCTATCGGTAAAAGACGCCCAGCTTCCTGAAAGCATCACCCAATTTTTAGCCCTGGCTAACTTGGTGGGAACAAACATAGGACCAAAGCTAACTCCCATAGGCTCTTTGGCTACGCTTCTCTGGCTCCATATTTTGGAATACAAGGGAGTGCGCGTATCTTGGGGATATTACATGAAGGTGGGCTCTGTGCTAACGATCCCTGTTTTACTGGCGGTGCTTTTCAGTTTAGTTTTTGTCTATTGGCTCAATCCAAACCCATAAGTTTTTTTACTTCCAAGAGCATTTCTTTTTGAGGATGCCCTTTGTTCAGTGCATGCTGCAGGGCTATCTGCAGAAGTTTTCTGGGCTCTTGCTTTTCCTTCAAAAGTCCAAGGCGTAAGGATTCCCTCAGGACTTCCGCCAAATTTTCCACAATAGTCTTCATCACTGCGTCAAACCTCCAACGCTCATAAAGCTTTTCTCTTTCTTCCAAAGGTTTATTCATCATTCCGTAAGAAAGGAGCACAATCTTTTCCCAAGTTTTCAGAGTTTTCTCCCACTGGTCCTTTGGGAGGTTTTCAAGCTCAATGAGAACGAGCTCCAGTACATACTCCACTAAATAGTCCTTCAACTCCTCCACACGGCTAAACCTTCCACCTTGAACGAGCATTGAACTCAGGTCCTTTTTCATAGAAAGAAAATTTAAGCTATAATCTTTGCGATGAGATTTCGTTTCTTGCTTTTGAGCCTTTGGACTTTGTCTTTTGCACAGGATAATCCTTTGAGGGTTTTTGTTAACCTTACCCAATCCGCCCAGATAGCACCCGATATATACATTCTTACCCTGACCATCTCCACGGAAGCAGATAATGAAATAAAAGCCCTCTCTTTACTGGGAAGGATAGATAGAGAGCTGAGCCAACTGGGACTTCCTTACTCTGGAGGGGGCTATTGGGTGGATAGAAAGTGTTTTATGGAAAAGAACACCCAAAAATGCGAAGGTTTTAGGGCTCAAGCCTTTTATCAGTTCAGATTAAAGGATGCCAAAGACCAAGACCTGATACTTCAAAAGCTTGCCCAAATGGAGGGCATAAGCTTTTCCATCCAGGGGACCCAATGGATCGTTTCCGCAGATGCTCAAGAAGCCAAAAAGCAAGAGCTGATGTTTTCTCTCCTTGACAGGGCGACCGCATTTACTACTGAAATTAGCAAAAAGCTTAAAAGGGAATGTCAAATAGAGAGCATAAGCTACGACGGTCCACTGCTTTACTTACCCACATATGCAGAAGTCAAAGGCATATCTGCACCTCAACCTACCAAGGACCTGCAAACTATAACCGTTTTTATGAGGCTCTCTTTGGTTTGCAAATAAAGTCAGGATGTCGGAATTTCCTTGATAGTGGATGAAGTTAGCTTGGAAATGATCCTTCTGTAGGCAAGGTAAAAGATCAGTGCCCTTAAGGTTGTCTCCACGCTCATAAAGACCCAAGGTACGATGGGGAAGGGAAAGAACTTTAAAAAGACATAAGAAGGGATTATCCTGAAAAGCCAAAAGGAGGAGATGTTGATCATAAGAGGTATATGGGTCTTTCCCATGCCCTTTAAGGCTCCCGAATATACACTGGCGTATGCCATCTGGGGCTGAGATAAGGCTACGATCACCAAATAATAGACCGCTAAATTTACCACCTGCGGGTCCTTTACAAAGAGGTAGGAGAACTCTCTTGGGAATAGTAGCAGAAATACTCCAGCCAGACCCATTATAAAGGCGGTGAGGTGGGCTATGGTTGATATGCCACGCTGTAAGCCCTTATAGTTGCCCGCGCCAAAGTTCTGTCCGGAGACTATCGTGGAGGCGATCATAAACCCAAAGCCAACCATAAAAGACACGCTTTCAACCCTCAAACCCACTTGATGCGCTGCGAGTGCTTTGTCTCCAAATCTGGCAACCATACCCACAAAGACGTTAAAGGAGAGGCTGGTAATAGCCCTTTCAAGGGCGGTGGGACTGCCAATTCTCAGCATCTTCAGAAGAACATCCCTTCCCAGGTCTAATCTTACGGGGAAGGGTTTTCTGTAGGCGATGTATAGGTAAAGGTATGCCAAAAGACCGCAGATTTCTGAGAGGGCAATTCCCCAACCTGCACCCGCTACCTCCAGCCGGGGCAAGCCAAACTTTCCGTATATGAGAAGATAAGAAAAGATTACGTCTATCAAACCCATTAAAAAGCCTATTTTGAAGGGGGTTTTTGTATCTCCGTAGCCGTTGTAAGCGGCATAGAAAACCTCTGTGATAAAGCCGACGATGATGAATAGAAATATGGGTTTTAGGTATTGGTGGGATACTTCTGCCACCTCTTTGGAAGCACCAAATTGCACCATAATGGCTGTGGTTATGTCTGTACCAAAAAAGGTCAAAGGTAATGCGATCAAAAAGGCTAAGATCAGTCCCCACAAAAAGGCTGGAGAAGGGTCCTTTCCTGCACCCACCCTTTGGGCTATTAAAACGGATGTGCCCGTGTAAGACAGAGCCATTAGGGAGTACACAAACCAAAGCATACTGTTAGAGTATCCCACTCCCGCCACCGCGGTGGAAGAAATACCCGAGACCAATATAAGGGACACACTAGTTTCTATTGTGTAAAGCAAGTTTGAGAAGATGATGGGTAATGCAAGCTTTGAAACTTTTTTACCTATGGTTATCCTGTCTTCTGAAGGGTCTATGAGAATTTTATTGTCCATGAAAGCCTTTCATTACCTCCAAGGTCTTTTTGTAGCCAAGATAGTAGAGCTCATCCAGTTTCCATAAATTGTATGGAGAGTAATTCTCCAGATCGGGCACTATGACCACATTGCAGAGCTCCTTTTTTTTATCTGCGTTAGACCTGACCGCCAAAAGAAAGCTTCTTATCAACACCGCAAACATACTCCTTGGCTTTCCAATGGTAGAAGTAGGATTAACATCCACACCCACTATGAAAAGCCCTTTGTTCTGCACGGGCTCCACCGGAAGGTTGTTGGTAATACCTCCATCCAGAAGCAGAAAGTTTTTAAACTTCACCGGTTCAAAGATGCCTGGCAATGCACAGCTTCCAAGTAGAGGTTCGTAGAGCTCTCCTTCCGAAAAGTATAGGGTGCTTCCACTAAGGATATCTAAAGCGCATACATGAAACTCCCTTTTTAACTCCTCAATGCGTTCTACCTCTAGGTAGTCCTTTAGAAACCTCTTTGCGTCCATCAGAGAAAAAAATCCCAGCTTTGGAAGTCTTGGCTTTATATATCTGAGCCAGTGTTTGGACTTTACGATCTTTAACATATCCTCCGGTGTGTATCCTGCACAGTAAAAGGCTCCCACCAGAGCACCCGCACTTACACCGCTTATGGCTGAAATTTCAAAACCAAGGTCTTCTAAAGCTTTTATAACTCCTATGTGGGCGACGCCCCTAACAGCACCGCCCGAAAGAACCAAGGCAATCTTCATGGAAATAATAAAGTATAAACTCCTGCGTTAGGCTTTATAATATAAAACCATGTGGAGGCTTTTAGTTATTCCTTTGATACTTTTTGTTGTTTCCTGTGGTAAAAGCACGCCTACATCCACGGAACAAAGGGGAATCCCCTGTAAGGTTGTCCGGGTCATAGACGGAGATACCTTTACCTGCACCCTCAAAAATGGTGAGGAAATTAAGGTTAGACTTATTGGTGTAGATACACCCGAAAGTAGAGAAAATCAAAAGCTCGAGAGGGATGTTCAAAGGAGTGGTCTGCAAAGGGAGGAGATTCTCCGCATGGGAAAGATTGCCGCAGAATTTACCAAAAAGCTATTGCCAAAGGGAGAAATTGTTTATTTGGAACAGGACTTGCAAAAGACGGATAAATACGGAAGGGTTTTGGCTTATGTGTGGCTGAAGGATGGCAGAATGCTAAACGAGGTTTTGGTAAGGGAAGGAATGGCACAGGTCTACACCGTTCCACCAAACGTTAAGTATCAGGATATTTTCTTAGAAGCCCAAAGGAAAGCAAGGGAAGAGGGCAAGGGTTTTTGGAAATCAGGCTTTTGAGAGAAAATACAACCTTTGTATCTCCTCCAAAGACAACCCCTCCACCCTCCTTTGGGGGTCTACGCTTGCCCTACGCAGAAGCTCTTCCGGAAACTTGTTTTTTAGAGCTTTTCTCCTGAGGGAAAAGAGCTTGGTTAAAAAGGCTTTGTATTCCGTTGGCTCTATTTCGGGGGTTGGCTCCTTTTTGGTTAGCCTTATTACCGCCGATTGAACCTTTGGAGGGGGCAAAAAGAAGCGAGGGGGAACCGTCATAAGGTATTCTGTTTCAAAAAAGGTCTTAACAAAGACGCCAAGCCAAGATAAGCCCTTTACCAGTTTTTGTGCCACCTCCTTTTGAACCATAAAAACTGCCAGCTCAACGCATCTGTGGGAAAGGACAGTCCTTTCAAGTATCAAGCTTGCACTGTTGTAGGGCAAATTTCCCAAAAGCTTCAAGGAGTTTCCCAAAAGGCAATAATCAAACACGCTCGCATCGGTATGATAGATTTTGAGCCTTGGATCTTGTAGCTTTTTTAGCTCCTCTATCATGTCTTTGTCTATCTCTAAGCAGTGGAGCTCCTTTATCGGTTCCTTTAATATCTCTTTGGTTAAATTGCCCGTGCCGGGACCTATTTCTACCACTATGTCTTCAGCGTTCAAGCGGGCAAACTCAACAATTCTTTTTAAAACTCCCGGAGACACCAGAAGGTGCTGTCCGTAGAATTTTTTAAGCCTCAAGTTGTCCTGTGCTCCCAATTGGGATATATTTTAAAGCCATGAGTAGGTTTGTTGTCCTTTTGATGGTCCTCTTCAGCATGGGGCTCACCCTACCCTCTTGTAAAGGAGAAAAGGAGAAGGGACCCACTCCCACTGGAACTAAAAGTCTGATTCCTCAATCTCCCTATGCCATGCTGATCGTGGAAAGTGAAAGCTGTATATACTGCAAGCAGTTGGAAAAAGACCTACAAAGGGACCCTCAGCTGAAAAAAGCGGTGGAAGGTATGGATGTTTTAAGGATCCTTGCGGAGAGCAACGCCAGAGTGAAATACAGGCTTGATGGTAAGGAGGGAGAGAGCACCGAAGAGGACCTGGCAAGGGCTTTGGGCGTTAGGGCATACCCTCACATAATCTTTTACAACTCCCAAGGAGAGATCATCCTAAGGATTCCGGGCTATGCGCCTCCAAAAACCCTCACTTGTGCTATAAGGTATGTAAAGGAGGAGTTTTACAAGAAGGAGAACATAAATCAGTTTCTACAGAGGGAAGGGTGCGTTTAAATTGGACACTTACAAAAGCCCTCTCCAACCCTTCCCACCCTGTAGTCCCTTCTTTTTCTTATCACTATAAAGACCACCTCTCCGAGGATAAGGTCGTAGTTATAGAGCTCCCTGTGTTCCAATAGCCTGCACTCAAAGCTTGCGGGGCACTCTTTTACCCTTGGTGGTTTTACTATTGCGGATGGCTCGGGCGTTAGCTTGGCAAACTCTAACTCGCTAACGTGGGGCGGGAAATCTTTTGCTGTTTGCCTAGCCTTTTTCAAAAGGCGCATTTCAAGGAAATTGACCACAAACTCTCCACTATCAAGGATGTTACGGGCTGTGTCCTTTCTGGTGCCATCTTCTTTTTTACTTATGGACAGCATTAAAATGGGTGGCTGGTCGCAGACAAGGTTAAAAAAGCTGAAGGGTGCCAAATTAATAACACCATCTTTGCTCAAGGTGGATACCCAAGCGATGGGTCTTGGTGCCACCCAGTCTACAAGAATGTCATAAAGTTCATCTGATGAAAGCCTTTTTACATCAAGCTCCATCAGGTTTTATAACATCCGCCTTAAGGTAATCTCTGAGGACCTCCGGCACTACCACAGAGCCATCCTTTTGCTGATAGTTTTCCAAAATTGCTGCAAGGGTTCTACCCACCGCCAAGCCGGAGCCGTTTAGGGTATGCACGAACCTCTTTCTTCCTTCGCTGTCTTTAAAGCGTGTGTTCATACGCCTTGCCTGAAAGTCTGTGCAGTTGGAACAGGAAGATATTTCTCTATACTTATTTTGAGAGGGGAACCAGACTTCAATATCGTAAGTCTTTGCGGAGGCAAAGCCAAGGTCTCCGGTGCAAAGGGCAACCACCCGGTAGGGCAGTCCCAAGAGCTTGAGGATCTCTTCCGCATCTGCGGTTAGCTTTTCCAACTCCTGGTCTGAAGTGTCCGGATGGACGATTTTTACAAGCTCCACCTTGTCAAACTGATGCTGACGGATTATACCCCTTATGTCCTTACCGTAAGCCCCTGCCTCCCTTCTGTAGCAGGGAGTGTAGGCAGTCAAGTATATGGGCAAGTCTTTCTCCTCAAGGATGGTATCCCTAAATAGGTTCGTCAGGGGCACCTCTGCGGTGGGTATCAAATACAGACCATCCCTCTCGCAAAAATACAGGTCCTCTTCAAACTTGGGGAGTTGTCCGGTTCCCTCAAGGATCTCGGGCTTTACCAGATGGGGAACCCATACTTCTTTGTAGCCTCTGCTTGTATGAAAATCCAGCATAAAGTTTATCAGAGCTCTCTCTAACTTTGCTCCCCAACCCCACATAACGGTAAATCGGCTACCAGCGAGACTTGCGCCCCTCTCAAAGTCCAGAATACCCAAGGTTTCCCCTATCTCGTAGTGGGCTTTGGGTTCAAAGTCAAAATCTCTCGGTACGCCCCACCTTCTGACCTCCACGTTCTCCGTTTCGTCCTTTCCCACCGGTACGCTATGATGGGGGATGTTGGGAATAGAAAGCATGACGCTCTTTAGCTGTTCCTCCACCTTGGAAAGTTGATCCTCCAAGCCCTCTATTTTTTCCTTTATCTCTTTTACCTTACCCTCAAGCTCTGCGGTTTGCTCTCCTTTAGATTTGCGCTTTCCTATCTCTTTGCTTAGTGCGTTTCTTTCTGCCCTGAGGGCTTCCAGCTCCTTTAGTATAGACCTTCTTTCTTCGTCAAGCCTTAGCGCTTCATCTACCAATTTTGGATAGTCTTCTCTTCTTAAACGCAGTCTTTCCTTTACAAACTCTGGGTTTTCCCTCAGAAGCTCTATATCAAGCATTTATATATAGAGAATAACACAAACTTCCCACGAGGTATAGAATTAAATTATGGGCTTAAGAAAGGCAAAGCTAAAGGATGCGGTGGGGATATACTCCCTCATAAACTCCTACGCCAAGGAGGGACTTTTGCTTCCAAGGAGTTTAAACTCCATATATGAAAACATTAGAGATTTTTGGGTTTATGAGGAGGAGGGACAAATCGTGGGATGTTCTGCTTTGCATGTGGTGTGGGAGGATTTGGCGGAGATTAAAAGCTTGGCAGTCGTTGAGTCCATGAAGGGCAGGGGTATAGGTACTGCCTTAGTGCAGGCATGCTTGAAAGAGGCAGAGGAGCTTGGGGTTAAGCGTGTATTTGTGCTAACCTATGCGTTGGACTTCTTTGAAAAGCTCGGTTTTCACACAATAAGCAAGGAGAACCTGCCCCACAAGGTCTGGGGTGAATGCATAAACTGTGTTAAATTTCCTTCATGCGACGAAACTGCCATGCAGGTGGAAATAGAAAAGCTAAGCCCAGTAAAAAGCCATGAAGGTGAGCTTTGAATACATCACATCCCCAAAATCCCTCGCCA
>Ga0209739_100497_pt1 | contig 15950 bp, 20 predicted proteins | sample JossMetagenome_2_FD_184729 | JGI IMG/M metagenome (GOLD analysis project Ga0209739, IMG submission 184729) | Hot spring sediment microbial communities from Joseph's Coat, Yellowstone National Park, USA - JC3_ASED (SPAdes) (version 3) | ecosystem: Environmental > Aquatic > Thermal springs > Hot...
CGCGGAGGGCCTCCCTCAGCATCCAGATCCTCTCGCCGGCTGTGAAGGGGTCCTTCAGGAGGTAGTTAAACTGGGCCGACCCGACGGCCACCACCACCTCGTCTACCTCCCGCAGGATCTCCGTAACTGCATACACGTGGCCCCAGTGGGGGGGCTGGAAGCGGCCGGGGAAGAGAGCCCGTTTCACAGGATGGAGAAGGCGCTGTTTTATTTCTTTAAAGCCGCAAACATCAACGCGGCCATGTTGGCTATAAGCATCGCGGGGCTCTGGAGCGGATTCACCACGACGTTGACTACGCCCAGCGGTGTTAAAAGAAGGTAGCGCGGCAACGGCCCTCTTAAGTACCCCGTGACGCCGGCGGCTAACGAGTACATGCCTACCACGCCCGAGGCGAAGCTTATCAAAACCCCTAACGCCGCGGCTACGTCCCAGTTTTTCACCGCGACTAACAGGAGGTCGGAGTGAAACGCAAACATGTAGGGCCCTAGGTAGCCCGCCAGCGCTAAGATGCCTGCGTAGGGCCCTGTCTTGAAGAAGTCTAATTTCGCTATTGTGCTTGCGGCGTATGCGGCTAGGGCGACGGGCGGCGTCACGTCGGCAAGTATGCCTAAGTAAAACACAAACATGTGCGCCATCAAGAGGGCGGCGTCTGGGGCGTAGCCCAGCTCCCTCGCCGCCGAGGCCATAGCCCATGCGGAGACAAGCGTGATTAATGTAGTTCGCAGTCGTGGGGACGCCCACGCCGAGAACTAGGCTTATAGACATCGTCATGAGGAGCAACAGGGGCAATTTGCCGACTGTCAGCTCAAGTACTTTGTCTCAAGAACCACCACCTGGTCAGTCTCTGGATAGAGGGAAATGACCCCCTCATGTCAACCTTGTTTTTGTTAAACATATAGAGGTCGTTGTAGGCGTAGTAAGCTATGTCGTTTTGTATAAAGGCTATGTTGGCGTCGTCCTGCGCCAGCGCGTTGGCGTTGGCCACGGAGGCGCCGCTTGGCCTCGCCTCGGCGACCACCGCATCACCGGCATATTCAACATCTCCGCGAGTTTAGAGCCTACGGGGAAGTAGACGCCGCCGGTGCCCCCTGTGAAGCTCATTAACCTATACTTCGGTTTAGGCGTCGTCGGCGTGGTGGTCGGCGGCGTCGTGGGCGTCGGCGAGGGGAGAGGAGGTGGGCGAAGTTGTTGGGGTGGGGGCTGCGCCGGTGGCTGTGTGAGGAGTGGCGCCTAGGTGGCGAGTAATACCAGCGTTACCACTATCCCCCCTATTAACACTGTCTTCATAGAAAAGGGTTTATTATATATAAGGTTTTAGTTGCCATAAATAACTTGTTTGACAATTACTAGTTTGTATATTTACTTCCGGTTGTACCTGTTGTCCGTCTGTATCTTACCCACCTGCTGTAGTACTCCTTTAGCTTGTCTGGGTCTTTTGTGAAGAGATCCCTTATGTCGTCTATCCCCAGCAGTATCATCGCTATTCTGTCCAGCCCCCAGCCCCAGGCGAGCACCCTGCTCCTCTTCACGCCGAGGGGCTCGGTGACCTCAGGTCGGAAGACGCCGGCGCCTCCGAACTCCACCCAGCCCAGCTTGGGGTGCTCGGCGTAGACCTCCACGGAGGGGGAGGTGAAGGGGAAATAGGCGGGTCTGAACTTGACCTTTGTCATGCCTAGAGCCTTGGCGATCTGCTCCAGCTGGCCCAGCAGGTGTTTAAAGGTGAGGCCGGGGCCCACCACTATTCCGTCTAGCTGGTGGAACTCCATACTGTGTTTCGGATCCAGCTTCTCGGGGCGGAAGACCCTCCCGATGGTGAAGACCTTGTACTCGCCGTCTCCCCTCTCCGCCAGCGACCTGATCGTCGTGGCGGTTGTCTGCGTCCGGAGGACCGGATTCAGCGCCTTCTTGGGGTCCCACCTGTAGCCCCACTTCTCCTCGTGGACGCGGCCCACCGCCTTCATGAGATCCTCGGGGGGCTTCTCCAGGTGGCCGTCCCACTGCACGTAGAACGTGTCGTGTACCTCCCTGGCGGGGTGGTCCTGGGCCTGGAAGAGGGCGTCGAAGTTCCAGAACTCCACCTCCAGCACGGGCCCCCTCACCTCCTCGAAGCCGAGCCCCACCATCACCTCCCTGACGTAGTCAAGGAACTCGTTGAAGAAGTGGGGCACCGGCGCTGGGTACTCCGGCGGCTCCGCAGATAGGTCGAAGGGCTTTAGGAGGTAGCTCCGCCACCTGCCCGTGGCTATGTCTTCGCTTGTTACGGCGGTCTTTATCTCCGCTGGCTGGACCTCGGCGAGCGACACGGCGGCTTTTACGTAGATGAGAGTTCGTTCCACCCTCCGCACCAGCCTCCGTTTGAGGAACTCTTGGAGCACCTCCCGCGGCGCTACGTCAAGGCTCTGGAGAAGTCGTTGCTTCTCCGCCACCGCCGCAAGTAGCTTTCTGTAGGTCTCCTCGTCGAGCTCCAAGACGCGGCCCTTGGGCCTGGCCCCCAGCTTGGCCAAGTTGGCGAGGGCTAAGTCGGCCTCGGGATGGTTGAGGTCCACGACGCAGACCCCCCCGCTACACGTCGCGCTCTTCAGGAGCTTATACTCGGGGAGACCCTCGGCGGCTCTGCGCCGCCCCTCCTCCGTGAGTTCGTACCTTTCCGCGGTTTTCCTCTCCACGTGGAAAAGCCCCCTCGACCTGCCCTCTTCGATGTATCTCATCAAGCTCTCGGGCTGTTGGCCCAGCTCCCGCGCTATGTCGTCGAGAGGCCGCAGTATCTGCGCGCGCTTCAAAATCTCGTAGACCAGGGGCGGCACGAGGATCACGACATTTGGAAAGACCCCATTAATATGTAAAACGGGCGTGTGGACTGGGACAGAAAATTCTCGGTGTTCTATATTACCTCCCCTTCACTAGGGAGATGGGGAGCTCCTCCTCCTTCTCCTCCTCTCTCGCCGGCTTAGCTTTGAAAACCTCTTTATACAGGAGGTCGCGCAACGCGGCTCTTATGGCTTCGCTTCTGTTGGGGAATATGCCGCGTCTCACGAGCTCGTCAAGCTCCTCCAGCATCTTCTTCGGAACGTGGACGGAGATAAGCGACATCTTATCCTGGCTCTTGCTCCTCGGCATGGATTCAAGGATTACCTGCGTTAATAAAGGTGGTTCTCAGATAATATGAGCATACTACGGCCTCGCCTCCGTCTCCACGGCGGAAAGCGCCTTTATGAGTTGCTCCAACACGTGATACCTGGGCAAGGTGGCCAGCTTCCTTGACAGCTTCCTAAGCCTCTCAGCCTCCTGGGGAGTTATGGGCTTGGACTTCCCCTCGCCGTCGTAGGCATGCCACTCGCCCTTCTCGTATATATACCCCACGTCGCCCATATATATCTCAGCGTACAGCCCCCTCCTCCTAGACTCCGCAAACACCACGATGTCCTCAAGCTCAAGCTCCATATACGCGTTGCGCAGAACCAACCGGAGAAACGGAGCCCTAAGTCTCACGGTTCCTCACCACCTCGGCTTTTAAAAAGATATTGTTCATCTCCCCCCTACCTCAGCTGGCCAGTACTGTGCATAGGCCCCATGAGGCTTAGAGCCCATGGAGGTGCCTGTTCTCATGTCGTTTTCACGTCCTCATTCACACGCTACGCGTTGAAGTTGCCCGCGGCAACGGCGCCGACCGTCTCCGCCGGCGCCCTCAGAAGTTATGGGCCAAAAAACCTTTGTGGCTTCAGAAAGTGCTCACATTAAAACGCCGATGATAACCGGCAAGAAGGGGAGTAAATAGTTCCGGCGCAGTACTTGACTATGCTGTGTCAGGCGCGGTGTATTAAAAGATATTATTGACGCGCTGGTAAGGCGTTGTCAAGTTGCTCAACACAACCTGGGAAACGGAACCGTCCTCAGGTTGATCCTAAGCCGTGGCGTGGGGCTGGGCAACGCCTACCGTGTTGCCGACGCCTATTAGGAGCACGGATTCGCCAGGTTGCACATTTGTATTTATGAACTCCAGCACCCTCTTGGTGGTGTTCTGCACCGCGGTGTATATGTCGCTGGTCATGGTGGTTAAGGCCTCAACTTGCCTCATCTTTATTAGGAATGCGTAGAGCGGCACGCCGTATTTCGCGGCGTAGCTCTCTATGTTGAACTTCTCTACGCCGACGCCGCCCATGGCCACGCCGATGCCCTCGGCCACCTCCCCCGTCTTCTCGCCCTCAAGCCGCAGTGCGGCGTCTACAGTAACTATGTACTTGGGCTTGGCGTTGAGCTTGTTGAAGACGTACTCCACGGCCTCGTCCAGCCTCCCCACGGTGCTCCCGGGGCCCTCCGCCTTGATGACATACAGCCTCCTTGCCTGGTAGTCGCATTCGGCGACCACGGTGTCTTTAACTGCTGAGTGATACGTGGGCGCCTGGCACTGGCTCAACACGTTGTAAGCCACGAGAGGGCCGGCGCTGTCGCCGATGGGGACCCCCTTGATGAAGGAGTTAACCGCCTCGTTTACCGTATCAGTAAGCTCCTTCAAAAGAGGCAGTAGCATTGTGAGCTGTATCACCAGGTAGAAGGCTTTGTACTTCTTAGCCGTCTTGTAGTAGTGGTCAACCACCTTATATATGAGGTTCATGTATCTAAGCGCCTCCACTGCAGTGGCCAGGTTCTTCACGGTGATCCCGTCGTCCACAATCCTGCGTATCTCGTGCTCATACGTCTCCACGTAGGTGTTCAGTATGTGTTTATACTTCGGCACAATTCCGTTGGGGTCCAACGCCGTCGGCTCTATCACGGCAAAATCCACCATCTTCTTAAGCGTAGCCTCCAGCTCGGACTTCGCTAGATCACGCCGCTTTGCCTTCTCAAGCGCAGAAAGCACGTTGGCAGACGCGGCGTTGAGGAGCTGGCCTAGGTAGGAGAGGAAACCGCTCACCTGGCTCAGGTAGCGCCACATCTGCAGATCCTGCAACATGAAGATTAACGCGAACCAAATCAGTAACGATAACAGATACCACATGGGATCGTAGCCCGGTGCCTGAATGTACATTGAGACTGTTAGCTACTTCCTTATAAAAAAATTTCGTAAAATGAAAGAGCGAGCCACGCTGTCCTCTTGTACACCGCTATTTTGACGACGCCGCCAACGTCTGAACGCCGTGGCGCACCACCTACCGTCAAGCTACCAGCAACGAAGAGCTTGGAAACATACTGAGCTTGGAAGAGATAGGTGGAGAGGAGGCAGAGGGCGCCTAGGCGCTCTTGATAAACACGCCGGATTTATATCACGGTATATACAAAACTGGGCCGCTCAGATGGGGAATGGGTAAAGTCTCGGTAGAGGCATCACCGCATGCAGTGATGAGTTGGTTTCAGAATTCGAAGGCTCAATCACTCCTCAGATAGAATCCCGTCATCACGAGGAGACATGGAGACCGGTTTAAAAACCTAGACCTCGACGAGGTCTTTTTCGTCTTTCTCTCCTTTGGGTTTTTCTCTTCTTCTCAGCCCAAACGCAACTGCTACGCCGACTGTAGCGGCCGCTGCCGCGATCTTTAGAAAGCTCTCCTTAGTCAGCGTGGGGATCTTCACCTCCGGCTGGAGCTGGACCAAGTACCTCACGCCGTTTATCTCGACGGCGGCTTTATCGTCTATTGGAATAACGCGGGCCACCCCGCCGGCTCCGCGGAACTTGAGACCTCCCACATATATGGCGAAGTCTGGAAGCGGGGTGCCCAGGGCGTCTACCACTCTCACCTCGCGGAAGAACGACGTTGTGTTTATCTGCAAGACGGGGGACGCCTTCTTCCTGAACTCAGCCACCAAGGTGCCGTTGTAATAAATCCTCACAGTAACGTTGGACCCTATCTTGGCCACCTCAGGCTCAACAGCGGCGGTGAATTCTGGCCCCGCCACGACCCTGGGCTTCACCAAGTCCGTAAACGCCTCGACGACCCCACCCGCGACTTGGGCGGGGTATTTATACATCTCGCTGGTTTTCACGTAGATGTAGTATGTGGCGCCCTCCACGACACACATGCCCACCTGTGAGCCGTCGTCTGTAGACACCGCGTATACCGGGAGGTTCTGGCCGTCCGCCGTCTTGGCGATTGCGCCGCGGAGCCTCCAAGTAGTTATGTTGTCCGGCAGGTAGTAGAACGAGAGGGCGTATTCCTCGCCCGTTTCCAGCTTCACGTAGACCCTCAACGGCCTCTCCAGCGGGTTCACTACGGTGGCGCTTCCCGCACACTCGCCCACCACCGGCACAGAAATCTGCTCCACAACCACGCGGGGTCTCCCCACCACCTCAGTCTGGTTCGGCGCAAACATCAGGTGGAAGTCGGGGCTCCAGGGCTTAACCCCCTCCACCCTCACCCCTCTGGTCGGTATATAGACGTAGTAGTCGGGCCTCTCGCCGGAGAGGTCGATATATGTGATGTTCACAATGCCGTATGCCGATATCTGCGCTCTGCCGTAGACGACATACTCCTCGGAGTAGACCCCAAACGACGCGGCGGACGACACCTTGTAGACAAACTGCCCAGCCACCGTGGGCTGAGTGAACGACCTCACCCTCACGATGGCAGTGCCGTTTACCTCAAACGGCACGCCGAGGTAGAGATACGCCGAGTCCTCGCCCTTCACCGCGACCGGCACGGCGGGGCCCACGCTCCTCCACTTGTCTATCTTTATCGAGATGAAGTCTCCACATACGTAGCCCCGTATGTACTTAGGCGTGGGGTACCTATCTAACGTCGGTTGCGTCAACGCGCCGTTGCTACCCACGGCATATACCGACGCTATGCCCCAGGGCGATAGGGGGTCCACATATGCGGAGAAGTTGGCGCATCCCCCAAGCGGCGCTGTGTAGACGAAGGGGATTGAGGTTATGGGCACCGCCGCCGTGGTGGCGTTGATCAGCAGAAGCAGAAGACCCAACATGTGGCTAAGGCCGTCGGAGGTTAAATAACCAGCGTTCACGTGGCAACTTGGAGACCTCCGTGCGCATCGGCGTAGCCGGCCCCCTCGGCCACTTCTCTATGGCGTCTGCGAACTCGGCGAGGGCGTCTCCGAGCTCTTTGCGGCCGGCAACCAGTTTGTCGGTGGTGGCTATGACGCGCCACACGCCTCCATCGCCCGCTTTACTCACCTGAGCGCCAACGCCTGTAAGCCTCAATAGCTGGGCCGCAAGCTCAGCGCTACTTCCATCAGCCGAGCGGAATTGGGACAGATAGGCATCGTAGTCGAAGGCCTTTGACATCTTCAACGGCGCAGGGCCGTTGTGTCTGTGCACACCCGCGACATGTGTGGAACGGCCGTGCGGAGACTCTTCTTGCTGAGGAAGGACTTGCAAGGCGGCACGAGAAGGGCGTACACCTAATCGAGAGGAGGCCTTAGAGGTAGATCTAACGACTGCTAGAAGGGCATAGCCGCGGTTTTCGACCTGTCGCAGAAAGTAGGCGTTCTTCAGCATGTGCGAGCCGCCGAGGGGGTGGCGTACAGAGGATGCCCATACGGGGGGTGCTGACCGCGGAGACGCGCGTGTGATAGAGCGTGGGTGTTTTCTAAAGACGGCAGGCGTGGGAGGCGTGAGACGCGGGCGGGTGCATCAAGCAACGGGTGGTAGACACGCTGTGGGAGCTTGCCGGCCGTTTTGAAGCGGGGCTGTGGCACGAGTGCGGGGCTGTTTTTGAAGCACACATGCTACGTTGTTGTGAATGAAGTGGGGCTTTATCAGCTCAACTGCTTTATCAGCAGACGTGTACTTACGTGAAGCACGTCTTCGTAAAGCTTTCTAAACGGTTGCGAGATAAACTTCGTAGAGCCATCGCCGCGGTTGCTGGATTGACTTAGGTAAAGCGTAAGCGGGAGTTCCGCAACTGTGCCAAATTTCACAGCTTTTATCGCATCTGCAACGTGAAAAATCTCGACCACAACCTCCTTGAAACGTTGCGAGTGGCCTGGGATAGACACCACCTCTATATGATACACGCCACGCCTCTCCTCCGCAGACACTCCCACGCCCCGCGAAGACTTCGAGATGACGTTTTCAAGCGCTATAGGCTTTTTAAACGCCACATCTACCACCGCTGTGCAGTAGTGGCATCTTGCGGCATATGAAGACGCCGCGGCGTAGAAAGAAGACGCCAGCTCCCGCCAAAGCCCAGCTTTTACAAAGTTCTGAAATAGCCGTAGGCTCTCCTCAGCCTTTCCGGCGACCAGATCTACGCGGAGCGGCGGGCCCTCGGCGATGTACAACTCTTCCACCGCCTTTACGGGCTCGGAGGAGGGATATACGCCGCGCTTAGCCACCAAGTAGCGGCCTTGGCATTTTTCAGAAAACGTAAGCACGTCTCCCGCAAGTTCAATACAACCCTTTTCCAGAGGCAGAGAAGGAAATCTCCGAGTCAAGACGTACATGTACCAAACTGGCCTTCTTGCTAAAAAACCCACCAGCTAAAATACATGTCCGAAGGCGGCACCTACGGCAGGTGCCCAGAGCCCCCCGAGGCCCGGGCAAGACGTCTTATGTAGCAGGTACAAACTTGCCGCAAGTTTCGTCTCGACTAAGCACGCTGACGACGCTGTGCTGGGCTCCCCGTCCGCGGCGAGATCCTCCAGGGCTTCTCCTCGCCGGACGAGGTGAACAACGGCACTAGGATAGGCGAGTCTGTGATCATCATAAGCGGCGTGGTGTAGACGAAGGGGATCGTGGATATGGGCACGGCCGCCGCTGTGGAGTTGATCAGCAGAAGAGCGTATAACTAAGGCCGCCGGAGGTTAAATAACCAGCGTTTACGTGGCAACTCTTAAATAGAGCTACGATAAAACCGCCGTGAAGTGGACCCTCTACGCCATCCTCTACCTCATAGGCGTCTTGACCCTGGGGTTGCTTTTGATGGGGGCGGAGCAGATGCTGGCGGCCGCCCTGGATCTCGTGTTCCTCGTTATCGCCGTCGTGATGTTTAGATTCGCGCTGAAGGACGTCTCGGCGGCTCTGGACATAGCCTCGGATGAAAGAGAAAGAGCAGAGCTGAGGACTCTTCAAGCCCTCCTGATACTGACGTTTGTGATTTCGGCGGGGGTGCTCGGCTACTCCTTTCTGAAGGCTTTATTCCCCTTTGTTCCCTAGCCTGCTTCTGCACTCCTCAAGCTGCGCCTTCAGCTGGCTCAGCATGGCCTCCCTCAGCAACAAACTGCGGTAGAACGCCAGCGTTTCACGCTCCTGTTCCAGAAGCCGTCTCTCCCACTCGTTCAGCCGTTGCTCCTCCTCGATTAGTCTTTTGGCGAATCGGCCTAGGTTGTCCAGGAGCTCCGTCTCCTTCGCCCTTACCGACTCCTCCAGCTTCCTCAGCTCCTCCTCCTTCTTGGCAACCGCGGCTTCAAACATCTTGTATCTAGCCACAAGCTCGTCAAGCTCCTGCCTCTTCTTCTCAAGCGTTGTCTGCACCTCGGCCAGCTCCTTCTCTTTCTGCGCCAGCTCAGCCAGCCTCTTCTCCACCTCGGCGGCTTGCGCCAGGAGTGCCTTGGCGCGCTCCTCCTGCTCCGCCAGCTGACGTTGCTTCACGGCGAGTTCCTGCTCCATCTTTTTGAGGTCGAACTCCTTGCGCAAGAGCTCCTCCTTGAGCCTTCTCAGCTCCTCCTCCTTCTGGGCAAGCCCCTGGCTACGTGTCGCCAGAAGCGCCAGGGACTTCCTAGCCTCCTCAAAGGCGGACTTGGCGGGGTCGGAGAGCTCGGCTACCTTCCTCACGTTTTCCACCACGAGGGCCAGCTCGCCCTCTCTCTTCCTCAGCGCCTCCTCTCTGGTCCTGAGCTCCGCCTCCTTGTACGCGAACTGCCTGATCTTCGCGTCGTATTCCTGCATCTTCGCGCCGAAGTCCTTCATAAGCTCCAGCATGGCCGACGCCACCGATCTGATCTGCTCGCTCTGGGTCTTTATGACGTTGAGCTGCTCGGCGAGACCCTCCACCTTGCCCGCCACGGCGTCTAGCTTCTCCGCCACCGAGATGAACTGGTTCGTGGCGTCCGCAACCGCCTTTGCCGAGGCGGAGAGCCTCCCTGCCACCGCGGAGAGCTCCGCCAGCTTCTCCGAGGACGCGTTAAGCTGCGCTGTAACCCTGTTGAGCTGCGTAGTGCCCTCCACCAGGTCCTTGGAGATTCTGCTGAGCAACGAGGCGAGGCCCTCCACCGACTTCTTGACGTCGAGAGAATTGGCCTTAACCTCCGCTATGACCTCGTTTCTAACCTCCTCAATCCTGGTGGAGACTGCGGATACATCCGCGGAGATCTTGGCCAAGACCTCGTCCACCTTCTTGCCAGCGTCCTCGCGTCTAAACACAATGCTTAATACGCCTCGGTATATATTTATTTAACGCAAAAACTTGTTCAACACCTCCTGAAGAGCCATAAGCCTCTCCAAAACCGCCAGACAGGCCTCGTCCCTCCTCGCCCTCTCCTCTACAGCGGTCGCCCGCATCAAGCTGGCGTTCTCCACCACCGCGGCCGCGGCGGCGTTTAGCTTCTCCACAGCCTCCCGTAGAGAGGCAAGGACAGTCTCGGAGTCCGACATCCGCGTCTGCGGCTCTGCAAGCTTCTTGGCGAGGTCGGCGACGTCGCGCTGTAGCCTAGCCACCTCCCGCCGCAACTCCTTCAACTCGTTGAGGATCTCCACCACGTACTCGGGGTATCCAAACTCATCCGCCATGTGCCGCACAGCCCCGCGCAAATTTAAATACTTCGGCCAACGAGACGCCGTGGGCTTCGTCTCGCCTAGGGCTAAGGTGCTGGCAAGGTACGTCTCGCCGGATGCCTACATCTACGGCCCCACCGTCGTGGGGCGGAACAGCTACGTCGACGCCGCCGTGCTGGGCTACCCCACCCGTCCCAAGATTCTGCAAGGCTTCTCTTCGCCGGACGACGTGAGCAACGGCGCGAGGGTGGGGGAGTCCGTAGTCATAAGAAGCGGTGTTGTGATATATGAAGATGTGGAGATCGGCGACGGGGCCGAGTTCGGCCACAACGTGTTGGTCAGGGAGCTGACGAAGATAGGGCGCAACGTGAGAATTGGCACTCAAGCCATAATCGAGCGGGACGTGAAGATAGGGGATAGGGCTTGGATACAGTCCATGGTCTACATCCCAAACGGCACGGTTATTGAAGAAGACGTCTTCATAGGGCCGAACGCCGTGATAACCAACGACAAGTACCCACCTAGCAGGCGACTGACGCCGGTGATGATCAAGAGAGGCGCCGTGATAGGCGCAAACTCCACCCTGGTGGCAGGCGTCGAGGTAGGCGAAGGCGCCGTGGTGGCGGCTGGTGCAGTCGTCACAAGAGACGTCCCGCCCGGCGTAGTCGTCGCAGGCGTCCCCGCCAAACCGATAGGCAAGGCCGAGGAATACCTAAAAAAGCGTACCGTTTACGAACAGGACGGCTAACCCAGCTCCTCCGCCAGCGCCGACAGGAGCTCCACGGTGTGTCTAAGGTCGTCTCTATGCGCCATCTCCACAGGCGAGTGGCTGTACTTCGTCAATATGCCGATAGCCACCGCCGGTATGCCCGAGACAAAGAAGGCAGCGGCGTCTGTCCCGCCGCCCCCTCCGCCTATTTGGAGCGGGATGCCGCGTTTCTTAGCCACCTCCAACACCTTCTTAGCCAGCTTGTTGTTGTAGGCGCCGTAGTTGTCAAACACCCGCAGAATCGGCCCATTTCCAGGCCTCACGTTGCCCGTGAAGTTGGGATGGCAACACGCCGTTGTGTCCACCACAACTACGTACTTCCCCTCCAGGCTCCTCGCAAGGGCGCGGGCGCCTAGGAGCCCCACCTCCTCCTGGACTGTCCAGACGTAGGTCGCGGAGGCACCCTTCTTATATGTCTGCAGGAGGGCCCAGCACCCCGCGCGGTCGTCAAGCGCCGTGGCGGAGACGAACTTGCCCACCTCCGCATATCTCTTGGAGAAGGCGGCCGGCGTCATGGGGGTTATGCCCATGGCCTCCGCCTCGCTTCTGCTCGTGGCGCCCACGTCGATGTGGAGATCCTGCCAAGATACCTGTTGTTGCTGTTGCTGGAAGTGCGGAGGCGCTATCCCTATGACCCCCTCCAGCCTGAACCCATCGCCGTATAGCACAACGGAGCTCCCTGGGAGTATCCTGTCGTCCACGCCTCCAACTTTCCGAAACTTAAGCCTCCCGTCCTCCTCTATAGACGTGACGAGAAGGCCGACCTCGTCCATGTGGGCCACAAAAGCCACCTTGGACCTCCCGCGCAGGATCACGTTGCCGAACTCGTCGGTCTCCGCGCCGGGTGTGGCTGATAGGATCTTCTGGCGGACGTCCTCCTCAAAGCCGGAGACCCCCAACGCCTTGGCCAAGATCTCAAGCTCCATGGAGGGGTCAAGGTTGTCGTTATTATAGATTTCGTTATATACCCCTAACTACACAATTCTGTGCCCTACCACATCTGGGCCGGACAGGTGGACGTGGCGCCCCTGGTTGTAGGGGTGGGCGACCCCTCGAGGGCGAGGCTTTTCGCCTCGCTTATGGAAAACGCCAGGCTGGTGAACGAAAACAGATACCCGGTCTACACCGGGCACGTGGGGAACAAGCGTATTTCAGTCGTGGCGCACGGGATCGGCGGGCCCTCAGCCGCCATCGCGCTGGAGGAGCTGAAGATGCTTGGCATGGAGACCTTCGTGCGCATCGGCACCGCGGGTTCCTTCGGGGAGCTTAGGGTGGGCGACGTGTTGATTGCCGCTGCCGCCGCTGCGCCGGGCGGGGGCGTCTTGGGCGCGTATTTCCCCGGCCACAGCCCCCCGCTGGCGGCGGACCCCCTCCTCACCGTGAAGCTAGCCGAGGCGCTGAAGGCGCCGGTGGGCTACGTCGTCTCCAGCGACGCCTTCTACGCGGAGGACCCCGGGTTCGTTGAGTTCTGGCGCCGCAGAGGGGCGCTTGCGGTGGAGATGGAGTGCGCCACCGCCATGGCTCTGGGGTGGCTCAGGGGCTTTAGGACCGGTTGCGTCTTGGTGATATCTAACATAGTGGGCCGACACGAGGCGGTAGACCTCGGCCTAAAATTTGTCAAGGTTTTCAAAAAGGTGGTTGAGGTCCTATAATCATCATTAATTCAGAAGCGGCGACCACCTTCACCGCTCTCAATATACTCCGCGTAGTCTTTTAAACATTCTATGCATAGAATCAACTCGACGCGTCTCCCAAACCTGGCGTAGCCCAAGTTGGCGTATGTAACCCTGGCGCCGCACATATCACACCTAGGCCGGAAGGCTCCTATGAATACTTTCAGTTCTTCAAGCGGAATTTCTGCGTATATCCTTCTCCCCATTTTTAGAAGCCGTTTTTCTTTGTTTACTGAAAGTTTTAGTGAACTCTCTCTGGGACTCCTCACGTAATATTATACAGGTTTTTAAGGGGCTGAAGAGCTAAATAATGGGCACATCTCCACGGAGTGCTCGACAGCTTGGTCCAGCAGGCGTTGGCTATAGCTAAATACGTGGTGCCCATTGTGCTGGGCTACGCCGCGGGCTGGGCCTTGAAGAGGAGGCCACCTGGGTTTTTGTTCACAGCTGTGGTCGTTGTGTTGGTGTTTTTCGTGGCCGCTAACGCGGCCGCTGTGGTGCTTAGGAACATCGGCGTGTTTCTGGCGTTGTCTATACTCTACTCCCTAGCCCTCGTCTTCATCACAGCTGTTCTAGGATCCTTCTTGAATAAGCCGGAGGCCGTCGGCGCGGCCCGGAGGCCGGTTATTTCGCTCTACGTAGCGGTGTCGCTGGCGGCGGGCCTGGCCGTTGGGGCGTCGGCGGAGTTTAACTACGCCTCTGCAATAGACCCTCTGTTGCTGTTCCTCCTCTTCATCGCCGGCGCCGACATGGCACACGTCGAGGTTAGGCTTGATAGGTCTGTGTTTCTTGCGCCGGCCGCTGCCTTCCTCGGAGCTGGCGTGGTGGGGTTTCTCTTTGCGCTGGCTTTCCACATCACGCCTGCGGTGGCCTTAGGCATGGGCTGGTACAGCTTCACAGGTCCCTACCTCGCCAGCGCCGGCGATGCGGTGGGCGGCGCCTACGGCCTTCTTGTGAACTTCCTCAGGGAGCAGTTCACCTTCCTACTGGGACCTGTGCTGGCTAGGAGGTTTAGCAAAGTCGGCGTGTTGGCGGTGGGCGGCGCCACGACTATGGACAACACGTTGCCTCTCTACACGGCGTTGTACGGCTCCTCCTTCGCCCTATACGCCTTCGCTAACGGCGTGATTCTCACGGCTCTAGTCCCGGTGATAGTGCCGGTGATTCATCAATTCTACATTTGCTGTATGTAAATGGGGGTATAACGGTAACTAGTTAATAAACCAATTTGAAGATGCTTAATGAGGAGCGTGAGGGATGTGCTCGGCGTGTCCGCGGTGTCTCTCATACGTTACGGGGTGATGCCCGACGACGACGTCTACACGGCGATAAAAGTGCTGGATAAAACAGCGCCTCACCTCGCTAAGCTCCTCAAGTCAGTCCTAAACGGCGACGGGGCGTCCTAGCGGGCACCCCACCGGGGGGTGAAGTTGTGTTTAACGCCGAGCAAGTCGAGGACGCGTCCCGCAAATGTGGTGACTAGGTCGTCGATAGACTTCGGCCTTGTGTAGAAGCCAGGCGCGGCGGGCATCACCACGGCACCCGCCATCGTGGCCAACTCCATGTTTCTTATGTGTACCAGCGAGAGGGGGCTCTCCCTAACCACCAGCACCACCCTCCTCCGCTCCTTGAGACCCACCTCAGCCGCCCTGACGATTAGGTTCACGGTGAAGCCGTTGGCTATGGCGGCGAGGGTTTTCGTGGAGCAGGGCACCACAGCCACGGCGTCTATCCCGAAGCTCCCCGAGGCGGGCGGCGCGGAGAGGTCGCCTTCGTCCCATATGTAGTCCGCGAGCGACTTGACGTACTGGATGTCGTAGTCCGTCTCCAGCTTAATCACCTTCTCCGCCGTTTTCGACACGGAGAGGTGGATCTCAACGCCTGCCCTACGTAGTAGCTCCAGGACTTTAACGCCGTAGAGGACGCCCGAGGCGCCTGTGATGCCGACAAATACCTTCATCAGATGTACATGTATACGTCGTTGTCCAACACAACGCCGTCTTCCACCTCCTTGCCTCCGTGAAGCAGGTATATGTCCTTCTTCTCCACCTTGGCGGTCCTCCTCTCCTGCGGCGGCAGGGAAGCCGCGGTTTTTAAAAAGTCCGCTACCTGTCTCGTCAAGGGCATGAACTCCCTAGGCGAAGGCGGGATCTTAAACACAAGCGCGTGGCTGTACTTCAAAGTAGCGGCGCCCTCCGGCGTGTGCGGCGAGGGGGATAACCTGCGCACCGCCAAGGTCTGCGCCGCGAGGTCTGTGGTGGCCGCAACCTCGAACTCGCGCCCGCCTAGAAACACCGCCACCACATTCGGCCTTGCCTTGTGGTAGAAGGCTGTGATCTCCCGCGTCTCCTGCCTCTTGAGCTCGAGGAAGTCGAAATACACGTCGATGCCTTCTCTGCCGTATGGGGAGCCGGTGAAGGCCCTCTCGTTAACCACCGGCGCCGCGGCGACCGGCGGCAGATCTAGCTCGCCTCTTTTCCACCCATACAACATCAACGTGAGGAAGTTCACAGCGGGCCAGTCCTCTGGGTAGAAGCCTGAAAGCGCCAGGATCTTCTCGTCTCCTGAGCCAAATACGGAGGGGCCTCCCCCCAGTTGCCGCAGAAGGAGGCTCTTCACATATCTCACGCAGGTTGCGCTAGTGGTAAGGGCCTTGTAGGGGTGGAGATACTGCACGGAGTCCAGTTAACTCCAATATTAAAACCTACGTCATACATAAAACCTCCCAACGAAGCTGTGACATGCCTCGGAGAAGAAGCAAGGTGCCTCTTGAGCGGGTCGCCATCAGGCTACCCACCGAGGTTATGCTGAGGATTGACAAACTCGTCGAGAAGGGGCTCT
>Ga0209739_100499_pt1 | contig 15922 bp, 20 predicted proteins | sample JossMetagenome_2_FD_184729 | JGI IMG/M metagenome (GOLD analysis project Ga0209739, IMG submission 184729) | Hot spring sediment microbial communities from Joseph's Coat, Yellowstone National Park, USA - JC3_ASED (SPAdes) (version 3) | ecosystem: Environmental > Aquatic > Thermal springs > Hot...
GTTTAATCGTTAATTTCCGTGTCTTTCAACACGCAACTGAGGATTACGCTCATTAGTTCGGCATCGCTCATTTTTGATATTGTACCGTGTGGCAATGCGAATACCCAACCGTGGTGTAGTTTTGCGTACCAACCACCTAGGTTTTCAGAGACACATAATAACGTCTTATAGATGTCTAGGATCGTTCTAGGGCTAATCCTTTTACCACGTGTTTCCCATAGTCGTTCGTTGAATTTAACGACCTTGTATGAATTGATGTACGTCATGTTGCCACGGTTGTTGGTATCGAAGTAACGAATGATGTGTAGTGTCCAATACGCAATTTTCTTAACACGCTTGCTATACCTTATCGCCATCACGTCTTGATCAATTTAAAATAACTAAAAACGTGTAACGCTTAGGATGGGAAGTATTTCTCATGGATCTGCCACAAACGTGGCTTAATGGCTTCCCAAGTGTAGTTTTTCTTGATCCAATCAACGCCTTCCTGAACCTTAGCCCTTACTTCCCTATAATTATTATATATTATTAGGAATTTAATGCAAGCATCATCGGGATCCCACTCGGCGCCTAAGCCATCATGGATCTCATTCCCTGGCAAGACCGTAACCATTTTCTTAGTCTTAACCCACAAGTAACGATCAAGCCCTGGTGGTGTGTACTCGATCCAAGCACCAACGTTGGGCATAAGAACGGGAACACCACGACCGAGTGCTTCGAGTCCGCTCATTTCGAAACTACCACCACGGCTTGGTAGTAGAACTAGATCGGCAACATCATAGAGATCGATCAACCAATCCCTGGTTAATTTCCCTTCCACAATGAATGTTTTGTACTTCGTGAAAAACCTAAGCCCTGGATCAGTAAGATCCATTTTCTTAACGACCAACATGTAGTTAATGTTCAATTTATCGATACAATCAATCAACATTGACGCTAAATCAGCACCTTTACGCCAACCACTATGCCATAAAAAATACAATATCGTGAACACATTCTTCCGTTGCTTGATTTCGTACAAAAAACGAATCGTTGGATTCTCAGGCTTCCGAGACTCCCTAAACCAATCATTCTCTAATCCATGTGGCACTACATACACTGGAACCTTAACGCCACTTTGTACATACGCATCGTAAGACCACTTAGAATTCACGATAAAGGCAGTGGCATAATTAGCCATTTCAACTGCCCACTTGGACATGTGGTTACTGTCCGCAACATCAACGCCTATTAACACATCAATCTTATCAGTATGGTGCTTAAGCACGGCTTCCTTGATTTCGCCATTCGTTGTCAATGGATAAAAGTACGGATGAACATACCCACTGAATTTGCTGTAAGCTGTAATGGAAGGGAAGGCAGTTAGGTGCAATGGTTGCACGTTGTATCTCTCACGAAGCAACTCGATGTGTTTTTCAGCGATGTATGTAAACGATATCTCACGTTTCATAGGGTACATGTAATACGTAATCCTCATCAACGATAGCCATAATAAATAATCAATTTGTTTCTAAAAACGAAGAAAAAAGAAAAAAAGAAAGGATGATTTTGACGTGGGGCTAGGGGCTAGGGAACCTACCTACCAGGAATCAATATTTGTCGTAACTCCATTTCATGTTGTTTCAGTCCACTCTCCCTAAAGATCAGATCCCTCACGGCTATCCTAATGGCTTCACTCCTGCTAGGGAACCTACCCTGCCTAACGAGTTCATCTAACTCTTGCAACATTTGTTTTGGCAGGTGCACGCTTATCAGTATCATTTTATCTTTTGACACCATTCTAGGCATCGAAGAACAATACTACATTCTATTTTTAAGCATTACCCATTTATATACCGCAAGCAAGATATCTAAGAAGTAACGATTAAGGTAACCCAAAAGGGAAGAAAGATTTATAAATAAGTGGGTGCACCTTAGTCTTGGTGAAAAAGATGGCAAACCAAACCCAAACAAACAACGTACAAACCCAAACCCAGTGGAAGCGAATTAAAATACCTGCCAACGCCTTCGAGTTTGTTAAATCGAGAGCGCAAGCCAGGAAGATGCCAATGTGGCAGTATATAACATCATGCATTAACTTTTATGAGACTTCGATGTCTGATAAAATAGTGGCAGATAAAACGAAGTTACAAAACGCTAGTTACTATAGCGTTAAGTTGATATTAGCCGTTTCCCAATTCATCCACGAACCAAACGACAAAACATATGAGAACGCCAGGAAAATAATCAATCAAATAGCCACCAGGAAGCACATTGACGTTAAAGCCTTATCCCAATTAGTGGACATGTATAGGGCACGTAGAAAGAGATCATATGTACGTGCTATGGAACAAGAACTCATTAGGATTAACGTAGAATTGATGGCAGGTGGTGGGAATGCGTAAGGTTAAAGAGATTGACATAACCAGTGATGGGCTTTACTTTGTGGTAAAGACTAAAGAGGGCTTATGGGCTTTTGTTGATGCTGAAGATAGGGAAGTTGTCTTGGGTAACAGTATTGAGGATGTTATTGCTAAGTTCTATAGTTCAATATCTAGTGATGTTGTGAAACGTGAGGATGTTAAGATCAACGTATTGGATAATGATAAGGCAATAGTTTGCGTAAAAGATGATTGTTGGGAGTGTAGTGTTGAATTAGAGTGAGTGGTTATTATGGATGTTAAATTCAAAATATTCCTTATTTCCACAATCCTTAACCTTATGGATTTATTAACGTCATTCGTTGCGTTTAGGCTAGGTTTTGTTGAATTGAATAAGTGGATGGCTATGTTCCACAATAGTTATGTATCTGCCACGGTGGCAGTAGTATTGTTTGAACTAATCCTGTTAGGATGGTATGTACTATCCAGGTATATCGATCAGGCAAAGTACGGGATGCTTGTGTTTGGTTTGACTAAGCTTTACCCTATCATTAACAATATACTACTGATCCTTACTTCTTTTTGAGTGAAACCATTATCGCCAGTCCATTCTGTTGTATCTGTGTTTTTACGTCAAAGTCATTCCCAAGCATTTCCTTGATCACGGTTTCCAACTTACCTGGATCTATGCCGTCCAACTTAATGAACATGTACCCCTGGTGCAACCTGAAGATGTTCACTACGAAGTTCGCTATCATGTTCACATGCATGTCCTGGATTATACCACTCAAATCGATACTCATACAGTTTTCACCACAATTAATTATTATTTGTTTTTAATCAAGTCTTGGTATCTTATCAGCAACGTTCCTAATCCTAATGACAATCACAACATCGTTGTTATCATACGATACATCTATGTTGTGATCCACGGAATACAAGTACTTATGTGCATACGATACTAAGCCTGTTATCAAGTTTTTGTACGAAGTAATCATTCCAGACAGCACGTACACCTTATCCCTTGTGTTGATCATATTGTTTGTCTTATCGTTTATCTTCCTCACAAGCAATGTGTACGTAACTAATTATTTGTTTTTAATCAAGACAGTGCTAGGGTTCGTGTTCTGTATCGTGTAGGTAACTATGTGTAACCTATAGTTACTACGTATTACTACGTATTATATTGTATAACTACGTGTGTATTTGTAAAAATGAGGATTGGACACGTTGATTAAAAATAAATTAATGTTTGCCTATGGAAACGTGACCAATATGGCTAGAGGGAGAGGCCTACCTAAGCCTGGAAATTCGAGGCTAGCGAAGTGGCAGGCTAAGTACGATCCAACGGTAGTGCAAACAAGGTTCACTGAGGTACAGCCAGTTGCCGTAAGTAGGGCACAGGAGGGTATAGTAAGTATCGCAAACGTGCAATCTCTGATAGGTGGCGTACTTGATCAGTACGGTATCGCAGGTCCAATGAGGGCAACATACATCGCCTTCGGCGAAAAGGTTTGGCACGCAACACAAAGGCTAACTGGGCAAGCGCTTGCTAACGAGGTGAATGGTCTCACGTCATACTTCCAAACCGCATTCGGTGCTAACCCAACAATACTACAGGCAATAGCCCAAGCCCTTGGCGTCAGCGGTTTGACTTACTAATGACGTAATATAGCGTAAATCGTTTCAAAATTAAAAACAAATTTTGTTTTTTCCTTTTTCCTCACGATGAAGGTACTCATAATACACGCTAAATCACCTAGCCTAGCCACAGTAGCTAATCACTTAGCTAAGGTTGGTAGATCAATAGGGCACGATGTTAGGGTAATGAGTGACTACGTCCACCAGGACTTTCTTTTCTACAGACCAGACTCAATAATATGGATCGAACCTGTCAATGTTCCTATGAGTTCACGTTATGCAGGGCAGTATTCAACGAACAAAATCTACGCAAAGTGGTTAAAGCAATTGTGGTATGGTACGTGTGAGGGTACGCCTTATGGCGAACCTGCCAAGTACCCTGCCTGGTATCAAATAGACTTTATTGCAAACAGCTTATTCACGGCTAATAAGCTTACGGAAGTCAATTACCACGTGATTGACATTGTTCATCACGCTTATGATCCAGATGAAAATAAGGAAGCGATTGAGTATGCGGATTTCCTTAGGAAAAAGGTTGAGCGTGATTTTTCGGGTAAGGTTATATTTGCAATTGCGGAAGGTGCTCATAAGAGAAAAGGATGGGAGAAATTGATCCAAGCACTAAAACTAATACCAGACAACATTAGGGAGAAATTCGTGATATTGGCGATAGCACATAAATCCACGATTGATAAGGTACTTCCAGATGCGCCTAAAAAGTCAATCTATGTTGTTGGGCAGTTTGGCGAAATGGCTAGGAAGCAAGTCCTAGCCTTATTCGCAATCGCCGATTACGTCTTGGTTCCATCGCTTGCGGAAGGGTTTGGACTGCCCGTGTTGGAAGCCAATAGTTTGGGCAGGTTGGGTATTTTCGTGAACATGGAACCATACAACGAATTTGCCGATACTAAAGCCAACATCACATTCCCTTGGGATACAATCAAGGAAGTGATTGACAACGGCGTTGAATTTGAGTTACACGACTACGATCCACAGTACCTAGCTGATGCCATTATCGAGGCAGTGGATATGGCTAAGAGCGGTGAATATGAGGAAAGAGCTAAGCGTGCTTACGAAGCCGTTAAGGACATGACAATTACAAACTTATACAGCAAAATCATTAAGTACATCGAGTGAGTAGTCGTGTCCGTAGTCCAATCGTACAGTCTCTTCGAGACAGGTGGCGTGGATCAACCAAAAGTCATCCTGAACAATAAGCAGTATGCACCGATACTACCGCTCAGGTTCCCAATACAGTTCTTCCCGTTCAACTTCGTGATGGAAGTATCATTACTGCTTGATTTTTTGTTCAACATTAATTTCAACGTGTTGATAGAACTCAATCAATACACGTTACAAGGTATTCAGTTAATGATCCCACAGTTCCAGGTACCACAAATCAGTTTACCATCAACTGAGCAATTGAGTAAGTGCTATTACGGACAATCAACATTCGATAATTGCTATTATGATCCAGGTTTCACAATCAATAAGGTAAGGGATTACCTACGTAGTGCAATCAACAAAGTCAGTAGGAACATGTCCACTCCCAACTTCCTAAGCGGATTGGACTACCCTGATTGGTTCCAGTACTACGCAAATAGGATACTAAACACGGCAATACAGACGTTAGAGAAAACCGTGATTCTTGATCTAGCGTTGTTTGATTTCTCGGAGTTTAGTTCCGAGACTGAGGATGGTAATACGTACTTGCCGTTTCAGTGGCTAACAACGAATCCCGAGTTGAACCAACAAATTGAGTATCCCGAATTTGTTTTTGTGGATGACTTGATGTGGGGCACGGTACTCGATTGGATGTACCTTGATCTATCGATTTTCACGTCACACGAAACATCAATCCTTGGCGAACCGTATGCGCAATTCATGGATGCCGTAATCGATGCAATAATGAGTAACTACAACCCGTTCCGAACGGCAACGAAGCTTGCGTTCATTGATCCATCGATACCATCCATACCCATACCACCAACGCTAACGGAATTATTCGCCGAAGCGTTTCCACAGATCATGGAGAATGCACCATTTGCGCCATTAACGGCACGTGCTGAACGTTGGGGCAGGGCTATGGATCTAATCAAGACAATCAGGAGGACTGTTAGGAATATGTTGATGAACGTGGTTGCTAACCCAATCTTGATCAACGCCTATGAGGACGCTAGTGTTGAGTATTGCATGGCTTTTCATCACAACCACAATAGGACACGTTACCTGGCGTGGAAGGGTGTTGGTCTTGAAACGTTTAATAAGGCATGGCTTAGTAAGTGGGTAGGGATGGGTTTAGATCCGAATATCTTAAATAACTTGTTAAATATACTGAGCACAGTATGTCCGAGACAAATAGCGGGATTCAAGGGAGTGGACAGCCCGTTAGCCAATCAATAATACCACCAATAACGCAACCACAGACGCCAATTGATCCAAAAGCCAAGGCGTTTACGGACAAGCTTATGGAACTCATCGGCGAAGTCTATACGTTGTCCTTAGAGATAGCATCGATAGATGATCCAAACCTACTTAATCACCCAGTCGTAAAGCAAGCCCGTAAAGTTGTGGCTAAGGTTAAGGAACTTAAGGATGTGTTGGGTACTAAGTGATTGATTCCTTACCTATTAAAAACAAATTATAATTAATTGTTTTTTCCACTCGATGTCAATATTTGGTGTTCCATTTAAACAGCCATTCCAACGACTCAGGGCTAGTGATTGGAATGCGGTAGTCATGGCACTCGATTATTTATACATGATTGATTCACAATTATTCTACGACCTAACGTCTGGAACATTCACACCATACTTCGATGAACTATACACAGCTAGTAGTGCATTCTTTGGGAATGAAATCTACGTGGAAGGGTATAAGGTGTTGCACGACTTGGATCCAATCTACATTGCATCATTCTTACAGGGTGCTGTCAATCAAATCTACAACTACATATCCGTTTACTTAATCAACATACAGAACACGGTTCAACAAATACAATCAACGGTTCAAAACATCAAGCTTTATGCTAGCCCAACGGCATTACAATCATTCGTACTTGCCGTAACGACTACGCCAACGACGTTGGTTAGTTCATCAACACCGATTAAGCGTGCATTGTTGTTCGTTACTACGGATACGACTTATGTGGTCTATATAGGTGGCGCAAGCGGACAGCACTTCCCAATACCACCAGGTGGGCAGATTGAGGTTGATGTTTGTGATGCAATACAGATCTATCTTAGGTCTGAGAACTATAGTTACGTCAGGGTGTTGCTTGAATTAACGAGTCAATCAACGTGTAATTAAGGCGATAGCTGATGGGTATTCCGTTGCCGTTGGTATCGTGTAGTGATAGTACTCTTTCACTATCCAGTTTTTCGGGAAGCGTTACTCTAACATTGCACTGCCCTGGCGATTTGATAGAACCAACGCTGTGGAACAATAGGCGATTATGCTTGGAATACCAGTTGTGCTATCTCGGTTTGTTGATTCAGCAAATAAGTAATCAAAACCTTGGCGTTGGTGATTCATTAACGAATCAGTACAATAATGTCGTTAGTGAGTTATCGAGTTTGCCACCTGTGACGGCAGGACAGCCAGTCACTCACGAACAATTCAATGCGATTTGGGATCACATCAACCTTGCGTACAACGTATTGACTAATTTCTTCAGTATCGTGTGGGGCTATGGATCATTACAACCTGCCCAGGTCGTTCCATATGAGAACCAGTTATTGTACGTCATCAACAACATACCGAAGAAAAAAACGATGGATCTGATGAAATCGAGTGACTGGAACGCATTGACACAAGCGTTGTACGCAATTGATCAAATATTACAATACATAAAGCAAAATTGGTTGTTACCTGCCATGCAAGGGCAAGTAACGTTTGCAGGGGTAAACGTGATTGCGACTACATCATTTAGTTCACCATCGATAACCACATCTATCACTAAGGCATCTACGTCAATGACTACGTCGGCAGGTACTGGATAATTACCGTGATTAAAAACAAATGAGTGATTACGATTCATTGTTTTGTATGAGTAACACGGTGGGCAGTGCAACGTGTAATGTAAAGGATTTAATGACTAAGCAACAACCATTCATCAAATTCCCAATAGTAACTACGTCCACATCATTTAGTTCACCATCAATATCGGTGGTTATTGCCAAGGCATCCACATCAATGACTACGTCGGCAGGTACTGGGTAACTATCGTGATTAAAAACAAATGATTAAATGCCATTTACATCGATGTGTCAATAGCAATTGAGGAAATAGCAAGGAATTACATTAGGTACGGTGCAAAAAGGCTAGGCATCGAGGATAGGTTAAATCGATTCACGGCATACATAAAATCGCTAGATAAATCATGTGCAAGGAATGATGTTGTATCTCACTACGTGGATTCGGTCTTCCTACCAATCCTGGAAAATAGCGAACAATTAGCCGTTGCCGTAAGCAAAAAAGAAATCCCTAGATATTATAGAAATAGATTTACTAGGGCACTTAGTACTAGGGATAGGGCTTTCATTAGGTGGTTCCTAAAGAATTACGTAATGAATTACACGGATGTTGATGCTGTGGTTAGCAATAACTACCAATTACTCCCGTGCTTCTTCGGTTACTGCTTTAATGTTTGCCCTATTGGTGGTGGTACATGTGCCAGCAATGCGGTTTATACATGCCTATCCCTCACTGAGTTGCCTCAGACACAGCCTTGCTGTACTGGGACTTATTTTAATGCCTATGGTAAGGTTTTTGACCTGGTTGATAATGCACCATGGGTTAGTAGCTACAGTACTGGTGGGTTTGGCATTAATACCCAAGTACCTCAATCCGCAGGAACGTTTACACTAACTGGGAGTGTAACGGGACCATCCTGCTTTCCATCAAGCGGTGTAACCCTTAACCTAGACCTTATTGTGAGTGTTACTGGTTCTACTAGTGGTACATGTGCCAGTAGTTGCCCAAGTGGTGCACCGTGTATTACTACAGGTGTTCCGTATTGCCCAGGTACAGTGTATAGTGTAGCTTATTTCCCAGTGCTTTACTACAGCGTTAATCAAACCGTATTGCCTAACTCATCATATAGTGTTTGGTGGCAGGTTTCTGTTTCATGATTAAAAACAAATTTTTTCGTTTCCTGTGTCAAATCGATGGGTAAGTACAAAATCCTTTTTGAGGGGGATCGAACGATTGTGGTTCAACTGAAGGATGGGATTAAGGCGCAAGACTTGGTTGAAAAAGGCGTTTTCATTCAGAAGGCAGATGGTCTTTATGATAAGAAAGGTAGGAAGGTGATCATCAGCGATAGGGAGTTTTTTCGCATAGGTGAACCGAGACTTGTTGGTTCATGCGGTGGTTCCGTGTATGAGATATTTGATAACGTAGTCGTTAGTGCAGGGCATGTGATGGATTGCGTGGACAGTCTCATTGTGGATAACACGAATTATAAACTAGTGAATAAGGAAGTAATGCTTCCTGGCACTTATCCGCAATGGTTGTGGTATATATTCGATTTGTTTGGTTACGAACCCTATAGCCCTTATGACTACGGCATAGCCACAATCCAAGCTAATCAATCGATCAAGTACAATGCTGATAAGCCGTATCCACACGCTATCTATGTGGCAGGTAATTGCATGTCCAAGTACGATCAGAATTGTTTAGGGATTGCACTTGCAACACCGAACATGGAAATATCAGACCTAAATGCCTTAATCGATAGGCAGTTAATGCTTGATTGCACATACTGGAACTACCAAGCAGTTGCGGTTGGTGTTGATGTAGGTAAAGTATTCGTTAATTACGGCGATGGTGAGTACGCATTACTGAGACCTGCCCTACTAATGCGATTCCTGAATTTATCGGGAATACCAGGTTGTTCGGGCAGTATGGTTTACCCAACGACGTCGTACCCAGACTTTCCATAATTAAAAACAAATTATTCGTTGTGGATTTTCAAAATGACTATGGACATCCCATCTGTGATTAGGACTATGGGATGGAAGAAAACACTACCGATAATGCTGTTACTACTAACTATAACGCCAACGGTCTTTGCACAGAGTGGTGGCGATCAAATCATATACATAGATCCGTACTCATTGATAATGCTGTTAATATTCCTAGCCATCGGATTAGCACTTATTGCTTTCGTGTTCGGTTTTATCTACAACGCAAGTGCGCAAGATAAGTTTATTTCTGTTTATCAACAAACATCACAAGCACAGACAACGATCATGAATTCCATGGCACAGGCAATAACGACAAACCTAAATGTACAAACAGGCGTTATGTTAGAGGAAGCAAGACACAGGATGAATATGGATGATAGGTGGTATAATTTGATGGCACAGCAACAAGCCTTTATGCAATACTTAGAGAATAGGCAAGAAAACACGTACGAAAAGCAAGTTGATGCTAACATACAGTTCATGAACAACGTGTTCAACCTGCTAGCCATGCAAACGGCATTTAGTGATATATCGCAACTCAATACGACTAAGCTTAAGGCTATGGCTATACAGTCCGCCAAGCCTTACGAGATTGAGGTCGTAACGACGGAAACGCCTGAGAAAAAGGAAACGACCACGAAGACGTGATAACGATTGATTATTGACTATCCTTATTAAAAACAAATTGTTTCTTTACAATCAAAATCCTTGATATGAGTACTAACGTGAGTGTTATCATTAGGGAGATACATAGGGCAGACGTTCCTGGGAACACACACTACATAGCAAGCGTGCAATTACTTGATGGCGAAGACGGTTGGGTAAGCCCTGCCTTTCCAGTTGATTTTCACGACAAACACGAACTAGAACGAAAAATAGCACAGGAAGTAACAATGTACGTCATGGCTAAGCAGAACTTCGGTAAGCACATAGCCAGGGGCAGGTGGTTATGAGTTACATACCATTCAACATAGATGAAATCAAGGTATTAATCCAGGACAACCTAGCCAACGGCGTAATCGAGAAATCATTATCAGAACTGAAGGAAACGGATCTAGCCAAGGCAGTCATCGAGTATGGTGGTTTAACCGATCCAATAGGGCAGTTGGAATCATGGATAGCACAGCAATTACAATCGTTCGGTAATTGGTTGGTTCAATCATTCCAGGCAATCATTAGCCCTATCGTTTCGGCTATCAACACGGTATCGAGTTATGTGGCACAGGGGTTTGCATCGTTATCATCAATGATTACGCAATCGTTCCAGTCATTCGCATCGCAAATAACTAGTGCATTATCGAGTATCCAATCGGCATTCCAATCCTTGGGATCAACATTCCAATCATTCGCTAGCCAATTGGGATCAACGTTACAGTCATTCTTTAGCCAAATATCGTATGCATTGACTACGGCATTCTCTCAATTATCGAGTGCATTCCAGAGTTTGGGATCACAGATCCAAGGTGCATTCTCGGGCATTGTTTCGGCATTGAGTTCCTTAGGATCCCAAGTACAATCGGCATTGAGTAACTTCGCCAACGTACTAACACACGTTGTTTTTCCGAGTATCCAGAATTGGATCACGTCAGTCGTTAATTCTGTAATAAGTGGCTTACAGTCATTCGCAAGCCAGGCACAGACTGTCTTTAGCAACATCGTGAGTGGGATAGAGTCATTCGGCAAGACATTGGAAGGTGTACTAGGCACGTTCTGGAATGATTTACAGAATGCGTTTAGCACGATCGGTAAGTACGTAACTGGTTTCGTATCATCGATAGAGAAAGGGTTTGAGCAATTCATCAAGGATGTCCAAGCATTCGGTGGCATGATACAATCAACACTATCAAGCATTGGATCCCTCATTCTAAAGGGTTTCGTGGATATCGGCAGGGGATTTGAGTCGTTATTTAGCGATATTCAGAAGGTGTTTGCGGGATTCGTAAAGTTCATGGAAGGGATACCGAAGATGCTAAGTGAGATCCCAAGTAAGGTCTTTGAGGCTGTGTATAAAGCATTTTTAGACTTCCTAAAGATCACGGGCATCGATAAGGCGTTTACAATCATTGTTGATTTCTTTAGGAACGTGGCTAAGTTCTTCGAGAATTTGGGAAATAACCCAATCATTAAGGCGATAATTAAGGACTTTGAGTTGTTCGCATCGGGCATCGAAAATGCATTCACTAATTTCTATAATATATTAATAGGAATATATCACTGGATAGCTAAAGCATTGCAATCCTTGGCAACTGATTTCATGAACACCGCTAAGTCGTTGGCAAGCAGTTTCTTGGGTTTGGGTAAGGGATTTACGTCGTTCGTTGTTGATATTACTAAGTTCGGTGTTTCATCGCTTTACCTACCTGTGGCGATTGAGACGTTGCCGTTACTAATGACAATGAGTATTTTCAAATCGGAACCGTACATAATCATAAAGAGTGGTGTGGATCCCATCAAAGTTGCGATTCCCGATCTAATTAATGCGTTCGGTGCTATATCGCTGATTTCGGCATCCGTGTTCGGTGTCGTGTACGGCATAGGTGCATTGATTGAGAAAATCGGATCAGCAACTGGATCCCAAGAAATAGATTTGTCACCATTGGGATTAGGTGTAAAGCTAAGGCTTAACCTAGGCAAGCTATTGGAACCAATCGGTAACCTACTCGAAAAGGTTGGTGATGAAATAGGCAGGGGCTTAGCACTAAGCGGTTCGTTAGCGTTTATGGAACCGTTACGTTATATATGGCGTTACGTGTGGTGGTTGGTGTTCTACGCCATGGGTATGGGAAACATGCCGTTCGAACTACCTGGACATCACGAATTGTTTGACATTGCCAGGAGGTTCGATGTTACACAAAACATAAACTATATAGCTAACACAATGATATATAGAGGCTTCCCGTACTGGTATATAGCAAAAACAATAGCATTGCCAACCACGTTCACATCTATAGACGTGGCTAATCAAGCGTTAGGTGATTTCAAAAAGGAAATACAGAATAACTACATCACGGTGGTTGATAAGTTCGGGAATACCAGGATCATACCGATTGCACCATTGTTTGAATTGCCAACGACACACGACTTGGTTGAATTCATGCTTAGGGATTTGTTCCTACCTGCCAGGGCACCGCCTGCCGAACAACCTGCATTAGCATATCAATCATTTATCAAGGCTATGTGGGCACGTGGTGTACCACCAGACGTTGCGTACATGTACTATCTCAGGGCTTATGAACTTCCATCAGCAACGCAAGTGTGGGATTTCACAATGAGGGCATTGTCAGGGTTTGCATGGTACGTACCACCGCAGGAAGTACAAACGTTCGCCGAATCCGAAGCCAAAATAATCAACGCATTCGTTCCGCAGGTGCCTGCCAAGCTTAACTTCCAGTATAACCTTGTGTTGTTAGCATTGGCAGAGTATCAAAAGTGGCACGGTAGGGCTCATTTTGCTTGGATTAATGATCCAACGACTGGGAAATCATATACATCTGATGCGTGGTTGATTATTGATCAATCAGCTCACTTACTCGATAGGACTGACATTGAGCACCTGGTACGTCATGGCATTTGGGATTACTATCAGAGGAAGTACGGTATTACTAACGAAACAACTATGTACGATGTGTTGGGTAAGGTTGTGGAACCGCAACCAACGTCACCGATTCAAATATACACGGACTACGTCACGAACGTGTTGATGGCTAGGGGCTTCCATCCGTACGTTGCACCGTTGATAGCATTACGTAATGTCTTTGACGTAACGACTGGTGCAAAGACCTTGCTAAGGACAGGTTTGCTGAATCTGATTAGGGAGAATATTGAGTTGATACCGATTGCGTTGCAATTAATGAGTCATTTCTTCGATGTGTCCGTGCACGTTGCTTACTTCGATATGTATAACCAAAAGTGGGTAACGGGATGGCTTAATGCACCAGTCCGTTACCTGGATCCCGAGGCTAAGTTACTAGTGCTCAGGGCATTGATGGACAAAGTCAATACGTTTATGAGGTATATGTTCCGTGCACTGGAATACGGCGTTAGGGATTACCTGGTTGGTGTTAATGACTCAATAAACTACATGGTAGGGTACGTAAAAGACGTGTTGGATAAGTACTATGCACCGCTCTATAAATCCATAACAGGCGTTGAAATGCACCTAACATGGGATTCAGCATTTAACGACGCCATAGCTAAGTACTTTGAGATAGAGCAACTGATTGGTACATTCCGTAGAATTAGGTATTATGCCAGGTATGCGTTATATAGGATCCTAGGGATCATAGGCATGGGGCTTATTCCAAAGACAGAGATTCCTAAGTATATTGATGAATTAACAACATTAATGAAAGAAACACCACAAGCAAAGGAAGTATTCATGTTCATTTCAGACCTGGTTTATCACAGATACTTGCTTAGGAACTATGAAACGATGGTTAGGGTTTGGTTGGGCAGGCATGCAATGACAATCGATCAAGCCTTGCAAACATTGTTGGCACAGAACATAGATCCAGACTACGCAAAAGCCTTAGTCAATGCATACGCTAGCCCGTATTATCCAACGATTGTGCAATTGATTGTAATGAGTGAGTACAACCCTGCCTTTTTGGGTAAGCTAGGGCAGGTAATACAACTAATGAGGATTCCACAAGATTGGGCACAGATTTGGCAAGATTACGCATACATAAGGGCTTATGTTAGGTGGTTCATACGTGCATTGAATGAGGTCGTTACTGTGGTTTCCAGGATACCACTGACTGTGAAAATAGTCATGCCAATGACGCAGGGCAATAAGACGGTTACATTGCAGGATGTTGTGAATGATATGTTTAAGCAAGCACAAGCGTTTGGTTTTGATAGTACTAAGCTTAGCTTCGTTAAGGAACTAATAGACTTTAGGTACGTACTTACTCAATACAGGAATTCAATCCCAACGCCGTGGCATGCATTGAATTTAACATACTACCTGCCAGACCCTGACACGTTCATAGACAACCTATCACAGAACTGGATCATATCGCAATACGGAGTATCACTAATCAAGACACTGGCAAGGTTTAGGAAGTACGGCAGGTGGATGTTCGAGACCGTGTACTGGGCAGTCAGGGCTTATGCACGTGGTTACATGGCAGGGCAAGACCTATACCAATTCTTGCAATCCCTACAATCGTTTGGATTGTCTAAGTACGACATCGAGATGATTAGGAACTGGGCATTCGCAATGAGTTGTTACTACGGTGCATGCCAATACCCATGGTAATTACCCATTAAAAACAAATTATACATATCATTCTATCTAGGATGTATGGGTAAGTCAGGACTACCTAAGGATGGTAAGTCCAGGTTCGAAAAGTGGTTAGCAAAGTATGATCCAGAGGTGATAAGGAAACGTTTTGAGGAATCAATGCAGGGATAAAGGATAGAAAGGTTTTTAATACCTGGATTTCTATTTTTCATAGTATGAACACCAGATGGCTAATGAAAAAGGCACTTGATTTAGTCCTATATGGTAGATCAGCTAGGGATGTAAAGACCAAAAACGATGCATTTGATGCCCTATGGGAAATACTAATAAACATGGAATACGAACTACGCAAGAAAAACCAAACAATAAGCCCTAACTAGGTTAGCATGATTGTTTGTTGTTTTTAAAGAGCATTTCTCTGTGGTATTATTTCTGTGATGTTTGTTTCCTTGCTGATTGGTGATGTGCCTGGTCATCGCTGACTCAGGCGTTAGGAATAAATCTCTGTGTTTCTTTGTTGTGTTTGTGAGTGGCAAAAAACTGATTGTTGTTGTGCCTGGGGATGCTGTTGTGAAAAAGCCTGGCTGTGTCTTTGGTGAGTCGTGGTGCGTCACAGTGACTTACACAACACACGGTCTTTGGCTTCAGCACCCAAGCTGTTACGTAAGCGGAACTTTTTCCAACACGTTCGTGTTTCTCGAATGAGG
>Ga0209739_100503_pt1 | contig 15831 bp, 15 predicted proteins | sample JossMetagenome_2_FD_184729 | JGI IMG/M metagenome (GOLD analysis project Ga0209739, IMG submission 184729) | Hot spring sediment microbial communities from Joseph's Coat, Yellowstone National Park, USA - JC3_ASED (SPAdes) (version 3) | ecosystem: Environmental > Aquatic > Thermal springs > Hot...
TTGCAGCAGACGAGAGAGTTATGAGACAGATAATGAGAATAAGAGTTCCACAGAACGTATATATAGAAGTTGAGATAATAAGATAAATCTTTTTCAACAGCTTTAATAATATAAAAATATTTACTTTTAGAATAATTATTGAATAATAGGAGCCGGGGTGCCCGAGCGGTCTAAGGGGCTGGCCTTGAGAGCCAGTGGGGCCAACCCCGCGCGGGTTCGAATCCCGCCCCCGGCGCTCCTCCTTTAAATACCCAGATAAATTTTACTGAGTTGTCTTTCAGGGTTCACGCCTCCGTGGAAGGGGTGTGAACTACTATGTGATTTACTGGGTGAAATCATGCCCACTAACCCCTGGTACAGTAAGGTCAATGTCAGTGCTCTCGAGGACGATGCTAGGAGGCTTATCCTCGAGAGGGTTAAGCACAAACTCGGGTTCACTAAGACGCTTGAAGCCCTTGGAATCGCCGAGGGCTCACTCTACAACTACCTCCACGGGGTTAGGAGAGTGCCAGTTAACGTAGTTTACAGGGCTCTCCAACACCTAGAGGAGAGCGAGTTCAACGAGATAGTCAAGGGCATCGACAGGCTCCGAGCCATTGGAATTATCCGTATGGACGGATCTATTGACTACTCTCTAATACTACAGGCCATTGCACTAGCCGCTCGAGACGAGTACCTCAAACAGGCTCTCTTGAAATTCACCGTGGAGAACTTCAGGGAGGATCTCAGGAAAATGCTTGGAGCGAGCCTAGCACGCGTAGTCTTCAAGTGGGAGCCGGGCTTCGAGGAGTTCCTCAGGGAGAGGAAGAAGCGTAAGAAAGTGGCGAGCCCAGGGACAATATCCTACTACCGCAATCTATTCAAGAAGCACCTCGAGGGGAAGGCGCTCAGTGAGGAGCTGGTGGATTACGTGGTGAACCACGAGAATAAGTGGCTTAGAAATGTATTCAGGCACTATGTTCAATACCTCTATTACTCGAGGAAAATACTGCCTGAGACCTATGGTTGGCTAATGGAGGTAGTACCCTCGCGGAGCTATAGACTAGACGTGAGGCCATACCCGATCAACCTAGAAGACGTAGCTAAAACTCTGAAGTACTTGGAAAGTAACCACGAGCTCTACTACTTGGCCTACAGCCTAATGCTCGAAGGTGGGTTGAGGCTATCGCATGCTTTATTGCTAATTAAATCATTTAGCCCCGGGAACATAGTCGAGATCCCAGGCGTGGATTTAGAGACCAATAGACTCGTCTGCCTCGAGGAAAGAAGGTTCTGCAGGTACTACCTTGGAGTAAGGGGATACGTGAAGCCCTGCGAGTGGGCATACTTCTCCCTCGAGACCCTTAAGCTACTGGAGAAGCATGCCGGGAGAAAAATCAATAGAAGCACACTAGAGGAGTATACTAAAAACCATGGTTTACTACTACCCAAGTACATGCGGAAAGCAGCATGGAGGCTAATGATAAGGGCAATGCCGAGGGAAGTAGCCCGCTTCATACAGAGCCGCTTCGGAGAGCTCAAGGTATCCGAGGCGAGATACGAAGATCTACTAGGCGAGGCGGATTACTACTACCCATCATATTTGGGTTTATTGTTTAATCAAATCAAGGAGAGGCACTAGGGTGGTTTGAAGCCTGCTTTTCCTCGATTAATTCCACTTTTACAGTCCAATTGTCGAGGAATCTAACTACTGGTACTAGTATCTTAAATCCCAGCTTCCTAGCTTCCTCTGCTACTTCTTTCTCGCACTTAGTAAGTGGGGCTAGTTCACCCGCGTAGTCCCTCGTGGAAACTACGTCGACTAGATATTTGCCCCCTTGCTCATCTACGCAGAAGAAGTCGAATGGGTGGGCACCAGAACCCGCCCACGCGTATATCTCGAATAGAAACGTCTTTGCTTTATCATCTATTTTTGAAAGGATGGAGAGAGCCTCATAGTGTGCGAGGATCTTGACGAGTCTTACAAGCCTCATAATTGTCTCGTAGAATAGTGGGTTTCTCTCACGGATTACCTTATAAGGCCTGTAAGTAGTTATATATCCCTTTTCCTGTGCGATACGGAGGCAGTTATTGCATAAAATAAGGTGCACGGTGTGGTATCCTATTCCCCTATCTTCATCGTTCTTTTTGATGGCCACTTTTATATCGGTTTCGACAAAGTTGGACGGTATAGCTCTGTCTAGGCATAAAAGGCATCGTGATGGTAGGTAAGTTCTAATAAGCTCACTGCTCGATAGCACATTCGACAATACTGCTTCACTTCGTTTCTCAAGTCCGAGCATTTCCCTCGCCATGTTCAAATGTCTAACGTACTCCAAGATAATGGCGTTGATGTCTTCTATGGCAATGTCCTTGAGCACGATCTCGCCACAGAATCGTAAAGCCAACGCCAACTCCGTGGTGCTACAGCAGCGGAGTCTCCCGAGAAGCTGAGGGTATACTCTCTTGAAGACCAGCTCTGCAATTGTGCCGCGAAGTGTTCTATCTCCATTAAATTTAATGTTATACTCTATAGATAGAGCGAGAGTCCCATTACTGCCAGGTATCTTTGCCGTGTTGATTTTAATGGATGGCTCTAGTTCCCCAAGATCTCCTGTAGCCTCTCTAGCGCTTACCTCTATTAACCCCAATAGCCTACCAAACTCGGGGTTTTCATCGGCCTCGGTCTTCAATACTTGTATTACTTCGGGAAAAGTCTCTGCCATTGCTGTCTTCTTTCTTACATTATTTATCAACTCCAGTGGAGCCTGCAGATTCTTTACTTCACCGCCTGCCACCGCTTTCTCAAGCCTCCTTCTAAGTATCTGCTTGGCCTTGCTCAGCATTCCCCGGTACGCTCTTGGAAGAATTCTCTAGGTATGCTGAAGGGTCTTTTCCCTCTATAGCCCTTCCTATAGAGGACTAAATGTAGCTCCATCGAGATAAAGTCTGTTGAGGCCTCCACTAGTGTATCAAACGGATCCTGCCTGTATTCACCCTCAACGAGCTCTACTACTTCGTTGATCCTCTCTGGAACACTGCTTAGCACTTGGCTTAGAGATCTCGCAGCAATATCGTAGAGCTCGCCTTGTAGTTTTATTCTACATTCATCAATGTAGGATTCCACTAGGGCCTTTACACTCTCCTTAATCACCTCTGTATCATAGCCTCTGCGGAGTAATTTCTCAATGTGGTAGAGGATGAAGTACAACACTAAGCATTTAGCACCTTCAGAGCCAAACCTACTATACACGTACCTATATATAAATGGAAACTCGTTCTTCCTATATCCAAAATTCCTCGGAAGCCTCCCCTCATCAGCTATCCCCGGGAATACATCTACAACCCATGGAGGATTAGTAGCCACAACGCCTACTACTTCACTACAAACGCCAACGTCAAGGTTGAGCATTAAATAGGCTTCGCGTCCAAAAACTTCAGGCAACAATACCACACATGTAGAAACATACTCCTTAACAGTTTATAACCAGTTTATAAGTTAAGGTAGCAACAATAAACTGCTCCACTACAATTATAAAAACACACAAGTCTACTAGTAGAAGCAGATCAGTATTGTTAGAGCTTAAAGACTAAGTAATACTTTCGCTCGGGTCTTTTATTTAAGTGTCTCCTACTCTCTCGAAAGCCAGGTAGTAGACGAGAACTGTAGCTATGACCCGGGGCTGAATAAAACCATTTGCAACGTGACTATATACAGTAAATATATTATTAATGTAAACTACACGCTCGGCGTAGTAGTGGGCAACGAGGCAATACTCGAGGACTACACGGGCTCAACTAGGTTCACAGCGAGGAGTAGTGGGAGCTATAGAGAGCTCTGCATAGAAGATGGGTATTACAATGGGATGGGGCCCTATGCAAGTGCGTGCACAGACATAGTGGTGGAGGCAGACTACACGAGGGTGAAGAACTCTACGCACGTAGTCTACACTACAGAGTACTACCTCACAGAAGCCACCGTGGCCACTTGGACACGTGGATTGAGGATATCGAGCATTGTAGATGCCTCAGTGTACCTAGATGGATTCCAGGTGTTGACGGGGTTCCTAGACACCGTGAAGATCATGGCTGGGAGTAGAGTATTCTCCATGAACGAGTCTGGATTAGTGGAGAAGCTAATATTCAGCAACATCACTGAGACCAGGCTGCAGAACATCACAGTTTATATAAGCAACTACATAGGCTTCACAACTGGCATTAAATCCCCGAGCATTGAGAAGCCGTTTGGAGTATTGGCATTCAATAGAACACTGAGAATGGCCGAGATCACCGTTAAAGCAGAGCCTGTGGAGCTACAGGAGAGGGAGTGGGGCTCAGTCAAAGACCTGGGAGTAACCGTAGAGGCCTCAATACAATACCACTACCCAGACCCATCCACGATAAACCCCGAGGAAATCAAGAAAGCCATAACACCAAACCCCGCTGAGAGCCTACTCCAATACCTAGCACTAGCCTACATACACGACAAGCTAGTAGAAGCCATTGATTCAACACCGATGAACCAGTATAGGGAGGCCTACCTATGGCTCCTATCCGCGCAAATACCAACATCGATGAGGAACTGTAGCCGACACGAGTCCCCGAAGTCCTTGCTTGATGCATTATGCGAAGCCTGCGGAAGCGATTGGGAGCGGGTCTGGCTACTAGGCAATATAACAGGGCACACGCTACAAGTAGACACAGCCACGGGACGTGTAAAATGGCCCTCTCTCACCAGTGAGACAATAGTGGAGGCCCCAATCGTATACGCTAATATAACAAGCTACCCAGAGCTCTGGCAACTATACAATGAGACATTGAAGACTCACCTAGCACACCCAGTGGGAGGCAAGTACCTAATATACAACAACCCCGTCGAGAACACAGTATTCTGCGACTGGGAGAGACTAGTAGAAGGGGTAGAACCACCAACACCAACACAGCCACCCGAAGAAACCCCACCAGAGATCCCGCCAATGCCAGTATAACGTGAGATATTCCCAGATCTCTAATTCACTAAACAAGTTAATAGAAATAGTTTGAATCCGGAAAACGCGTCCATAATATGCAAAATAGTTTAAAGCAGACTCAATAATAATAAATAAACGGGGAGCTTGCTTGGCTAAATGCCCCTACTGCGGCTATGAGGGAGAATTCAAGCTTCTAAAGACATGGAAGTTTAGGTTCTACGAGGTAAAGAGGCTAGAGTGCCCAAGGTGCCACGGAATATTCGATCACTACCAGGGAACGAGCCCGAGAGGCAAGAAATCAGAGTTTGTGATTAGGATTAGACCTAGAGTTGTCTCAAAGTAGGCTCTTGATCGGTGGCTACTTTGCCTGGTAGTTCACACTATCAATCTTTTGTTGAAGTTGAAAAGGATGCAAGAGGAAGATTTGGCGACGAGGCTGAGTTGCGACAGGCGTTTATAGAGACTCTTAAAGAAGAATTTGCTAGGACTTGCTCGAAGGAGGAAATGCTAACTGAGGTTGAGGAGTTCCTAGTCCACTTAACGGTGAGAGGGAGAAGTATAGACTCCTATAGATTTAAATTCGATGAATACATAATCTTTACGCACGATCCAGCAACACTCAAGCCCACGTGGAGCAAAGACCAGAAAATAATTCTCGAAACATTCGGCTTATTGAGACAGGGCGTAGAGGTTAAGGCGAGCGAAGGGATTCTTAGATATGTTGTAAGGAACGTGGGTGTAAATTACAAGGATGCTGCTCAGAAATTCATAGACTCCATCCAGATTTCCCGAATTAAAAGTACTAATGGTGATGCCTACGAATAATAGGGTAGAAATAAGAGAACTCTCTTCAATGGAGCACGTGAAGATTAAACGTAGAGTTTACGGGGAGCATTTAACTTCGACAGAAGTGTTTAAAAAATTTATTCTACCGGAGATAGAAGATAAAATCTTCCAATATAGATGGGTAGACCTATTCTGTGGCGAGGGAAACCTCATATTACCCATTCTTGAGGTTGTCCCCAAAGAAAAGAGATTACAATTCTTTAAAAAGCACATTTTCTGCTTTGATATTCAGAAAGAAATGGTTGAAAAAGCCATTCATAATGCCGAGAAGTACGGGATCCCTCCTGAAATATCCAGGGAAAATATAGTACAAAGGGACACCATCAAGAACTACCCCGTATTTATTTTCAATAGCGATCTACCAGTATATCATATAACAAATCCACCATACCTGTATAAAGGGTATATCGTGAAAAACAAAGAAGCACGGAAGTACCTTGAATACTTCAAGGGTGTTAATGAAAAATACCAGGATTTATACCAGCTCGCATTAATAAACGATCTCAGACATGGAGTTAAAAACATGGTATACATTATACCATCAAACTTCTTATTCGGTTATTCAGTATCCAATCAAATTAGAAAAGACTTCCTTAAATACTACACAATTAAGAAGGCAATTATATTTGAGAGACAAATCTTCGAATACACTGGAACCCATGTTATGATATGCTTCTTTGAGAGAAAGCTCTATCCAGTAGATGAACCAATAGTTTTTGAAAGCGTAAAGATAAATAGGGAGGCGAAAAAACGAGTGTATACTCTCGATCCAAAATATAACTATAGAGCTGGCCACGAGTTCGAGCAGTTCGTAGAGGAATATCGGGCGTTGCGTCCACTAAAGGTTTCATTTTACCTCATGCTTGATGAAGTTGTGAAGAACAAGGGGGAAATACCAATAACCGTTGTCGACGTCAACGAATATGATGGGAAAGAATATGCGAAGAAAACACTGTATGTCAATGAGCAGCTTTATACAAAAATTAAAAACAACATTCTTTTCGTGAGGACCTTGGACACGGGTTCTATTGATGTAAGAGCGGGATTATATGTAATTAAAGAAGTATTTGGCGTAGATGGCATTCTAGTATCAAAGGCACCTTATAGAACCCACCCGATTCAAATATTCTTTACCCCATACTTACCCGCCGAAATCCAGCTCTTGCTCAAGGATTACTTCAACACTGTATTAGAATATTTCAGAGAGTTAACAGACAGCGAGTTCATGACTACTTATAAGTATTCAGAAAGTGCGTACACTCGAAAATACCTCGGACTTATACAGGTGAAGAAATTAATAGAGACATTTCCGATTCTTACCTTGAACTCAGATAGTATGACAGAGCTTAAAGAATTAGTTAAAAGAAGGGATGCGAAAGGACTTATCCAATTTATTCAGCGTGTAAATAAACCTAAGGCGTTGATATCATGGAGATAAAAGACAACATGCACTATTGGAGGTTCTCTCTTGAAAACCCGGAGCCGCTTATAGATGAATACTATTATTTTGATGAGATCATAGTTAACGATAACCAGTTTATTGACAAAGTAGAGAAGCTGAGAGAATTAATTATCACTTATTGTTCAATGATAAACATAGACATTGACGCATCTTTAAAAGTATTAGAACGTATACATGAAATTATCAATTCTACGGAGAAGATCCAGTATACCGAGTTTATAGCCTTTTGGAAGGTTTTTGACTTGTCCTATTCAAAATATAAAGAAGCACCTAAGATTAAACAGTTCGAAGTTCTGGCTAATTTATTGAAAAAATATTGCGAGTCTAGGATAACATTGTATCGCAAACTTGGATTCACAAATACTACTGTACAGGCATTATATGACGCTGGAGCTTCAAGGAAAAAGAGCATTTCAGGAATACGTAAGATCTTAGACATAGTCAGCGAGATCTTTGGATACGATATTCCCTATGCTGATACTATCGAGAAAGTAAAGAATTACAAGATGACGTATTTTCTCCCAGATCAAAAGGATAAAAATATGTTCTATGATTTTTGTCGCTTCTATAATATCGAATATAAATTTGGAAATGAACACCAAGGCAAATTACCTGATATAGTCTTAAAAATAGGAAATCACTTATTTATAATAGAGGCGAAACACTTGAAAGAACCCGGCGGAGCACAAGATAAGCAAATCTCCGAGTTGATTGACTTTATCAAGTATTCCGAAAAACAAGAGCATGTACACTACGTAGCATTCCTAGACGGCCCATATTTTAATTACTTTATAAATATCAGGATAAATATGAGGGGGAGTAAAATAAAGAAACAAAGGGATGCCATAGAACAGAACCTCAAAAGAAACCCTAGAAACTTCTTCGTTAACACGGCTGGTCTAAAAATTTTACTAAAGGATTTAAAGAATAATTCTATTATAACCTCTAGACTATGAACCATTTTACTGTTTGAAATTCACCCTGATTAGGATGGACTTACTGGCACTTTTAATTCCACGCTAGTTTACTTTCACATAAAAAAGGCCATTGCTATAGAGATTGAGAGCTGCAATGAGGTTGAGACGCACCCGGAGCAGGTAGCCCACAACTGGGTCAAGGAGAGCGTTAAAGACTTCGCCGAGGTCCACGCGTGGACCTGGGACACCTGCCTCGACAAGCTTAAACAGGTATATGAGAAGGCAGGCGTAGACAAGGCCAAGGTGAAAATATTCGGCGTTAAGTCAGCCCCCGAGAAGCCCGTGAAGGTCGGGGGAACCGTTAAACAGGCCCAGCCGATCCGCAAGGCCCCTGTTAAACCCCGGTTATTGAAAGCCTTGGAGGAGTCCAGTGTAGAGGAGGGGGGAGGAGGCCCCATAGTCGAGCCCGTGGAACCCCTGCAACCAACCGAGACGCATGCAACGCAGATAGCGGTGGGGGGTGAATCTGAGGTATCTACTTCTCAGCCTCTGGCCCCGCCAAGTGGAGACACTGTTGCGCAGCCATTAGCCCCCGGGGTGTTGTCTCCCTTGGAGAGGGTTTTCACGGCGAGTGATGGGAGGAGGTATAGGGCTGTATTGGAGAGTGAGCGTTACTCTAACCTATTTGATAGTGTCTGCGTGGAGGGTGCATCCACGATTACTGTGCGTCTAGGTGAAAAAGTGATTAAGTGTAGGCGGAGGAATCTTACCACGAGGTTTATTGTTAAGGCTTCTTCTCTCGAGGCTCTTGGCTAGCAATTTTTCTCCATACTTTTAGGAACTCCTTGCTGGGTACTAGGATAGTGTATTTTTTAACACGGTATTCTAGGAGCACACCATACTTGGCGAGCTGGCTAATGCAGAATCCTGCTGCCCCGATTGTTTTAACTACGCCTTTTGCAAGTATGCATTCTACTACTTCTTTCCAGTAGCTTCCATCTTCATTCACGCATTCTACTACTGCCTTTAAATCCGGCCTCTTCCGTAAGAGAACTACCAAGGCTTCATATGTCATTTTACCATCTCCCCCGTAGATATCTACAATGCTTATATATCGAGGGTGCTCTTTCAACCAGGCGATTGTACTATAACTATACAATGATTTTACAATGATTGTTTAAGGAAGATCTTTAATCAGTCGTGTTAATTTCCTTTTATTGTCGCATATTCCACGAATTATTATTGCAAAATTACCATTATAACCACGGAGAATTAATCCAGTATTAATATGGTATTAATGGAGATTACACGCCTTCATCCAGTAGTTTTTGTTTATGGGTTTTCGTGGTTTAGGGGTTGTTGGGTTAGGGGTTTGTTGTTTCCCTGGGGTGGTTTGTGCTGCAGTTTGTGTTTGTGCTTGGCTTGTTGTTTATATATATTTTTGTTTATATGTATTTGTCTTGTTGGAGTGGCTTGCTTGCTACGTGTTGGGGGTGCTTCGAGGAGGGTTTTACTAGGGGTTTTAATAGCGGTGGTAGCTGTATCCGTGCTACTCTTCTCTGTTTACCCTGGATGGATTGGCGGGCCCGCTCAACCCAGTACTCCAACCACTCATAGCCTGACGGTGGCGACTTCGAGTACGCTACTCAATACTAGTCAAGCCGTGGTTACAACGACTACTTATCCATTGACAACACCTAATACTTCAACAACTACTCATGCAACAACATCATCAACAACTACGACAACGGCGACAGTGCACCCAGTAGACACTAATCCACCGGAGATAACTAATTTAAACTGGACTCCGACACGGGTAATCTTAGACAAAATTTATGACATTAACGTGAGTTTCACGGCAATTGATGATGAGAACCCAATAGCTTATGCTGAGCTCCACTTCATCTCAGCAGAGTACTACTACATGATTGAAAAGTACGGTATGAGGCCAGAAGATTATCCAAAAGTTTTTCCACCAGATAAAGAAAGAGTTTTTGTTTTAACACCAGTTGACGGCAGATTTGATAGCTTGAAAGAGGAGTTTTCAGTTCAAATAAGAGATATTGTTGGTGGAAGAGAATATAAAATAATTGCCTTGGTTAGAGATCTTGCTGGGAATGAAAAAATAGTAGAAGTGAAAACACCTTATATAAGACAGTTTGAAAATTTTGGGAAAGAATTGTATGACAAAGGAATAATAGTAGCAGCTCATTACTATAATTGGTATACTCCTGGATATGATATACCAAGAAATTTGCCTGATAAACCATTATTAGGTTTATATTATTCTGATGATAACATGGTTTTTAACAAACATATTGATTGGGCCACAGGGCATGGAATAAATGTTTTTATATTTCCATATCCCTATCATAATCCAAAAGTAGCATTTACTTGGTTAGAAAAGACTTTTAAGAAAAATATGGAAGCCGATTTATTTAACCAAATAAAATTTAGCTTCTGTAGCACGTTCGTTGATGAAACTGGAAAACCCCCTCCATATAATTTTGATAACCCGGAGGTTAAAGAAGCGTTTGTTAAAGCTATTGAAGATCTAATTTCCAATTACGCATCTTCACCAAACTACTGGAGAATTGATGGAAAACCAGTCATAGTCCTATGGGGCACTTCAGACAGGTTTGTATCTAATCATCGAAATATAGAAGCTGCTATTAAAGAAGTAAGAGAATTTTCAAAAAGTAAGTTAGGAGCGGATCTTTACATAATAAGTGATGATATCAATATTTTTAATACAAGAGAGGTATTTAACTCTAGTGATGCAATATACCACTATAGCCCGTTTTTTAATGATAAAACGATATCAAATACCAGTATTAAAGAAAATGTTCCATATATAATTGATTGGATGAAACGCCTAGAAGAAATATCCAAAAATGGGGGAAAAATATTCATTCCTACAGTCGCTCCAGGATTTGATAACACATACGACTATAGAAATACTCAGAAAGCGCCTATTATTTATAGGGATCCAGAGGGATTTAGGTTGTATATAAAGGAGGTTATAAAAAATTTCAAACCGAAAATATTGTTTGTTACCTCATTTAATGAATGGTTTGAAGGTACGCAAATAGAACCAGCAGAGAGTTATGGTATAATCTATTTAGAGATATTGAAAGAGATATTGAAGGAAGAACTAAAAAATAGATAAGTTTATCTTTTAATTTTTAAACTTTCTAAAATATAGAGCATTACACCCACCACTCACACTGTCTTTTCAAGTTTATGAATTCCTATGCCTTAAAACAGGTAAGCCGAAACCACTCTCTCCTCGCAGGAAGATAGAAAAACAATAGTGGTTCAGGAATGCTTACGTTTGAATTCCGGTTTATTTATAACCTCCCCTTCTACAGCCAGGGATAAGACGTGTCTAATAGCGTACAGGCCTCTAAAACACAGCACAAGCGTGTTGCCTGGTCTTGGCTTAGATTGGAGGGTGTTAGCTTCACTATTCTACCATTCGAGGACAGAGACAGCGTGCTCAGGGACTACGCGGGGTTATTAGCGAGCGTTAAGCGGGGGGTTCTACTAGCAAGGAGGGTTGAATACGAGTACAAGTACTCAGACTACTCCTTCAGCGTCACAGATACAGCCTTCTACCTCAAGGCCCCTGCTGGAAGCCATGTAGTATACTTCAACCCCCGGCCCGAGGAGCCCTCAAGGCCCCGGGTCAAGAGGCTGGTAAACCCCGCTACACTAGAGCTGGAAGACGGCTCCTACGCGAGAGTCTTAGTGGCATATGGGTTCCTTGCAAGCCTCCCAGAGGGACTACTGTATACCCTGTACACCGAGGTCTCAGAGGCCGCGTTGATATTCAAGGAAGTCGACAAGGTAAAAGCGGTGCGAATGATTGAGACCGCTGGGCGTAGGAGGCTCACCAGTAGCAGTCAGGGAGTCACAGAGGCCCACGAGGCCACCGCACTCGAGGAGCTCGCGTCAAGGGTTTTATCCGGGTCGAGCCTATTCGAGTTCTACCTATACTTCATAATAAAGGATATAGACCCGAAAGCCCTTAACGCGAGATCCAATACTCTTAAATCACTCCTCAAGGGATACGGGGTAGACGTGGATGCGCCCCCGATACAGCGGGAGCTATACAACCTGGAGACATGCCTAGGAGTAATGTGCGTGGAGAAGCACTACGCTGATTCAGAGAGCCTGAAGCCACTATTCCCGCTCATCACTGAGGAATTGCACGACCCAAATGGAGTATTCCTCGGGGTCTCAGGGACGGGTAGCCCGATGCTACTCGACGTGTGGAGTAAGCCAAATCTCAACTTCGTGATTGTTGGTGTGACGGGGTCTGGTAACTCAAGTACTGCGAAGGTCTACTTGAAGAGACTCCGTGAATTAGACGATAAAATACTATACGTGGGAGTAGACCCCGAGTCAGAGTACACCCAGGTGGCGGGTCTCCTCGGGGCACAGGCTGTTGAGATATATGAGAACCAGAGGCTCGGCTTAGACCCCATCAAGCTCCTCAGGAGCGGGGTCCTAGAGCTCGGCCAAGTAGCCGACATTGTCTCCGAGGTCTACGGGGTACCCATGAACCTGCACGGGGTCTTAAGAAGGGAATTATTCATGAACAGCGATTTCGCCGATTCATTCGTGGAGTTCGCGAGCAGCGTCAAGGACCCAGAGCTATCCAAGTACTTGCAGGGAGCCATGGTCCCACCAGACTCTCTAGTCTACGAGGGAGAGCCACCGCCACTAGCCCTAACCCTAACACCAGACTACCCAGCGGGGATTAGCGTCGTCTTCGAGAAGAAGACGAGTAGGCTGCTCAAGGCACTCTTCGTAGCTGGAACAGCGGTATTAGTGCTACCCGCTGTAGCAGGGGTTTTAGGAGGCGACTTAGGCGTCTTCGGGGGATACGCGTGCATGGCCTCAATTACAGCCATTGTGCTCGGTGTCCCCGGGTTATACCTCACTCTAAAAGGGATTTATGGGTCACGGGTTGAGAGAGTAGTTGACAATGCATTGAACCATGTAAGAGTGTGGAGGAGCCTAGTAAACTACAGGGATCCAGGGTTAGAGGCTGAGCTGAGGAGGCCCAGTAGGCCCTGGATAGTGGACTACCTCGCGGAGACCCTGGGCTTCGGCAAGCTACTCGGTGACTGCGACCCAAGCGTCTTCGAGCTACTCGTGATGAGCATCCACGAGCTCTACCGTGGATTAAAGAAGTACTCTCAGACAGCAGTGATGATCCTAGCCGTCTCAGCAATGGTCCCGCTGTTGAACGCCATGACCCTGCAACTGGCAACCAGGATCTCTGTAGTGCACGCTGTAATAGTATACTCCTACACGCTGGTCTATGGATATGTAGCCTTCAAGCTTGTCCTAGGCAAGAACACGTCTACGCTAATACCTGGCTTAACGGCACTGCTCTTCACGATCAGCATTTGATCAAGCTTTCGCAGCCGTCAGTTTTTAAACCCCTACGCGATAGCCCCCGTTGAGGGGTCAATCATGGAGTCGTTGATTCAATGCATCATGGTCATTGTCATCTTGATTTTAGCCCTGCTTCTCAAATTAATCAGTGAGCTCGACGAGAAGCCCCTACGGATAGTCGCATTCAAGTCTACGCTATTATTCTCCTGGCTCCTAATAGCATTGCCGACAATTTATAGCGCTGTCTCTCTGATCTCCGATATCTACGTGTATAGCCAGGCGTCATCGCAGGTCAGTCACTTAGACCTACCACAGCTTGGAGAACACGTAGCTAGGGTGGTGATTGAGTACCAGTTGAAGGCCTTTTACAGCCTCTTCATGACCCTATTGAGCCTACCAGCTCATATAGCATTCTACTTGGCGTATCGATGGATTAGCCGCGTTGGGGACGAGTATATATCTTACTACTATGTGTATAGCCAGTCCCTCACCTCCACGTAGCCAAGCTATTCCAGAGTCCTACTCTGCTCTTTTAAATCCCGGGGTTTAATTGTTGGGGTTGCAACGTGAAGGACTGTGCAACGCTCAGCTCTCCGGCTATAGCGTTATTTGTAACGGTAATTATGGTGGCCGTTGACCTAGCCATGGCTACATGGTGGTTTCTCGCTTCGGGAGGATCTGTGGAGATTCTTGGGCAGCCGGCTCTAGTGAGGAAGGGGGATTACTATGAAGCATACATAGCTGTTAGGAACAGTGGTAGAGACGCTGTAGCAGTGTATGGACTAGAAGTCGAGGGTGGGAAATGCATTATTGAAACTGATAACAATGTTAAGCCAGGCGAGTCATTGGTTATCGAGGCCCGCTGTAGCCTAAACCCCGACCCGGGGACTAGCGTTGTTAAAGGGGTTTTATCGACGAGCCAGGGCTCCTACCCGGTAGTCCTAGCAGTAGTATAACGTGTGTTTTATAAGGGGGTTCTTATACTCCGGGGGTGAGAGACTTGAAGAGGCTGAAGCACAAGCTCGGTGGATTACTGCTGGCCGAGGTTCCAATAACTGTAACGCCTTCGCCACCACCTGGTGTTGGCCAAGCGGTCTCCACTATATTGAGCTGGCTGATGTGGGGTGGATGGATAGCCGTCGCGGCTGCATTTATAATTGGGGCAATAAACTTCGCTAGGGGTGACAGCGAGAAGGGGCAGAAGTATGTTGTTGGCACTATTATAGGAGCAATTGTAATGGCATTCTACACAGCGATAATAACTGGGCTAATTGGATGGCAGCGCGAAGATCAGCTCGGAACCTCGATGTATACTTTTATCTTTTTCCCACTCTGGTAGACCTCCCACCACAGGTCGTTTAACTCGAGCGGTAGGTATATCAAGTAGCGCTCCTTCTCAGGGTTAGTGGTCATCTTAGTGATCTTCTTAGGCCCAAGCGGTATAAGCCCCTTAGATATGAACTCAACAGTGCTCTTACCCATTGAAACCACCCATAATAGGGGAAAAGGGGTATTTAAAGCAACTACACCCACTAATACTTCACGCTTAATTACCTATTAAACAATTGAAATAACAGGGGATTTCAAATGGAAATAGAGTTCACGCTCAGAAAAACCGATCGTGAACCGATCCACGCTAGGGATAAGCCTTGAGAGCCAGTGGGGCCAACCTCGCGCGGGTTCGAATCCCGCCCCCGGCGCTGGATCATTGCTAACCTAAGAAGTTAGTTGCGGTCTCAGCTTTAACAAATGATTAGTCGAGAACCTAAGACACGGTTTAACATTTCTAAAGATCCTATCAAATATTAAGATATAACCTTCAAAGCTGACTAAGAATAGTTATTAAAGAGCTGAATAAAACCGAAGTTAGAGACATGTTTAGAAAAGTAGGAGAATACATAGATCAACTGATAAGAATCAAATATCCAGATATGTATCTATAAAAATAGAGATAGATAAAAAGAATAATCTTTTAGCAATAGAGAGATCTTTCGAAACATCATTAGATCTTTTGATCATACAGGTCTGGTAGTGAAATTCGATACAAAAGATGATAAAAACTGTTTTTAAGACGTATAGAAATATATCAATTAAAACGAGATCTTTAATTCAGCTCATGTTTTCAAAAATAACTAGATGTTCATAAAATAACTTAGAGCTAAGGATCCTATGGAAGACCAATGAAATATTGAAGAAAGATAATCTTTTTAGAACCTGAGATGATCAGGTCTTAGATCCTGTATTTTTT
>Ga0209739_100507_pt1 | contig 15762 bp, 23 predicted proteins | sample JossMetagenome_2_FD_184729 | JGI IMG/M metagenome (GOLD analysis project Ga0209739, IMG submission 184729) | Hot spring sediment microbial communities from Joseph's Coat, Yellowstone National Park, USA - JC3_ASED (SPAdes) (version 3) | ecosystem: Environmental > Aquatic > Thermal springs > Hot...
CTTCAACAATTAAAGGTATTTTTGGAATATTTCCATTATTTGGAGGTAAAATATATGTACCTTCTCCTGTATTACCGTTTAACATATAAATACCATTTGAGGTTGCTGTTGGAGAAAAAGATCCTGCATAAATATATCTAGTCCATCCATCAAATGTATTATTAAAATATCCATATGCTATAAATACATATTTTCCGTTATCATATTGTCTAGAGGGATCTACTTGAGGAGAAACACCTACATATGGATAATATTGTTGATAATAATTATCACTATTAGGTCCTATATACATATAAATAGTTATATAACCATTTGCAGGAATTCCTTGAGATATATTTACCCACCAAACATCACATGTAGCATTATTAATACTTAATTGACCTTCATACCATGAATATATATCGGGAGTACCCTTGTAATTTGTGGTAAAGTATACGTTTTTACCATTTGGATTTATTTCATTAAACAATGTTGGATAATTTATATATGCAAAATTAGGACCAATACCCGGATTACCATTACATATCGCTATATCTTGTTGAAATGGAGATGGAGTTGGAATGTTTTGAGTATTATATAGTATAATAGTATACCATCCCTGAGAATAAATAAATTTAGCTAATAGAATAAATATTAGAAATATTCCAAATAATTTAAGAAATTTTTTGATCATCCTTTATATTGGACATATAACATATAAGCTATTACGCCAACAATTCCTACAAATGTAATCCAAACATATGGGTTACCTGTAATACTATACCAAAATGATGTTCTTTGATAGTTATTTATTGATTGCATTGTTTGATTATAAATATATTGGCATATTATATTATTAGCTCCATATTGGTTAACACAATTTTGATATTGTTGTGATCCAATATTATAAGATGTAATAGCTTCTATACCTGTTACTATATTTGCTCCGTGAGAAAATAAACTCATAAGAAATCCATATATAGTTGCTATTATTAAAAATAAAATAACTATTACACCAGTTATAATTAATCTATTAAATGCTTTTACCATCTTAATCTTGATAATACGTATTGTATATCGTACATAGATTTTATGCCTTTACTTAAACTAGGTGCTAAGCCTCTAGATGGCTGTATTCTCATTGAAAATTCAGGCCATCCAAATGGTATTGGTGGTCTGGGTAGTGTAGTTGGTGGTGTGGGTGGTGTTTTTGGTTCTGTTTTTATTTTTAATTCTTGACCTAATAATGATCTAATAGCTAAATCTCTTAATTTTTCTATTTGTATTTTTGGTGATATTATTTTTTCAATATTTATGAATTCTTGTCTCTCTATTTGCTTTAGTCTTTCTCTTAGCTTTTCTAATTGTCTTTCCCCACTAATTAATTGTTGTGCTTGTAAATTTTGTAATTTAAATATATTATATATACCATATAATTGCTCTCTTGAAAATTGATTTTGTAATGGATTTATGGTATTTGTTAAAGATAAGTAATTTTCCCTTAATTTTTCTAATGCTTTATTTCTTAAGACATTTAATTCATTTTGAATATTATACTTATTTAATATAGAATGATCAGAATATTGGTTTTGACTTAATATATTATTATAGCTTATACTTGCTATATTTATTGGAATACCATAAGGTGTAACTCTAATATCTTTTGGTGGTGCTATTATCTTTGAACCACCTAATTCTTTTAATATTTCTTGTAATTCTTGATGACTTAAAGATTGTCCCTTTATGTTTTGACCTAATATTTGTTCTGTTTGAGTATAAGGATCTACTCCTCTAAGATAATTAAATATTAAAGATCTTTTATTAGATAAAGGTATAAAACCTGATTGTTGTACAATATACCATGCATTTCCACGATTGGTTTTCATTACTTGAAACATAGTACCAATTCCATACTTATTATAATTTCCTATAATTCCCTCTCCCATAGTTTTATAAGTTTCTTTTGTTGATGTTTTTATTATACCTATGTCACCAACAAGATAAACCTTATTAAAGTTTTGATTAAGATTAAATTCAGTAGGTTGTACACTTAATTCAACATTACCTGCTTTATTACCCATCATATATACATTATATCTAGATCTATAATATGGTATTTTATTTAAGAAATAAGGGTTTGGCATCTTTCCCACATTGATTTTAAGGTCTTCGGGTTTTATGTAAGGATATAAACCTTCTAAATTAGTAATCTTAATAATATCAGGATTAACTATTTTGTTAGATATATCTTGAAGTATTTGTTGTTTAATTTCATTTAAATATGAAGTATAAGCACTATATTCTTTTGTTGCAGTTTCCAATAATATTTGTGCTTCACCTGGTGATAAAATACCTTTCTTAACTAAATCACTAGATATAGTTACTAAATTAGAATATCTTGATCCAGCTAAAATTTCTGGAATATCAAAGTTTGCATTAATACCAGCCTCTATTAATGTTTGTCCTCTATTTATATTTTCAACCAATGGTATATATTTCTTATTAAGGAAATTCTTAAATAAATATATCCCCTCTGTAGGAACAGTACTTAATTGTTCAAATTCTGGATATATTTGTTGTAAGGCTTGTTGTTCGGTTTTTACTAAATTCATATATGTTTCAAAATTTTCTATACCTTGTGCCTTTTGTGCTTTGAAAATACCCCAAATATTACTTGATACAGATCCACCTTTTGTACTAGTTTCTATTTTACCTTTATATGCATAATATGTTTGTCCAGGTTCATTTAATAGTTTTATTATTTCTATATCTCCTAATTTATTTTTAACTGCTGATGCTTTTGTTAATTCTACTTTTCCAGATATGTCAAATGGATATTCAGCTGGCTTTATATTTGAAAAATCTGCCTCCGTAAAAAATCTACCACCTGTTTTTGGATAAGCTTCTGTTACTAAACCAGATCCGGTAATATATGCTTCGATTATATTTCCTCTTTTTACAGATGGAATTATATTTGTAACTGTCATTTTTTTAGGATAATAACCTAAACTCATTACAAAGCCACCTGGATTTTTTAAAGCCCAAATACCTTCAATACCTAAAGTTAAACCACCAGTAACTAAACCGATTGTTAAAGCTTCGTTCAGATTTATTCCACTTTGCCATCCTACTATATTTTTAAATCCTTGCATTGCTATATCTGATCCAAATCCTGCAGCAAAATTAACTCCAGTATCATAAAGTACTCTAGATGCAATTGCTAATCTTTTAGATGTTTTTTCACCTATACCAATAGATTCTAAAACTGGGTTTGCTATAGATCCTAGACTTCTAGCAATTGTAACATATGAAAGTGAAAATGGTATATTTTCAGTGGCTATTTGTATTGTTTCATATGGAGATAAAGTCTTACCCGTTGTTAAATAACTTCCAATATTACTAGCTAATAAATTAAATGATGTTACTAATGCATAATTTTTGGCAAATTCTGTAGCAAATCTTGCAGCAGTTGTACCAGTTGCAGCAGCCCCACCTAAAATACCAAAGGGTAATAATATTAATGTAGTTTCAAGTGTTTTTATAGCTTTTCCTGTTTTTAAAGCTTCTTGATATGCTGGTGTACCATATTGCTCAGCTTCCTCTGCTAAAGATTCATAATATTGAGCAGATTCTTTTAAACCTAATAATGAAGCAACATCTGAATAAAATCTAAATGCTTGTATACCTTTACTTACAGTTCCTATTTCCTCTTTTATATTTGATATTGTTTTCCTAAATTGTGGATTAGTACTATATTCTAATTGTTCCCATGTTGCTGTAGTATGTGTAGTAAGTGGCATACTAATACTAAAAGGATTAATAGTAGTACTAACACTAGAAATACCAAAGGGATAATTTGGATTATTTTTTATTTCTTCCCATAATTTTAAATATCCTAACTTTTGTGATATTTGTGATATTATATTTGGATTTTCAAGAGTAAAATTAGCTTTAAGACTTTCTATATATTGTATATGTTGATTAAAATCTGATTCTATATTATTACTCATTATATTAATATTAGGTACTGGCTTTGTTATTGTTTGTATATATTTGTTATACATATTTGTAAACCAATTTTGAATGCTTTGAAAAACATTACTTAAAATATTTCCACTAATAGGTAAACCAAATGACATCTGATATATAGTTGGTGATTTTGTTGTTTTAGTTATTGGTTGAGATGAATAACCAAAATCTAAATTATTTTCAGATGGTGTAGTTAAATCAATAAACCATTTATCTTTTAAATAATTAAGCATAGTTTGTTTATCACTAAATGATTGAGTATTTATTATTTGTCCATATGAATTAATTAAATATATTGTATTTGTATCAAAGTTAACACCTATATAAGTTATTTTATTTGGATCTAAAGAACTATATCCAAATGGATTAAGAAATATTTGAGTATTTTGTGAAAAGGTTTGTGGTTGAGTTGTTGTTTTATATTCTAATTTAACAATTTCACCTGTTTCTGGATTATAATACCATCCTGGTTTTATATTAAGATTTTGCCCACTTTGTAATTGTTGTAATTGTTGAGATGTTATTGTTGGTAAATTAGTAGATTGTAAATTTACATTAGTTTGTGGAGTACCTGTTTTAAAGACTATTTGATTACCTTCAATTGTATAATTAATAGGTATAGTTTGATTAATATTGTATGTAGCATTATAATATGGTTCATTTAACTTAGTAGTACCATGAGTTGTAACTTGACCTGAAATTTTAAGTGGAGTTGTTGAAATTTGATTAGTTTCTAAATTATATGTATATGTTGGGACTGTTATAATTTGGTTAATAGATGTCCATGGATGATAAAAATCATTAAAACTATAAAACTTATCTACAGATTCTATTTGATATTGATTATTACCTAAATAAGTTATTTTAAATTGAGCACCAACATTACCCCATGTATTTGTATCATAATTATATGCACGGGCATTAATTGTTATTGATTGTCCAGGTTGTAAGTTATTTATTTGATTTAAATATTCATTAGGTATTTTATAACCGTATTGACTTAAAACATTATTAATTACATCTGAAGGTGACATAATTGGTTGTGTCCAAATTGTTGCTGTAGGGGTACCCGGAATAGTATTTATTACTTTTTTTGCTATTGGGTCTATAACATAATAATTTTCAGTAATTGATGGAGAAGATGCTTGACCCATATAAGTACTTGTTTGATAATTCTTATATTTTACAATAACATATCCATTTACATTTTCAATTTCTAATGTATAATTATTTGTTATATTTCCAACAATTTGATCACCAATTACTGATGTTAATGGGCTTGATTGTGTATAATTTATTATTATTTTGTTTCCCTCAACCTTTATATTTCCATTTTTTAAAATATTTTTATTTATACCATATTGACTTAAAATATCAAATATTTCGGGTAAGGTTAAACTATTTGAAGATTGAGCTATATTTTGTGGTTTAGGCTGTTCAACTATTTTTGGTATATTAACAATAGCATTTGATATATTTGTTGTTGGTTGTAATCTTACATAAGGATTTATTCTAATTGGATTATGTATAATAACTTCAGGATCAAGACCTACCCCAATAATTGATATTTGTTGAACAGGATTTAAATTTTTAATTTTTTCTAAAACAGGATTTGGTACTGGCTCTTTTGGGGCTAGTTCTGGTATTTCTAGATTAGTTGAATAGTTTACATTAATATTAAAATTGTTATTTGGTCCTTTGTTAATTACTTTCCCAAAATCTGGATGAATTATATACTTTTTTATTGCTGGCATTGTTAAATCTTGTGAATGATTTACAATAACATTAACATTAATATTATGATTTGATTTATTTACATCAGGATTAATAGGTCCAACCATTTCATTTATAAATAGCATCTAACCTTTTAACCTCTTCTAAACTTCTTTTAATTCCATTTAATTTTAATAAATATATTCTTTGGACTAAGAAACTATAAATTGGATATAATCCTTTTGCATTTACTAAAGCTCTTGCAAATTGACCTGCAGCATATTTTATAACTTCAGGTCTTCCATTTTCCTTTATTATAGTTTCAAATCTTTTTAGTAATATTTTAGTATCATGAGGGCCACGTAATTGATTCAATAAAATTCCTAACCTACCATAAATTGTTTTTAAATTCCATTCAACTAATATAGGTTTAATTTCATTACCATTAATTATAGCAAAATGTGATAATAAAGCATTAGTATTTGTAAAATCAGAAACATCTAATAAGAATGCTAATGTAGTAGCATCATAATCGACATAATTTTCTAGATGTGTTTTATTTGCAAAAAGTTTAACTAATGAATCACTTCCAAAGTAAATATTTCTAAATCTAAAAATCCTAGGCATAGAAAAAAGAAAGAAGCCTTAATATCCAGCCGGTGCAACTACAGTTCTTGGCATTGCTAATCTCATTAGTAATTCTAATATAATTATAAATACTCCTATGAATGATATTATTTGCAATGTCATTGCTAATGTATTAACTGCAGTTGCTGCATAAGTATTTGCTTGTGATACATATGTTATAGAGTTTTGGAAAGACTGATTAACCGTAGTCTGTAGATTTGTTGCATTTGATGGTAATTGGTTATATACTGCCTGATAGCTATTATATAGCAATGGATAGAAGAACATTCCTGATACATTTACTATACCCTGTCCTATCATTACAATTACTGCTGCTACTACTAACCCCAATGCAAAACCAATCAATGTATATACTGTGTCCATAATATATTAATTACATTACTTATATATAAACTTTTATAAAATTTATCATGAATATCATGATATCATAGTAGTATTCATGATAACCTATCATAAAGATTTATATATTAGTCATTATAAAGTTATTATTATGGAAATAGAAATTAACATAAATAGACCTGTAACTTTAGGTGGTTTGGGATTTATGAAAACAACCTTTGGAGCTTTATCTTCAAAGGATAGAGAAATCATAGATAAACATAAAAAAGAAATATCTAAATTAATAAATAATTTATTAAAAGTTTTACAAGAAAAGTATGGAAAAGATACATTAATAACTACTAATTTTATAATTGAAGTAGATAATAATACAAAAATACCAAAAAAAGCATATATAAGAAAAGTAACAATTTGGGAGCCAATAAAAATAATACAAGAAAATATAGAAATAGCTTTATAAAAATGGTATTAGGTGTTGATATAAGTCCAAGGTTTTTATTATTTTCTATAATAGCTAGTGCAGTATTTACATATATAATTCAAAATTTAAATTTACTTTTAAATTTTACTTTAGTTAATCCTTTATTTAGCTGGGTTGGCTTTTTAGTAATATTTTTTTATTTCTTTAATGTTATTTATGCATTAGCAACATATGAAATTAATGAAGATGAAAATATAACAAAAGTATATATAATTGTAATAATTGCACTAATAATTGCAGCAATATTCTTATATTATATGGGCCCAATTATAATGAATTTCTTTAAATAAAATGGCAGATGATTTTGATGATATAGATGAACAAAATATTCCTAAAAAATTACCAAAAGGATTTATGGACTTTAGTTATTTATATAAACCTCAAGAACCAAAAGATACTTTACCAAACTTTTTAGATTTTGATATTACTAAAAAAGTTTCTAAAATATTAGACAAACCAGCATCATCAATTATTATTGCAGATCCAAATAAAAAAGTAATTTTAGCAAAATTAAATGATTTAATAGCTTTCTTTTTAAATTATTCAACACAATTAAGAGCTATATATCAAAAAACAAAGAATCCACATTTAAAAGCTTTAATTGAAAGACTTATAATAAAAAATGATTCTTACCTAAACTCAGCATTAGCATTATATAAAAGTGAAGCATCAATATATGATGTAAAAGAACAACAACAAGGAATATTTTCTTTAAGCCAAACACCTTATGGTTATCAAAATATAAGCTATGGTCCTCAAAATCAAAAACAACAATAATAAAAAAAGTAAAAAATTTAGAGAAGATAAAGTGTATATAATTTACTATTATCCACCAGATATTACTATAACTGAAGATAAAGAATTATTAAGATTATTTAGAGGATCAAAAGATAAATGGACTATAATTGATGAAAAGGGACAAGAATATTTGATAGATGCTATATTATTATTTTATGGTTTACCAATTAGAAAGAAAGAATTAGAAAAACTAAAAACTATGGATGATAAAGAATTAGAATATTATTATCAAAATGCTTTAATATATTTATTTAGTGCATTAACAAACTATAAACAAGGATTTATTAAAAGAATTGTAAGTAAATTAGCATTTAAAAAACCAGAAGGTAAACCTATTAAAGTTAAAGATATAAACGAAGATATAGAATTAAACCAAGGTGATGCAATTGAAAGAGCTTTTAACTATTATCAGCAAGCTCAAAAATTAGGATCTATTTATGCAGAAATAACTAAGTCAAAAAGAGGAATATTTAGTGGTAAGGGTATAATATCTATACTATCTGCAACAGATACTAGAACAATTGTTAACATAGGTGTTGCAATTATAATCATAGTTGTATTAGGTGCAATGGTTTTTTTCTTATGGAGAGCAAATTCTACATTTGCTAATACAATACAACCAGCAATTAATTTAACAAATATTGGTGGACAAGTTTATAATATAACTAATCCAATAAAATGACATCTTACAAAATATTTGATAAAGAAATATTTTTTGAAACAGATCATATTATTATAATTGATTCGAAAACAAATGAAATAAAACATGAGGAAAAACACTATTTCTATGATGGGAAAGAATTAAAAGAAATAAAAGACCTTTATGAATATAATTTAAAAGTATATGAAATTTCACAAAAAATACAGGAAGAATTTACTAAATTTTCATCAAAACATGCAAAACCACCTATAGGTTATGTTACTATAAGTAACATGATCTTTGAATATATGTTAGCTAGAAATAATGTTATATTAATTGCTTATGCAAATATAAATAAATTAGAAAAAGAGATCTCTAAAGAAATTACAGATGATACTATTAAGATCATATTTAAATCAAAGACCATAATTAATAAAGAATGGAATTTTGAAAGTATACAAAACCTACCAAATGATATTAAAGATAATGTGACTAAATTAATTGAAAAGGCTTTAAAAAGTGCTATGGTTATGTTAAAGAAAAATACATAAAAAACTTTATAAACATTATATAATATATGGTTACAAATGTTACCTATATGTTAAATCCTTATATGATTTCTAATGTAAATTTCTATATACCAATTATCCTCTCATTAGTATTATCACCATTAATAATATGGTTAATAATAATATTACTTATAAGAAATCCAAAATTAAGATTCTTTTTTGATATAATTACCCTTATTTATACGGTGTTTTTGATGACAATATTTTTACCATCATTTCTAGGATATAGTTTAACACAAATATATCAACTAATAAATATTGTAGGTGATCCAAATATGGTTATATATTTATATAATATAGAAAATGAATTAACAGCAATATATACTTTAGCATCAACATTTGGATTCTTTTATTATGCAATAGGCGTATTATTAATAATAGCTGACACATCATTATTATGGACTTAAGTGTAGGTCAAATCTTATTTATTTTAATATTAATAGCTTTAATAGTTATTTATATTACAAAGGGTTTATTATGGATGTCCATTGCATTAGCTGCGATATTAATTTATGTTATACCAGGTTATATAATTATAAAAAAAATATATAATTTCTTTAAAAAAGAATAATTTATTCTTTTTCCTTACTTTTTATTTTTGCTAAAATTCTATTAAAATCTTCTTTACTTTTTGCATTTAGATAATTCATTAAAGACCAAAATATAAAATCTATGCTTTGTATATTAAAAACTCTACTATCTCTTAAAGGATCTAAATTTTCAAAATATTTATCTAATTCTTTTAATAAGGTTTCTTTATCTTCTTTATCTAAATCTTCAAATATTCTTACATATAGCTTTGCATCATAGATTAAATTATATAACTTATTTATTAGTGCTAATTCTAAATTTGAATCCTTTTTTGTTAAATATGTTGTATATAAAATTTTATATTCAATAATATCTTTTGTAATTTCTTGTTCTAATAAACTTTTTATTATCATTTTATGTTATATCATAAGTTCCAGTTTTTGGCTGTGGTATTGGTGTACCATAATTTAATATAATACTTACTTTTTGTATTAATTCATAATAAATATCTAAAAGTTCGGGATATGTTATTTCAGGATCTGTGACTATTCTATCAAATAAAGCTTTTAATGATTCTTTTGCTATTTGTACTTCCATTTGGGTTTTTGCACTTATACTATAACCCCAAGTTGATCCTAATAAAGCTAAAGCATAAGCTATCGCAGCTCTTAACTTATATTTAAGTTCTTCATCATCAAAAGTTTTTGTATCTGTAGATATTCCAGAATATGTTAATAATTCAATAATTTGCTCAATAATATTACCGAAACCAATTTGGAATCTGGTCTTTAAGTCAGGGATTTGATATGAATATTGTAGATTTGTATCCATATTTATATAATTGTTTAAAGAGATTTATAAATTATAACTCTAATATTTGCTCTAATAGGTTATATGCTTCTTTGTATTGATCTAAGGTTAAAACTCTATTTTCCCTAATATATGCTAATTTTTGAATAACTTTATCTTTATATTCCTTAACTTTATTTGAATTAGACATAGCCATATAGCTTAAGGCTAAAATTAAAGTCTCTTTTAAATCAATTATAGCTTTATCTTTTATTAAAATTTTACTATTACCATTATATATTTTTTCAACTTTTTTTATGATATCTTTTATTTTGTTTACCCTTTCTATTAGATCTTCCTTAAATTTTTCTTTTGAATTAAACAAATAATCTATGTATAAACCCTTTCTTTCCATATATAAAATTTATAAAGCTCCATTTATAAGTATATATTATATGTCAAATGATATAAAAACAGAATTACTTACTATAAATTACACTAATAATTATGTTGATATTTTAATAATAGTTCCTATGACCTTTATGCAAATATTACAAAAGTATGGTTTACTAAAAACCCCTTTAGATAAATCAAAAGAAAAAGAATTATTAAAAGAATTAAAAGAAAAGTTAAAAAATGATGAAACTATAAGAAAAACAATTAAAAGTGAAATTGATAAAGCAAATAAATTTATATACTTATATAATCCTGAAACCCAAAAAATAAACCTTGAATTATTTAAAGTAGAAATAAAAAAAGATAATATTAACCTATATTATAGAATAACTTTTATTACAAAAAATTTAAATAAGTAATTTTACCTTTAATTTTTACTTTTATAATATTATACACTATGTATAAAGTATATCCAATAAGAAATAAAATCCACTGTGGTATAATAATATTACCAACTTTTAATGGCAATGTAAATATATTTAATATTGTTATAATAATTCCTATTATAATAAATAGCATTATGCTATAAATAATTAAGGTATCTATCATTGCATAAAATTGCATTTTTTTAGCTTTATACAATTCTCTATAAAAAGATTCTAATGTTTCATCTTCTTCTTTTATTTTCCTATTATATCTTTTTGATAATTTATTATATAGTTTATTAAAAATGTTTTTAAATCTATTACTATTTATAATTAAACCAAAAACAAAACCTATTAAAATATCTATAAGTCCACTAACCATTTTTCCAGCTCCACTTACCTTTTACTATATCTTTAGCTATCTCTTCTATAATTCCCTGCTTTATATCTGTTTCAGGATCATCTATAATAGTATTTAATCCTAAACCTCTTAATTTTTTTGCTATCATAATAGCAAAAGTTCTTTCTCTACTTTTTAGGTCAGATAATTTTATTGAATTATATTTTGCCTTAAATATATCTTGCTTTATTTGATTAATCATTGCCATAAAGTATGGGGCACTCATTGTTTTATCTATTATATACCTATTTACATCAAATTCATCATCTATTATGCTTATAATTGCTAACCTATCTAAAAAAGCTTTAATAGATGAGTCATTTAAACCTCTTTTAGTTAATTCTCCTTTTAACCAATCTTTTGATGTTTTTATAAAATCTGTTAAATTATTGCTATTTATATTATCAACATTACCTAAAAATATAAAACCTACATCTCTTTTAATTACATCTCTTTCAGATTTAGATGATGCACTTCCTTTTTCTATATGCCATACTCCTTGAGCTAATCCACTTTCAGCAATTGATATAAATTCATCAAACTTGTCTTTTTCTAGATTCTTATCAAAAGCATCTATTACAATATAATCATTATGAAATATTGCACCTAATGTTCCGGATCTTGCATCCATTACTAATCTAGTCCTTGATGGAAACTTTCCAAATATAGCAATTTTCATAACATTAATTAACTTTACATAAAAAGTAGTCTTACCAGTACCAGGTTTTGTAAATTGTAAGGTATGTGTATACTTTGTAAAGTCATCAGTTAGTTTTATAGGAAATAATGATAAAACTCTTGGTAGAAATATTTTTCTTAATAAATTATACTCATCTTTATTTGCATCAAAGGGATTTATTCCTATAGCACATAAGAATAAATCAAACCAATTAACCTTATATTTTTCTTTTATTTCTAATAATTCTTTTGTTCTTAATTCAACTTTTGCTAAATCCATATATGATTTTATATAAAACTTATGATGTCTCTTATCTTTATCTTTTACAATAATATTTAAATATAATAACCTAGCTTTTGTAACTTCATTTAATATATCTACTAAATCTTTATCATCTATGTCAGGATTATTTTTCTTTAATATATATTCATTAAATATAACATCAACTCCATTTGTTAATTTTGCAACAAATTCCTCTGGAGATCTTATTTTTACTTCAGTAATTCTTCCTATAAATTCTAATGATTTCTTTCTTAATAACTTTAATGTAAATTCCTCTTCTTTTTCTGGTTTACTTAAATAGATTATATCTATTATATTTGAATTCCAATCTCTAATAAATGGTAAATATGGGCTAATACCTTCATATTTTTCCTCAGATATATCTATATTCTCAGGTATTGTATTAATAAAAATTGGCTCTTTAAAGATCTCTTTTGAGTCATAATCTGTCATTGATTTTCTAATTTCTTTAATTCGTCTTCAAGCTTTTTCTTTTCTTCTATTAACCTTTGTAATTCTTCTTTTGATAATTCCATAGCTTGACCTATTTCTATTTTTCTTTCTAGAGTTTCTATTTGATCTTTTAATTCTTTTATTCTTTTAGCTTTACCTATATTAATACTTTTTGGTTTTTCAGGTTCAACTCTATATATTTTGTTATCTACTAATTTACCTTTATTTTCTGATAATATTTTATCAATAGCTTCCATAATTTCTCTTTCATAACCTTTAAATGTCCCCTTTATAGTATTAATTTCAATCCATTCATTCTTAATAAGTTGATCAAATATCCAATTATAAATTTCATTTACTTTTTTTGTATCTATTTCTTTAGGTTTTTCTTTCCTTTTTTCAAATTTTGAATCTGTAAATTGTTTCATTAAGTATTTAGTTCTACTACCAATTAGTATCAAATTCTTACTTTTATCATAATCTAAAAAGTTTAACTGCCTTAATATTCTATAAGCAGTCCTAAATTCTCTTTCATAACCATTCTTTATAGCATCATTTAGTATTTCAGCATAGTTTACAGTTTGCTTACTAATTATTTCCTTTAATATTTTACTCATGTAATCTATTACGCCATTAATGCCTTTTTCAATATTGTTTTCAGTATAATTCCTTATGTAGAATTCTATTTCTTGTAATCCCTTTTTAACTAATTCTAAATCATTTAGTATATCTTGTTTTGTGACTGGCATTTTTATTCTTCGTATATACCTTTATTAGCTGATATAAATAGATTTTCATCTATAGATTTTAATGTTTCATCTATATCTTTTAGTTTTTGATATATTAGATATTTTATTATAACATCTATCTTTTTTAACTCATAATCTGGGTTGTTTGTTTCCATAAATAAATGCTTTTCTAATATTTCTTCTATTTTATTGATTGCTTCCTTGTCCATGTTTCTTTATATATTCTATTACCTTAGCCTTTACCTCAGGATCATATGCAAATGCTTTAAGTACCCAAGCTCTAAATGTTTGCATGTCCATATCTAATTCAATTGCTGCCTTTTTTATTTCTTTTTCTATATATTCTACATCATCTTTATCTAAAAAAGTTACCCAATAAGCCTTTTCAACAACCATAACTAATATATATATGTTAAGTTTTATAAAGTTTAGCTTAATTTATTGGGTTTAGTTAACTTTATAAAACTTAAATTACATATATATAGCATGGACCCATTAGAAGTATTAGAAAAGGCATATAATCTTTTTTTAGCATCAGAGATAATAGAGAGCGAATCAAGCATAGATAAAGAATTAGAGCAATTATTGCTAAATAGGGATTATGAAAAGATGGCTAAAACACTATTATATATATTAGTGTATACATTAAATAGAGATCCCGCCTATAAAAATATTAGGAACATATACATAAGTGAGGCTATAGATTTGCTATATGTAATTGATAGAATAGGATTTAATGATGAAAGAATTATTAAAAGATTTGTACATTTACTATATCGTTTCTATTCATATTCATTAGAATATAAAATAAAATTTATTACCGATAATGGAAAAAGAGAATTAATAAAGGCTAAATTAAATGAATTAGTTAATATAATATAATGGGAAAAATAATTGCAAAATTAGATGAGAATTTAATAATTTTTAGACCACAAGATGAAACAAAAACAGATGATGATATATTATTTTACCTTTATAGAGAAATACCAGAGGAATTACAAGAAGATGATATTTCCATAGCTATATTAGATGATAATGGAGAAAGAATTATAACTATGAAAGAATTAGATGTAAATGTTTCTAGAAAAATGGCAAGTATAATAACACCCATAGCTAAGGAACCAAAGGATAGTAGTGTTTTAGGTTATAGAATATTTAGCTTTCTATTAAGAATAAAGATAAGCATTGATATAATAATATCTTATGCATATGCCAAAAGTTTAATTGAATTATCTGACAAAATAGTTAACTCAGAAGAAAACATTGCATATAATTTAGGCCAATATCTTTTAAAGCACTTAAATTATGAAAATAAATTCAGTCAAACAGTATTAAAAGTATTAATAAATGAACAAGATTTTAAAAAATACTATAACTTATTAAATGATATAATAGAAAAAGCTGGAGGACAATTATCAATAAACTCTATCGAAAAGATATATAATAAATTCGATAGGAAAATTAGAACTTTATGATAGGTTTATAAATATGAAGAGCATATATAATATTATGAGTCTTAAAACTATGATGAATGGTTTTTTAAGTTATGATAGTGCTTATAAATCTTTCATGTTACTGTCCTTTAGTAGTCAAGACAGGGTACCGGGGTGTGTGGGGGTGGGGTACACACCCCGGTGTCCTGTCCCAACCACAAAGGTACAATAAAAGAAAGGTTTATAAGTCTTAACTAATAGAAGATCTCTAAAACATAGCTAAAATATCCTTTTTATTATACTTTTCCAATCTATTACCTAAAAAGGCCCAAATTTCAACATCAACATTATTAGTATTTTCAAATTTTTTAGCTAATTCATATATTTTAAAGAAGTCTTCTCTATTAATGTATAATTTATTTGCATTAT
>Ga0209739_100512_pt1 | contig 15644 bp, 17 predicted proteins | sample JossMetagenome_2_FD_184729 | JGI IMG/M metagenome (GOLD analysis project Ga0209739, IMG submission 184729) | Hot spring sediment microbial communities from Joseph's Coat, Yellowstone National Park, USA - JC3_ASED (SPAdes) (version 3) | ecosystem: Environmental > Aquatic > Thermal springs > Hot...
CTGAAGTGCTTGAGCTTGAGTATATATTGAGTGAAAAAATATTGAAGCAAAGATATGGTTTAGAAGAGTATATGAAAAAAAATAAGTAAAATGTTTTCTGATAGAAATAAATAATAAAACTATTAAAATTTTTATTTTTCTATTATACTTAATATTTTTTCTAGTATTTCTTCAGGTTTTTCTTCTCCATTAATATAAATTATATTATCTTCTAGAAATATTTCCTTTAATTTTAAGAAATTTTCTCTTACTTTTTTTAAAAATTCAATATTTTCATAACTTGTAATATTCTTACCCCTTAAATTTATTCTTTCTATTGCAATTTTTGGATCAATATCCAATATAAAAGTAATATCTGGTCTAATTATATATTTTGATATACATTTTAACCATTCAATACTTATTCCTTCATATAAAATTTGATAAGAAAAAGTAGAATAAATACTTCTATCAGAAATAATAATATAATCATTATTTAAATACTTCTTTAAATCAATATTTTTTATACTTCTATCTGCAGTAAATAATAATGCTAATAAATATCCATAATCTAAATTCTTTTCATGTTCTTTTGAAATAATTTCTTTTATTTTTTTAGATAAATCATTATCATATGGTTCCTTCATTAATATTACTTTATTATATCTTTTAGATAATTCATTATATAATAAATTTGCAATTGTTGTTTTTCCAGACCCATCAATTCCTTCAATTGCAATATATCTATATTTTTTAATCATTTATTTTTCTTTTAAAAAAATTTTATAATCTAATTATATCACCATTCTTTGGTGCATATGAATATATTCCAAATTTTCTATATATTTTTGATGCCAATTCATATGGTTTTGGTATTTCGCCATGTACTACAATAACTTGTTTTGGTTTTGGTCTTAAATATTTAATAAAAGATATTGATTCAAAATGATCTGCATGACCAGAAAAACCTTCATATCTATTTATCTTCATCTTTATATTTATTTTTCTATCATTTAATACAATTTCTCTTTGTCCGTCCAATATTGTTCTACCCAAAGTGCCTTGTGCTTGATATGAAACAAAGGCTAGTAAATTTTTTTCGTCTTCCGCGGCATAACTAAAATAATCCAGTATAGGACCTCCTTGCATCATACCGGATGTTGCAATTATTATTGAAGGTTCACTAGATGTCATAATTTGTTCTCTTTCTTTTTTACTTGCTCTTATTACATTTTCTCTTTCAAAAGGATTTTTTCCAGATTCTATTTTTTCTCTAATTTCTTTACTTAGAAATTCAGGATATGCTGTATGAATCATTGATGTTTCCCAAACAATTCCCTCTAAATATATATTTACTTCAGGTAACATTTTATTTTCAATTGCATTTAGTAATGTTAATAAAACATCCTGTCCTCTTCCAACTGCTAGTACTGGTATTAATACCTTTCCTCCTTTTTCAATTGTTTCCTTTATATCATGAATAAATAATGCTTCAGTTTCTTCTCTTGATGGATGTTTATCATTAAATCCTCCATATGTACTTTCAATTATTAATGTTTCCAATCTTTGATATATTGTATTTGGTCTTTCTAATAAAGGTATTTTATTAAATTTATAGTCTCCTGTATATAATATATTATGTTTTCCTTCAATATTTATATGAACCATTGAAGATCCAATTATATGATTCGCATTATGGAATGATATTTTTATATCACTAGTTATATCAGTTACTTCAGAATAATTTAATGTAATAGAATGTTTCAAAAATAGTTTAATTTCTTTTGTTGTAAATATTGGATTTTTGCTCTGTTTATTACTTACTTTTAAATAATCTAATAAAACCAAAGCTGCAATATCTCTTGTTGGTTCTGTTAAATATACAGGTCCTCTCCATCCAATTCTAAATAAATATGGAACAAATCCAACGTGATCTAAATGAGCATGTGAAATAATTACAGCATCTAGATTTTGTATATCAAATTCAGGGATATTTAATATTGGATACTTGTCTTCTGAATAATTTCCTGCACCTAATCCACAATCTAATAGAATATTACTTTCCTTTGTTTGTAATAAAAATGAAGATCTTCCAACTTCTCTTCCAGCACCCAAAAAAGAAATTCTATAATGATCTAACTTCTGTGGTTTTCTTTCCAATATTTTTTCTCCAATTTTATTTAAAAATTCAGATTTATATAAAGAATTTTTATGTAAATATGCTCTAATAACATTTATTATTTTTGAAGATTTTAATGGTGCTCTTTGTATTATAATATTACATAATGTTTCTTCTCTTAATTTATTAATTAAATTTAAATCAATTTTTTCTGGTTCATATGTTTCAATATATAATACAGATCTGTGCTTTTCAAGATATATATCTTTTATTTTTATTCCATTTAATATTTCTTTTGCTTTTTCCTTAATATATTCTTCCCCTTTTAATAATTTTGGATTTATCCTTATTTCAATCCTTTTCTTATATTTTTGTGCTAAATTTTTTCCTATTTCAATTCCTTTTATAAATAAATCTACATTATTTACATATATAACTATCTTTGGTCCTTCAAATATTATTTTATTTATATCCTTTGATTGGAATTCTTTTGATAATTCTTCTTTAATATTCATCATAAATGTATATAAATACCTTTATAATTAAGTATAAGATTTAAAAAATTATTTTTTCTGTAATTCTTCTTTTACTTCATAAAGTTCCTTTTTCAGTCCTTCCTTTGTTAATGTCCAGATTTCAATACCATATCCAGATCCTAAATCCCTTTTTATAGCAGCCATTATTGCTCTCTTTGCCAATTCTTTTGCTTCTTCTTCACTCATATTTTCTTTATATTCTGTTTCCAATACACCTAAAGCAAATACCATTCCAGAACCTGTAGATGTAAAGTTATCAAATTTTTCTAATCCTCCAGCCTCATCTATAGAGTATATATTATAATCATCGTTATCTTTTCCAACAATTATTACCTCTGAAAAGAACGGGAACCATTTATAATAGTTCATTAATGTTGATAGAAAACTTGCAGCCTCTTCTGCAGTTGGTTGGTTTTTTGATCTTAAATATTTTAATTTTAGATTTGCTTGTAATATTTTTACTAAAGCTTGAATATCACCAACCAAACCAGCGGCTCCCATTAATATATTATCAGTAATTTGATGTAATTTTTGTGTTTTCTTATGATATACCATCATTCCTGCTGTTGTTTGTCTATCCGATGCAATTAATACTCCGTTCTTAAATTTTATTGCAACAATTGTTGTTCCAGATGATTCTGTCATAGTTTTATTATAATGAAATATATTTATAAGCTATTTTTTTACATATTTTTTTATTACTTTTTCCTGGAACGAATTCAATACATAATCTACATGTTTCTTAATTTCATCAAAATTGCTAAATTCTCCTTTTAATCCTGGGCATACAAATTTTCCATTTTTAAATACATTAAATTTTACTCTATAATTTTCTGATACATCAAATGTAACAGTAACAGCTGGAAAGGCTTCTGGATTGTATTGAGAATCCGGTATTTCTTCTGCCAATCTTACTATATCTATATTATCATAATCAAATTTTCCATTTACAACAATATTTTGTACCTTTATTTTATAATCTTTTGGTAATTCTATATCAATTTGTTTAAATAATTCTCTTAGTTTTTCTGCTACATATTCTATATCTTCTAATTTTTTTATTCCAGATATATTTATTGTTCCGCTATTAAATACTAATGCTTTAACATTTTCTTCTTTATTTCCTTCTTCTTTTAATGGTATAATTAATCCAGGAAATGTTTCTGGATCATATTGAGCATAAGGAATTAAATTTGCAATTTTATCTAATGGTAACTTTACATTAAAATATATTGTAACAACAGCATTCGAAATCTCCCATGTAACCATTTTTAATAAATCTAATAAAAACTTATAAAATATTTAGCCTATAAAATATACTCCTTTCGTATATTTTTTCTACATTGTTTAGACCGTCATTTGAATCCTTTATTATTATTATAGTATCTGTATCTTTTTCTAAGGTCTCTTTATATTTCTTTATTATATTTATTAGCTTTTCATCAGCATATATTTCTATATTTGCCTTCTGTCCTTTTCTTAATTTGTTTTCTTTTCTTATATCCTGTAATCTCCTTCTTATTTCCCTATATAACCATTCTTCCTCTAATTCTGGATAATATTTTGTATCAAGTCCTATTTTTATAATTCCATAATCAGATTGCGCATTTACAAAATCCTTTTCTACATTATCAATCTTTATTTCTTTTACATTTAAATAATCTTTTAATAATTCTATAATATCCTTATTATTTAGGATTTCAAATAAAATGTTTCCGTCTTCTTTATATAAATATAGAGTTTTTAATGGTCTTCTTATATTTATATTTACCATATTCCTTAATTTTAATGCATTTTCTACAATTATATTGAATAATTTATATTCTTTTTCTATTTTTTCATCTATATATTTTTCCTCAACTTTTGGTAGGTCTTCTAATATTATTGATTCACCTTCTAATCCATATAAATTTCTTAATCTTTGATAAATATATTCTGAAATAAATGGAATTATAATTGATCCAATATTTATTATATTATATAGAGATTTATATATTACAAATAGTACTTTATCAGGTTCTCTCTTTATTCTTTCTCTTGTTGCTTTTATATAAAATCTTGATAATTCTAATATCATATCTTGTAATATTCTTCCAGCTTTCCATATTAAATAATTATCTAGCGCATTGTATATTTCTTTTTTGCTTTTTTCTATGAAATGTAACATATATCTATCTTCCCATCTTAAATCTTCTACATTTATTTTTGCTGGATTTATATTATAATATTTAGAATATTCTTCTAAATATGTTGAAATATTTAATAATGTATTTATTACTTGATATTTAACTTTTATATCTTCCCATTTTAATTTTATATCTTCATATGCTTCTACAATTGATCCTAAATAAAATCTCATTGTATCTGCTCCATATTTGTTAATTATATCATATGGGGAAACAACATTTCCCAAAGATTTTGACATTTTCCTTCCATATACATCTAAAACATATCCTCCAACATATACATTTTTATAGGGTATATCATTATAATATAGTTCTCCCATCATTGCTAAAGAGTAGAACCATCCTTTAATTTGATCATAATTTTCTGTTATAAAATCTACAGGATATGTATCTGTTGCTATTGTTGCTGAACCAGAATCAACCCATACATCTAATATATCTGGAATTCTTCTCATTTCTTCTCCACATTTTTCACATTTAAATGTAAATTTATCTACATATGGTCTATGTAAATTGTAATTATATAGATATATTACTTCATAATCTCTTGATCCATATGTTCTTACATAATATAGATCTTTTATATGATTTAATATATTATATTCAAACTTATTTACAATTATTATAGATTTATCTTCATATTTATTAAATACATCATATAGTTTATTTACATCATTTATTTCATCTTCATAATATATTTTATTTTCTTTGAAATATCTTGATAATAATTTTTCAGCATAATCTGTAAACTTTACTACTATTATTATTTCCTTAAATTTATATCCAGTTAATTTTTCCAATTCTTTAATATTTCTAACAAATTTTACATGTCCATTTTTATCAACCCACATTGGTATTGGAATTCCCCAATATCTTTGTCTAGATATTACCCAATCTGGTGCAGATTTTACAGTATTTATAAATGCATTTTTTGCTGCTTCAGGTATAAAACTAATATTTTCAATATCTAATAATGCCTTTGATTTTATTGAAGATATATTAATGAATAATTGTTCTGGAGATCTAACAATTACTCTATTTCTGCATCTCCAGCATATTGGATAATCATGCTCATACCATTCAAAATATATCAAAGCTTTTTTCTTTAATACTTCTAATATAAATTTATAATCATCCTTTTTTGCAACCCATCCTTCAAAATATTTTATATCTAAAATAGTCCCAGTTTCATCTGTTGTATTAAATGGAGGTACATTATATTTTCTAGCAACTTCATAATCTTCAAAACCACAACCTGGAGCTGAATGAACCAAACCAGTACCTTCCTGTGTATTTACATATTCTTTTGATAACCAAATTCTAAATACTCCACTGCTTTCAGATTTAAACTTTTCTATATAATCTTTTAATTCATCATAGAATAAAGGTTCATATTCTTTAAATTCTAGATCTTTTCCATAAAATTCATCTACTATTTCATATTCAATATTTAATTTACTCATTAATTTTTCTAATACATCTTTTGCAACAATCCAATATTCATAATTATTTTCTTTTTTAATATTCATTTTTACAATTTTATGATTATTATAATCTAATTCTAGTTCTTCAACATATATTTTTGGAACTTTTACTTTTACATATTTTAATTCAGGATTTACCATAATTCCTAAATTATATAATAATGTCCATGGAGTTGTTGTCCAAATTATATAATATGTATTTTCCATATCTTTTGATTTAAGTTTTACATAAATAGCATTCGATATTTCTTTTTTATATAAAGGATCTTCGTATCCCAAATCTATTTCTTGCTTTGATAAAGATGTTTGGCAATGAGGACACCACCAAACAGGTTTCTTTTCTTTATATATTAATTTATTTTCATAACCCTTTGCTAAAGCTTCCCATACTTTTTCAATAAATTCATTTTTAATTGGTAAGTATGGATTATCTATATCTTGCCAATGTGCCATATCTTCGTAGAATTTTGTAAATTCATTCATTGATCCATATGCAAAATTAAAGCATTCTTTAATAAATTTATCAACACCAATTTTCTCTATTTCTCTTTTATCTCTAATATTTAATTTTTCTTCAACCTTTACTTCAATTGGTAATCCATGCATATCAAAACCAGCCTGATTCCATACATTAAATCCTTTCTTTTGATAATATCTTAATACAATATCTTTAATTGCTCGATTATATGCATGTCCCATATGCGGAGAACCTGTTGTATATGGTGGACCCTCCAAAAATATATATTTTTTATTTTTTTCATTCTTTAAAATCCATTTTTCATATATATAATTTTCCTTCCAGAATTTCTTTATCTCTTCTTCTATATTTCTATTCCAGTTCATAGATCCGATATTCTGCCATAAGTTTATATATTTAAAATAAAGCATATAAGATATTTTCTTACATAATGATTATGATAAAAATAAATAGAAAGGATATGATAATATTTGGGATAATAATTTTGTTAGGAATTTTAACTTATGTATTAACTCATTCAAAAACTCTATCAATAATACCATTTATAATGGGAATATTTTATTTACTTGAAAGTAAAGAATCTAAATAAATATAAATATTTTATTAAAATATTTTGAATGGAAAATGGAAAAGAAAAAAGTCAAGAAAATAATGAAAAGGAAGAATGGAAATTTAATCTTAGTTTAGAGAAATCAATAATAATAGGATTTATAATATTGGCAATATCAATAATTTTAGGAGCTTATATTATAGCAAATTCAATATCAAATATAAAAATATATGGATCATCTAGTAGTTCTTCAAGTCAATTGCAAATGTATTTACAAACATTACCACAAGCTCCATTGCCAAATATTACAAATATAGATCCAGTATACGGAAATCCAAATAGTACAAATGTTATTGTATATGAATTCTCAGATTATGCATGTCCATATTGTGATCTATTTTATTTACAAACATTTCCACAAATTAAGCAAAATTATATAGATAATGGAAAGATATCATGGGTATATGTTGATTTCCCATTATATCAAATACATCCATATGCAAATATAACATCACAATATTTAACATGTGTATATACATTATATGGATTTAATATATGGGAAGAATTTGCAAACTGGACTTGGTATAATCAAATGCAAGGGGTATCATGGAATACTTTATCAAGTCAACAAGATGTATATAATGTATTTAATAAAGAAGCTCAGGCTATGGGATTGGATGTTAATGAAATAGATTCATGTGTAAATAGTTCAGAATATTATTATCAGATATACAATCAGGAAAATTATTATGCAAGTGAATATGGAATTGGGGGAACTCCATCATTTATAATAGCTGTAAAGACATCTTCTATTACATTCCAAACAATACAGAAAGTTAATAGTGTATTAAATCAATTAAAACAATATGGATTAAGTCCCTCAATATATACAACACCAGATTATAGTTATATAATGTTTGAGTTTGCAGGGGCTTTACCATATAGTTTCTTTAATAATATATTACAACCTTTAGTATCTGGCTGAATTATATATAAATTTTTTTATAAATATAATCTTAAATGGCAAGAGAAAAGCCACATATTAATTTGGTAGTAGTAGGGCATGTAGATAATGGGAAATCAACATTAGTAGGAAGGCTAATGATATCTTTGAATTTAATAGATCCAAAAGTATTAGAAGAACTAAAAAATGTAGCGAAAGAATATGGAAAAGAATCAGAATATCTAGCATTCTTATTAGATAAATCAATAGAAGAAAGAAAGAGAGGGGTAACAATTGATGTAGCTGCAATTAAAATACCTGCAAGGAAATATATATTAACAATATTGGATGCTCCAGGTCATAGAGACTTTATAAAGAATATGATCAGCGGTACTGCACAAGCAGATGCTGCAATATTAGTAGTTTCTGCGGCACCTGGTGAAGCAGAAACTGCATTGGGTCCAGAAGGACAGGGAAGGGAACATTTATTATTATTAAGAACATTGGGAATTCCACAAATTATTATTGCGATATCAAAAATGGATGCTGTAAATTATGATCAAAAGAGATACGAACAAGTAAAAAATATGATATTAACATTGGCAAAGCAGGTTGGTTATACTGAAAAACAAATAAAGTCGATTGTCCCAATTGCTGCATTCTTATCAGATGAAAATGTAACACAAAAATCACAAAAGATGCCATGGTATAATGGTCCAACAATATATGAAGCATTTGATCTATTAGAAGAACCTCCAAGATTGGTAGATAAACCATTAAGAATACCAATTGGTGATGTATATAATATTAAAGGTGTAGGACTTGTACCAACTGGAAAGGTAGAATCTGGAAGATTAAGACCAGGTGATAGAGTAATATTCTTGCCATCAAAGAAACCAAATGGTGTTGTTGGTGAAGTAAAATCTATAGAAATGCATCATGAAAGATTGGATGAAGCATTACCAGGAGATAATATTGGATTTAATGTTAAAGGACCTGAAAGTGGTGATATATTAAGGGGGGATGTATGTGGAAAAATTGGAGAACCATTACCAAAGGTAGCGGAAGAATTTACTGCAAGAATTTATGTATTATATCATCCATCTGCAATTGCTGTAGGATATACACCAGTAATACATATACATACTGCAGCAATAGCATGTAAAATTGTAGAAATACAATCAAAAATAGATCCAAGGACTGGACAAGAAGTTGAAAAGAATCCACAATTCTTAAAGACAGGAGATGCAGCAATTGTAAAATTCGTACCAACAAAACCATTAGTAGTAGAAAGGTTTGAAGATTTTCCAAATACAACATTAGGAAGATTTGCAATTAGAGATATGAACAAAACAATTGGAATTGGACAGGTATTAAGTGTAAAAGAAAAACAAATACAACTAAAGTAATTTTTTAATTTTGTTTTAAATAATTCTAAAATTTTATGGGCCCGAGGGGACTCGAACCCCTGACCTCCGGCTTTCTTAGGAGCGTAGCCTTATAAGGCCGGCGCTCCACCTCTGAGCTACGGGCCCTTATACATAATTTCACTTATTAATTTTTTATATTTTTTCTTATATGCATTTTTTGTAATATAAGGTATATGGATAATACAAAGGAAGTTGAAATTTTGGATGTAGGATTTTTAGGACAAATTTTTGACGCTTCAAAAGAAGAAATTGAAAAATTCATTAAGGAGGAAGAGAAGTCCATTATATTAGATTATGAGAAAATAAAATCGTATTTAAATAATAAACAGTTAGATCTTCTATTAAATAAGACGGAAAGTTTTCTAGAACAATTGAGTATATATTTTTCTGAAAGATTAGATAGAAAAGTAAAAGTAAGGATAAAAAATCTTCCTGAAAGTTTAAGATATTTAAGGATAAGAGATATTAGATCTGAACATAAGGATAAATTAATACAGGTTGAAGGTATAATAAAAATATCTTCAGAGGTAAGACCCTTTATTATAAAAACAAAGTATTTGCATGAAGATTGCGGTGGAGAATTTTGGGTTGAAAATAAGAATTTTGTAATAGAAAAACCAAAAAAATGTCCTGTATGCGGTGGTACAAAAGGAAAATTTATAGAAACAGATCATGAAACAATAGATATACAAAGATTACTAATTGAGGAACCTGCAGATCAAATTGAAAAAGGTGAGCAACCAGCTCAAATTACTGTAATATTGAAGGAAGATCTATGTGAACCTAGAATGGAAAGAAAAACATTACCAGGAATAAGGGTTAAAATATATGGAATTGTAAAAGAATTAAAAAGTTCAAATTTAAAAGCAATATTAGATTTATATATAGATGCAATTTATATTGAACCTGTAGATAAGGATGTTGAAGATATATCAATATCTCCAGAAGATGATAGAAAAATAAAAGAATTAGCAAAATCTGCGGATGTATTAAATTTGATTGCAAGTTCTATTGCTCCAGGTTTATATGGAAAACATTATGAAATAATTAAAAAAGCAATTGCATTACAATTGGTATCCGGTGGAAAAAGAAAGAGAAGCGTTGATGAAAGAAAAAATATACATATATTAATTTTAGGAGATCCTGGTGTTGGAAAATCAAAATTATTAAGATATGTATCAGAAATTGCTCCAAAATCAAAATATGTAGTTGGAGTAACATCATCTTCTGTAGGTTTAACTGCATCTGTTAGAAGGGATGAAATATTTAAAGGTGGTTGGGTATTGGAAGCTGGAGCTTTAGTATTAACATCTGGAGGACTTGTATGTATTGATGAACTTGATAAATTATCTACAGAAGAATTGCAATCTTTACATGAAGCAATGGAACAGCAAACAATAACAATTGATAAAGCAAATATTCATGCAACATTAAGGACAGAAACATCAATTTTGGCAGCTGCAAATCCAAAGTTTGGTAGATGGGATAAGATGAAAAGCATAGTTGATCAAATAGATTTACCCCCTACAATTATTAATAGATTTGATTTAATATTTGTTCTTATAGATGAACCAAATCCACAACAGGATGAAACAATTGTTAATGAATTATTAAAAGGTTTAAGAGAAGAAAGAAAAACACCATTGGATAAAGATTTATTAAGAAAATATATAATATATGCAAAGAAAATTGAGCCACAATGGACAACTGCGGCCTTAGATATTGTAAAAGATTTTTATATAAAGTTAAGATCTAGTGCTGGAGAAGATACAATACCAATAACTACAAGACAACTAATGTCAATAATAAGAATAGCTGAAGCTTCTGCGAAAATAAGATTATCTCCTGTAGTTACTGAAGATGATGTAAATCTTGCAAAAGAATTATTATTATATAGTTTGAAAGAGGTTGGAATAAATCCTGAAACGAATAGATTAGACATAGATATAATAATGTCTGGAATTTCTTCTACACAAAGACAAAAATTATCAAAAGTATTAGATATAATAAAGGATTTACAAAAAGATTTCCCGGATGGTGTTCCATTAAATGAAATATTAAATGAATCTAAGAAATATAATTTGGAAGAGGAAAAAGTAAGAGAAACAATTGAGAAATTATTAAAGGAAGGATATATATATGAATCTGGAGAGAAGAAATATAAAGCTGTATAAATATGTATTTACCAATATTTTCAAAGGATTTAAAGAATTATAAGGATAAGAAAGTTTGTTTAATTGGAAAAGTAATAGATATTCAAGAAGAAAAGAAATTGATTAGGTTAAAATTATTGGATACATTTGGATTTTTTGACGCTGTTTTATTTGATGTATATAATATTAAATTATTTGATACTTTATTAATTCTAGGAAAAGTTTCAGAATATAATAATAATTTTTCTGTAACTGTAAGATATGTAAGTATATTAAATGAAAATGATGAAATTATATGGAGGAAATTTTTTATTAAAAAAATAAAAAGAAATATAAAGAAAATTAAGAAAGAAAATAAGATGGATAAAGAAAAAGATAGTGGTGAGGATAATAATGTTAAAGAAAAAGAAGTAAAAAAAGAAATATATAAGGAAGAATATGATGAAGAATTACCTGAAGAAGTAAAGTTAAGAAAACAGATTTTAGAATTTATAAGGGATAACGATAAAGGAGATGGAGTATCTTTAGAAGATATAAAAAATTTCTTTGATATAAATGAGGAAAAATTATTAAATATTATAAAAGATTTATTATCAGCTGGAGAAATTTATGAATCTTCACCAGAAAAATATAAAGTTATATGATACCATCGTATGAAGAAATGCTAGATGAAGCATATAAGAAACTGAGCAATATGAAAGTTTTACATGGATCTGCATTAGGATCTATAAATATACCATTACCAAAAATAAATTATATTGGAAAATGGACATCTATAGAAAATGCTGGAACAATTTGTGATATAATAAATAGAGATATAAAATTATTAGCGGAATTTTTACAAAAAGAATTTAATATTGCATCAAAAGTTGAGGATAGTAAAATAATATTACAGAAAAGGATAGAATTTGAAAAAATAAAAGCAAAGTTAGATAAATTTATAGATATATTTGTTAGATGTCCAATATGTAAAAAATTGGATACAAGATTGGAAAAAAGGGAAAGAGTATATATTATTAAATGTTTGGCTTGTGGTGCAGAAAGTCCAGTAATATATAAGTTAAAATGATATTAGTAAAAAAGTATAGGGATAGTTATGGATATGCTCTTGTTTTATGTGATAAAGATTTATATGGAAAAAAATTTGAGGAAGGTGAATTTGTATTAGAAATAAATGAATTTTTTAAGGGGGAAGAAAGGGAAAAAGTTGATGAAAAAGATTTTGAAGATATATATTTTATATATGCTGTTGGGGAAGAATCTGTAAATATATTAAAAGAGAAAAAAATAATTGAAGAAAAGGATATTAAAAAAATTGCTGGAATACCATATACATTTGTTATTTATTTATGAAGAGAATTTGTCCATCTTGTGGAAGAGAAGTTGAAAAATTATATGATGGATTATGCTATGAATGTTATTTAAAAATAAATAAAAAAGAAGAGAAAAAAGAAAAGGTATATATATGTAAATATTGTGGAAGAGTAAAATATCATAATAAATGGTATAATAATTTTGATATAGATAATTTTGAATATGAATATACTATTTGTCCTAGATGCAAAGGTTTAATTAGAAAAGCAAATTTAATTTTACAAATAAGGGGGTATAATAAAAATATTGAAGATGAAATATTAAAAATAGCAAAGAAAAATAAAGATATTATAAAAAAAGTAGAAGAAATAAGTGAAAAGGATCTTGATATATATTTATATGTTGGAAAAAACAGGGTAAAAAGTTATTATAACATATTAAAAAAATATGGAAAAGTAAAATTAAGTAAAAAATTGTTTGGATATGATAAAAAAAGAGGAAATAAAAAATATATTGTAACAATATTACTAAGGAGTGAAGAAGATACATAGAAAACTTTATAAAAGTTTATATAATAATAAAAGGGTATGGACTGGGAAGAGCTAAAAAAGAGAGTAAAGGAATTGAAAATGATGGATCCAGAAGAGGGTGAAGAATGGGAAGATTGGGAAGAAGAAGGAGAAGAATGGGAAGAGTTTGATGAAGAAGAAGGATGGTAGGAAGAGCAGTAAGCTATTGATGTTTAATTTATAATATTTTTTAAATGCCTCTTTTCGAAGAAGAAGGAATTCCTGTTCCAAAGGATAGACAAGTTATAGGGATAATTGAAGAGGTTGTTGGTTGGGCACATGCAAGGGTAAGATGTTTTGATGGAAAAACTAGAATATGTAGAGTTCCTCAAAATAAGAAAATGCATAGAAATATATGGTTAAAAAAAGGTACATATGTATTAGTAGAACCATGGGAACTGCAATCTGATAAAAAGGGAGATATATTATATTCATATACAGATTCAGAAGTTGAATGGTTAAAAAAGAAAGGATATTTGAAAATTGAAGAAGAGTTTTAGGGCCCGTAGTCTAGTGGCAGGACGGTGGGCTCCAGACCCATTGACGGGGGTTCGAATCCCCCCGGGCCCAAGACCGAAAACTAAATTAAATATTATAATTATTTGATATATTGCCAAAAGTTTGATTTAATACATTATTTGATGTATTTGATAAATTTTGCTGAGATGACATAATTTTAAAAGTTTGTGGTGCTACAAAAACTATAACTAATACTAAAACAATGAGACCAATTATTAAAAGAATTATAAAACTTATAGCGTCAGATTTTTTCATATTTTATATTTACTACATACCAGGAGGGATTATAGGAGGGGGGCTTATAGAAGATGAATTTGTTGTACTAGATGTTGTAGTTGATTGTGTATTACCTGTTGTAGTAGATGTACTACTTGTAGATGTACTTGATGAACTAGATCCTCCATTTATTTGATTTGATAAATTACCAATTAATTGACCAGTTTGGTTTGTCTGATTTAATGTTGGATTTAATATATTATTTGTTCCAGTTACTCCTTTAGAAAATGTACCCGTAAAAAATAATGTTACCAAGACTAAAGCAACTAGTGCTAGTATTATTATAACTAATGTATCAACTGGTAAAGATTGACTTTTCTTTACCATAAATTTTTATGCAATTGCCATATTTTTAAACTTTTTATAAAAATCAATTTTATGTGGATAATAAAAGAAAAATTAAAAGATTATGAGATAGAATTTTCTGAACCTCCAAAAAATTTAGATTATGACATATCAATTAAATTATTCAAAGAAATGAAAAAAGGAAAAGATCCAAACATATTGGTAAATGAAATAATTGAAAAAATAAGAGAATTTGTTTTGGATTATAAATTTATAAATGGATACTTAAATATTAAATTAAATAAAGAAAAATTATTAGAAAAATATAAAAAGTTATTTGATTTTGAAAAAAAGAATATTAGAGTATTTTTAGAGCATACATCTGCAAATCCAAATAAAGCATTGCATATAGGACATTTAAGGAATTCAATAATTGGAGATTCTCTATATAGATTGTTTAAAACACTGAATTATGATTTATATGTAATAAATTATATAGATGATACTGGAGTTCAGGTTAGTGATAATATTTTAGGAATATATTATTTAAAAATACCTGAAGAACCAAAGGATTTCAATTTAGAAAAAGTAATAAATAATATTAAAGAATTTTTAATAAGAGAAAATTTATATAAAGAAGAATATGAAGAAAAAATTAAGAAAATATTTTTGGAAAGAATGAATATATTGAAAAGTTTATATGGATATGAAGTACCTGAAAAATTTGATCATTATTATGGAGATTTTATATATGTAATAGTTAATAAATTGTATGAAATAATTCCAGAATTGGAAAAATATAAATATAATATTATAAAGATGA
>Ga0209739_100515_pt1 | contig 15603 bp, 17 predicted proteins | sample JossMetagenome_2_FD_184729 | JGI IMG/M metagenome (GOLD analysis project Ga0209739, IMG submission 184729) | Hot spring sediment microbial communities from Joseph's Coat, Yellowstone National Park, USA - JC3_ASED (SPAdes) (version 3) | ecosystem: Environmental > Aquatic > Thermal springs > Hot...
AGCATTAGGGAGATTGAGGCTATAGAGGATGCCCTATCCACAAAGGTTGTTTTGGTGTACATCGTTGCACCCTGGAGGCAAAGGTTCGAAAGATTGCTCAGTAGGGGTAGGCCTGATGACCCAAAGGCAATCGAGGACTTCCTAATGAGGGATCTTAGGGAGTTAAGGTATGGGCTTGGCGACCTGATAGCTAGGGCTGATTATATATTAATTAATGACTCAAGCATCGAGGAATTTAAAGACAGAGTTAGAAAATTACTTAACAGCCTTCTGACGCTCAATAAGGCTCCTTAACGCATTCAGTAACTCATCAATAGGCCTATTAACAACGGCCAGCGGTATCCTCTCCCTCCTGGCAATCTCAATACCCAAATAATCAGGTCTCTCAACACCATGCATAACAACAACCGCAGGCCTAATACTCGTGAACGCGAGCATCGACTTTATGGCAATCATGGGCGATCTCCCATACCTAACATTGGCGAAGATAGCCGCCCTCTGGGTTGTTCCTCCATAGAGCTTTAAGTACTCATGCGCTGGTACGTCAAGGACAAGCTTTAGGCTATCAACCACGGTATATCCATGAACATCCACATAACCCTCAGGTGCCACAGCTAGGGTAGCACCGATGGCACTTATGAAATCCCCAATCTCTATGGGTTTGTCGAAATCCCTCATGTCGATGATAGCCTCCCAAAACCTCTCACCACCGGACTGCCTACTCAATATGTAGAGTCTCTGGCCGCCCCTCTCCAGCTCGTAATCAATCAATGCCTTAACAACCCTCTTAATGAATTGGGAACCTGGTGACTTCCTACGCCCAGACTCATAGTCGCTAATTACGCTAGGCGATGTACCAAGCCTAGCCGCCAACTCTGCCTGGGACATCTCGAAGAATTCACGCCACCTCCTAATGCTCCTTCCGGGATTTTCCGAAAGTACTATATCACCTGCGATCCTAATCATTATGTCCGTGATAAAACCCTCATACTCAGTCATTAAGAATTAGCCAATAGTCTAGTATTTATGTATTAACTGATGATAAGACTAACACTGGACAACTACCGTCGTAATAATAATAACTAGGTGTTTTACATCTATATTGTTTAATGTATAAATAATGATTGTATTCTCTTCTAAGGAAGAACTTATAAATGAATTCCTGGTCATTAAGTAACGTGTCTTCACAACAAGTATCCACTAATGCGCCAACTGCAGCAGCAACTGTGGGAAATGTGACTATAACTAAACCACCCTTAAGCGCGCCCATAAGGCGAACATATACATTTAAGGTTAAGAGGTATGATCCGGAAAGAGGGAGTTATTATTGGAAGGAGTATAGCGTTGAGCTTACAAACCACGAGACTGTGCTCGATGGATTATTAAAAATAAAGTGGGGAGTAGATGCTACCTTATCCTTCAGGTATAGCTGTAGGATGGGTATATGCGGCTCCTGTGGCATGATAATAAATGGAACACCAAGACTTGCCTGCGAGACGAAACCCTACGATTTAGGCACCGACGTAATCACGATAGAACCACTCAGTAACTTCGAACCGATTAAGGATGTGGCTGTAGACTTCTCCGGGTTCTTCGGTAAGCATAGGTCTATTAAGCCATGGTTGATTAGGAAGGATGAGAAGGAGCAATTCGAAAAACTTGAGTCGTACTACCCACAAACTGAGAATCAGCTTAATGAGTACCTCGAGTTTGCATACTGCATTAAATGTGGCCTCTGCTACTCCGCCTGCCCAATGGTATTCCTAAATAAGGATTACCTAGGCCCACAGGCTCTTGCCCAGGCATATAGGTGGAGCGCGGATAATAGGGATGAGGGTGCAATACTTAGGTTGAAGGTTGTGGATAGTGAGAACGGTGTTTGGTCATGTCACTACAGCGGGACCTGCAGCAAGGTTTGCCCGAAGGATGTGGATCCAGCCCTGGCCATAAACCTATTAAAGCATTGGTTATTATATGGTAAGCGCAAGAGGTGATTGGGGATGGCGAAGCGGGAAGTTAAGAGGGTACCGCCAAAGTGGTCCCTGTGGTTTAAGGGCCTTGATGAGTGGCTATTAATATTCCAGAAGGTAAGTGGGGCAATACTCATATTATACCTAATAGGCCACACACTTGTCATCTCAACGGCGCTCAATTTAGGTCATCCAATACCGTTAACATGGAATACAATAATAGGCATGGCTGAGGGACCCGCGGTTTACGGTCATGCGCATGTCGGCACAATAATCGAGTACCTAATAGCCCTACTCGCGGCTGTCCATGGTGCCAACGGCATTAGGCTAATACTAACACAGTACTTCGGTATAACCTTACCAAGGCCCGAGAGACATACATTTCCAAGGGCTGTACCATCGGTTAAGAAGACTGGTCAGTCCTGGCTTAAGTACATTGCCGTAATAGTGATACTCATATTTCTAATACTAGCTACGTTAGTGGCCTTTGTATGGTGATGGGTATGGTGAGCGCATCCACACTTAGAAAGATACAGTACCTCCTTGGTATTGTGTTGGTGGTGGTGCTTGGAATACACCTAGCCTTTAGATGGCCGAGTTATGAGGAGTCAATAACATACACAGCGGCAATAAGCCACATACAGGCCTGGGACTTCCTATATGCGGCGGTGCTGTACATACTGCTATATGCGGCATTGACGCACGGCCTAATTGGATTCAGAACGCTCCTGCTAGAATTATGGCATTGGAGGTATGCTAGAGTTACGGTAGACGTTGTCTTAATAATGATAGGTGTGGTTGTTGCGATTGTAGGAACTATCGCATTAACAGGGACTATATTAGCCCTCATCCATTGAGAATTGTGGTGGCTCCCAATAATTTACGATATCCTCAAAAATACCTGTGCCTATCCCATTTGCCTTATTAGTTATTGCCGCCATTGCTGCTATGGCTGTTATTAGAGTTAAAACATCCCTCCTGGTTAGGTAGCCCATGTTGCCAATCCTAAACGCCTTACCCTTAATATCATCCATGGCGTCAGATATGGAGACACCAAGCCTATAAATGGACTTCCTAAACTCCTCAGGGTTCGCTGTGGTTGGGTATTTGAAGGAAAGCACGGTAATTGATCTATGGTAATCGTTCCTAATGAAAGGTTCGAGACCAGCCTTACCCAATGCACTAACTATGGCCTTACCTCTCTCAATATGCCACCTAATCCAATTCTCAAGACCAACCTCCTTGATAATGCCCAGGGCCTCCCTAATTGCGAATAGGTAGTTGACGGAGGGCGTGAACGGTGTCTCGGATTTTTCAGCAAACTTCCTCATTAGCTTAATGTCAAAGTAAATACTTGGATGGTTAATCTCCTCAGCCTTCCTATAAGCCTCCTTAGTTGCTACAGCTATGAAGGACATGACAGGCGGTGCGGCCAGACACTTTTGGCTACTTGATACCGCAACATCGATGCCCCAGGAATCAACCTCGAAATAATCACCACCAAGTGCCGATACGTTATCAACAAGTACCAGGGCGCCGTAGGACCTAACCCACCGGGCCACCTTGGGTAAATCCCTGAACGTCAATCCAGGGTTTGTGTCGTTGTAAACCGTTGCAAAGACATCGATTTGCTTAAGACCCATTGACTCAACCCTAGCCTTCAAATCCTCATATGTGGGTGCCGAATCCCAACCATAGTTAATCTCAATAACCTCGGCACCAACCCTCCTAAGGTGATTGACGAGCCTCCTACTGAAGCTACCAAACACAGGCACCAATACCGTGTCCCGCGGCTTAACGAAGTTGAGAACCATGGTCTCCACAGCACCTGTGCCACTGGCCGTTAATGGGTAGACATCACCACTCGTCCGAAATACGTACTGAAGACCATCAACAACATCCCTATATAGCCTATGGAAGTGCGGTGATCTATGATCAACAACCCTCATTAATGCCCTCATAACCCTATGTGGTATCTGTGAAGGTCCCGGTACCGCAAGTAAGGGGTCGGGTGCCAGGTCTAGGTTCACGGCATTATCGATTTATTGATTGTTTTAAAGTTTTATCGATTAGATATATAGTCTAAGTTTCAGGGGATATTGAGTATGTATATGGGTAGTAATACGTAAAGACAGTATCACCCATTACCGTGAAGCTCAACATTAATAAAGCACTACCGTGATCACATACTGTGCTGATAACGAAGTTGGCAATTAGGGGATTTTATGGAATGAACATTGGCTTTGACCTGGGCCCATTAACGCTGATCACAGGGTCACCTGGCTCTGGTAAGTCCATAATACTTGAGCTAATATGGAGGGTGTTTAGGGGATTGAGGAGTAAGGTTAACCTTGGTGACCTCTCTAGGGTTGGGGATTCCAGGATTGACTTAACGATAGCCCTAGATGATTGGGTTAAGAGGAGGCTTGGTGAGGTTGGTTTTACGGGTGATTCTGTTACAATAAGTGTTGGTATTGATGGTGATGCCTACGTGCAGGTGGTTAGGGTTGGTGATCGCGAGGTTTTGGTTAGTGAGTATAGGGGTGGCATTAGTAGGGTTAAGTACCCAATTGATGTTGAGGTACAGGACTCATCAGTGCTACTAAACCCTGATGGATTAACACCAAGGGAGCAGGCCCTACAACTTGTTGGTAGTGCCTCTGAGGATTATGAATCGGCATTAACGGTAATCAAGGCACTCAGGGATTACTTACTATCCATAGGAACCTACAGGGTTGGACCATACATAGACTTTAGGGGCGAGAGTCGTAACCTCAATGAGGTTGATAGGGACTACGTTGGTGAGCATGGTGAGTACGTGGTTGAGATCCTCTCCCAACTATTCACTGACCCAAGGAGGGATGCGGATGTGAGGTTCCTGAGGAAGTTACTGGGTGAGTTGGGAATTAGGAATTTTAGGGCAGGTTGGTATGGTGGCAGACTCGTTCTATCCTACATAGACCGAAGAGGCATTGCTCATATTGGCGATGAGTTACCGTGCCACGTAAAGACAATACTGGCCCTAACGACGCAATTAATTATGGCTAAGAAACAGTCAGTAATACTGCTTGAAAATGCTGATTACTGCCTTGGCGAGGGTTTGGGACGGATCATTACCAAGTTGTTGAGTGGTTATGTTAACGGTAAGCAAGTCATTATGGAAGTCAGGAGTAAGTGGTTGATTGACGAGTTAAAGATGCCCCACGTAGTTCTATACAGTATTGATTAAGCGACCCTGAGCCGTACTAGCATTGCATGTTCGCGGCCTTAACTAGGTCCTTAAGGACCTCCCTAACCCTATTCCTATCAGGCTCACTCAATGAGTCCCAATTATCAATTATGTACCTGGCAAGGGATACAAAGTCATTAATCGCCGCCGTAGTCTTGTCAATACTTGGAAGCCCCAGAAATGCCTTACCACTCTCGGTAACTTCGTAATACTTCTTCGTACCCTCGACCCGAGCCACCCTAATTAGGCCGTCAGTCTCGAGCTCCTCGAGAGCTGGGTAGACGGAACCTGGGCTCGGTCTCCAAAAACCCATGGATAGCCTCTCGATCTCATCAATAATCTGGGCACCCGTCATTGGACCTCTACTATTCAATAGGTAAAGTATTAGGTACTTCAAACCCCTCCTCTTTATGAACCAGTGGGGTGGTGGTCCGTGCACCGATTATCGGAATCAATAACAGAGGGGATTTATTTAACTTACTGTTGAAAATGATCATTTTGCCTAGGCATGGTAATTAATAGGGGTCATGGAGGTTTCGGGTGGAGGTATGGACTACTTGACTTAAGTTCCAATACGAATCCACTGGGTGCCCCTAAGGAGCTTCTTGATTTAATAAGGGAGGCTGTGGATCAGGGGCATTTCACACATTACCCAACAGAGTTGGGTGATGAGTTAAGGGAGGCCTTGGTTAGGTATGAGGGTGTCGATGCTGACATTACTTACGTATTCAATGGCGCAAGTGAAGCCCTACAGCTACTCATGATGTATCTAAGGCCACGGCGTGTCATCATACCAATACCCAATTATAGCGATTATAAACGTATTGCTGAGTTCGTGGGTGCAAGTACGGAGTATATCGAATATTGGGGTTCCCAAGATCTAATTAATGCCATAACCAGCAAATCAGGGCTTAATGCCCTTATCATACTATCGAACCCAAACTCACCAATGGGCTACCTAATTAGCCGTGATGAGCTATTGGCGTTAATTGATGAGTTAAGTAGGCATGGTACCTATCTCGTGGTTGATGAGTCCTTCATGGATTTCGTAGAGAATGATCAATCGTTGATCAGGGATTGCGTTGGGTATGAAAACCTCATAATCATTAAATCATACACGAAGTTCCTAGCCATACCTGGGTTGAGGGTTGGTGCTATATATACAAGGATCGATATAGAGGATTTGGTGCCCACATGGCCTGTGAATTCAATAGCTGAGTACGCCGTGTCGCGATACATGAGGCACGCACGCGATTTTAGGGATATGACGATAAATTTCGTTAGAAAGGAGAGGACTAGGGTCCTTAGGGCGTTGGAATTGCTTGGTATTCATCATTATGATACGATGACGCACTATTTCGTTATTAGGGATGAAGCATGGCTTGGTGATGAGTTAAGGAGGCGTAACATACTAATTAGGGACTTATCCAATATACCGCCCCTAACGAAGGGTTATTTCAGGATTAGCCTTAGGAGTAGGGAGATCAATGATGAGTTCATTAGGGCCCTATCAGAGATAAAACAAATTAAGTAAGTAAATGCAGGCTTTTTAATGGGTAGTGGGGGTTTGAGGAGTGGGCTTCCTGAGCTCGTATCAAAACTCATTCAAATACCCAGTGTTAATCCTCCTGGCTTTACGGTAAATGTGGTGGGTTTCATTAAAGATTGGCTTAGTACGCATGGCCTTTCAAGCAGTATTTACGAGTACTCCAAGGATAAGCCTAACGTAATTGCTAAAGTCGGCAAGGGTAAACCCGTGCTTATACTCAATGGTCACATGGATGTCGTACCACCCGGCGATGAGTCTAGGTGGACTTACCCACCATTCTCTGGCAAGATCGTCGAGGGTAGGGTCTTTGGTAGGGGTTCTACGGATATGAAGGGTGGTTTAGCCGTGATAATGGTTGTATTTGCCGAATTGGCACCTATAATTGAGGAAGCTGGCGCTGGGACGCTTATTTTCTCGGCGACAGCTGATGAGGAGGTTGGTGGTCACACAGGTGTTGAGGCACTGGTTAAGGATGGCGTTTTGGTTGGTGATGCTGCCATAATAACCGAGCCCTCAGGCTCGACCAGGTACTACGTTGGTGAGAAGGGGCTTTGCCAGGTTAGGATTGTGGCTAGGGGTAAACCTGCCCACGGCAGCTTACCAATACTTGGGGATAACGCAATAATGAGGCTCATGAAGGCGATTGAGAGGGCTCAGGAGGTAATTGATGGGTTCAATAAATCCATAAGCATACCCAGTGAGCTTATTGACGCTATAAGGAACTCAGCAGAGGCTTATCTAGAGGCTGTGGGTGCCTCTGGTGCCAAGTTGTCGCTCAGCGATTTCGAGAAGGTCGTCGGTACAATATCCTTCAACCCAGGTGTCATTAGGGGTGGTTCAAAGGTAAACATGGTCCCTGACTACGCAGAGCTAGAACTTGACATGAGGATACCGCCAGGTGTTTCTCCAAGCCAAGTAATCGATAAATTGAGGAGCGGGCTAAATGGATTAGCCGATGTGGAGGTTATGGACGTGAGCGATCCAAACTATACAAGCCCCAGTGAGAGAATAGCCCAATTAGTGCATGAGGGTATTGAGAGGGTTCTTAAGATAGTGCCAAAGCCGATAATAGTCACGGGGGCGACGGATGGTAGGTACCTAAGGGCTAGGGGAATACCAACGATAGTCTATGGGCCTGGGGAGTTGGCACTTGCCCACGCATACGATGAGTACGTAACAATCGAGGACTTGTTTAGGGTTCACGATGTGCTGACCTACGTAATTAGGAGGTTCTTCAACCTTGGTGGTTAAGGCGCAATTGTTATTTTTGTCCTCAAAATACCCCCGACTATGCCAACAAAATTCCTCTATTGGTGGGACTCGTACAAGAGGGAGTTCGATGCAGTCGTGACTAGGGTCGAGGGTAATAGGGTTTGGCTTGATCAAACCCTATTCCACCCAAGGAGCGGTGGTGTTGCAAACGATACAGGGAAATTGATTTGGCAGGGTGAGGAGTATGTGGTTAGGGAGGTTGTTAAGGAAGGGGAGGATGCGGTGCACGTACTTGATAGGGAGCCTAGGTTTAGGGTTGGGGACTCCGTGCATGGCATGATTGATTGGGAGAGGAGGTATAGGTTAATGAGACTCCATACCGCAACCCACATAATAGCGGCCCTAGCTTATAAGAGGTATAACGCAATGGTCACGGGCGGAGACATAACACCAGAGTATGCAAGGGACGACTACAACCTAAACCTAAGCGGCGATGCACTTAGGAAGGCTTTCCAGGACCTAATAAACGAGGCAAATGAGGTTGTGAAAAGGGGCTTACCAGTCAAGATATACTTCCTAAAGAGGGAGGAGGCGCTGAAGATACCCGGAATAGTGAAGCTAGCCGAGAGGGAACCACCACCAGGTGATGAGTGGAGGATAGTGGAGATAGAGGGGATAGACGTACAGGCCGATGGAGGACCACACGTGGCAAACACTAGGGAGATAGGGGAGGTGGTTTTCATGAAGAGCGAGAGCAAGGGCAAGGATAAGAAGAGGGTGTACTATACGGTCAAGCCTTAATGAAGGATGCAAAACAACACCTTAGGAGTAATGAAACTCTCGATGAGACCAGCAACGATTATAAACACAACACCAAGTAACAGCGATCTTGGGAAAGCTTCACCACGGGCAAAACCCCTACCAGCAACCTCGGCAAAACTGAGCAATTCAAAGGCACCATGAGGTAAAACACCCACGAAAGAAATCAATAGTGGTGCATAAGACACCAATAGGCCATCATATAGGAGGGCTAAGGCAATCACTAAATCCTGAATAAACACATAATGCCTAAGAGGAAAACCAACTACTAACCAACCACCCCGGCTGACTTTCTCATAAGAGGAACTATTATTAAGGCTGTTTATTACGTAAACTGTGATGGACGTTAGGATTGTGCTTAGGGTTAGTGGTTTTGTTGGTTTTATTATTTTAGCCGTAACCACCTACTTCCTAATTACGTACTTCGTGTTGCCCAGGGTGATGCCTATCGTGATTCACGAAGTCGAGAGCAGCCTTGAGAGTGAGGGTGTTACCGTGACACCATCGATGCTTTCAAGTATCGAGTCGACCATGTCGTTTGCGATCATTGTTGGCTCGACTGTTGGTTTGCTGGTTGGTTGGTTAATCATGTCTGCTGTTATGATGGGGTTGCTCAGGGTGTTTAGGATGAGTGCTGGGTTTCTCGATACGTGGTTGATAAGTGGTAATTACTTCTACATAGGTGTTATTTTTAGTGCCATCACAGCCCTGACCCCATTATTAAATTATGAGGTTAGTGCCATGGCCGCACATAAAAGTGTTCTCCTTATGCTACCACTCCTGGGCCTAAACATAGCCTCAGCAATCATAGGCTCACTACTCCTCGCCTACCTCTTCTCGAGGGTCTATAACGCGGGTTTCGTAAAGACCTTTGTGCCGATTCTCATATCCCTCCTTATATTCATCGTGATTTCCGTAGTCATTTAGTTTTTTAAATCAAATTTGCATTTATTATTGCAATGAGTTCTATTGATTGGGATAGGCTTGAGGAGGTTGTGGAGAGGGCTGTGCGTAGGGTTAGGTCTGAGGAGCTTAAGGAAATGGCTGAGGCCATCAAGGCTTTGGCTGAGTACATGAGGACTGGGTTCCAGGAGGTCACGAAGAGGTTGGATAGGCATGAAGAGACACTTAGTAGGCATGAGAAGATATTGAACGAACTAACCGAGATAGCGAAAAGACATGAGAAGCTTTTAAGTGAGCTTGTCGAAATAACGCAGAGGCACGAGAAGATCCTAAGCGAGTTGACCGAAATTTCGAGGAAGCACGATGAGACGCTCAGTAGGCATGGGGAGACGATCGGCGAATTGGTTAGGGTTGTTGGTGAGTTGAAGGTCGCCATGGGCTCCTTGGGTAGGAGGTGGGGTGTTGACCTTGAGAGGACTGTGCTTGAGATCTATAGAGATGCGCTTGAGAGGAGGGGTATCGAGCCTGGTAAGGTTGAGAAGTTCGTGTACGTGGATATTGACGGTAGGTATTATAGGCAGGGGGCTAGGTTGGAGATCGATGTTTATATCCACGACGACAAGGTCTACCTAATTGAGGTTAAGTCCCATGCTGAGCTTGATGATGTGGAGTGGCTATTCGATAAGGCAGCAATTGTGGGTAAAATACTGGGTAGGAAAATTGAGAGGATAATACTAGTCGCGGTCAATGTGGATAAGGAGGCATTTGAGAGGGCTAATCAATTGGGTATAGACGTAATATACGGCTCAATGATTGAGTGAGCGCCTAATTAGGTGCCCTTACTTATGCCCTAGGGATGCGGTATTCACACGCTCATTAATTCCTGGATTAACTTGCCAATGCCCTCCTCCGCCTGTGGTACTTCGTATGTCCTGAGTATCTTCCCGTCACTTATCCTCGAAACCCTGTGGCAATTCCTAATCAGTTCTAGGTTGTGCGTCACCATGACTATCGTCACACCCAACTCCCTATTCAACCTCCTGAATATGTCCATTATAATCACGGCATTTCTTGTATCTAGATTTCCCGTGGGTTCATCCGCGAGTAGAAGCCTTGGTCTGGCCACAATAGCCCTGGCAATCGCGACCCTCTGCTGCTCACCACCACTAAGCTCGCTGGGTCTCCTACCCGCCTTCTCCCTCAGCCCAACCATCTCCAGTGCCTCAAGTGCCATCTCCCTGCGCTCACGGGGTCCAACGCCCCTAGCTATCAGCGGTAGCTCCACGTTTTCGACAACGCTCATCCTTGGTATTAGATAGTATAGTTGGAATACGAAACCGACATACTCATTCCTATACCTATCAAGCTCAGCCTCATTGAGTCTATGCAGTTCGTACCTACTAACCCTCAGGTAACCATTACTAACCCTATCCAACCCACCGATCAAACTCAACAGTGTCGTCTTACCACTACCGCTGGGTCCAACTATACAGTGGAACTCACCCTCACCCACCGTTAGGTTCACGCCCCTAAGGGCTGGGTAGTCGCCATAGTACTTCCAAACATCCCTAACCTCTATGAATTCCACGCTCGACCTGGTGCATAAGGTTTATATAACGCTTACTCTCGACTTGCCCGTGATTTCGATGTTGGAAAATGTTAAATCTAAATCGATATCTATATGGTTAACGGCAGTACTCACGATAGCCATACTGGTTGGGCTTAGCCTAATCGCCATGGCTCAGTCAAACACACCACCGCCTTTCACGGTTATTAGTGAAACCGCAACCCCACCACTAACGTCGCCTGGCATTTCTAAGGTAACCATAACACTGTTGTACACGGGTGGTACCTACCTCTACAACACGTACTTCAGGTTAATACCATGCCCAGGAACGACGATACCGGTGAGTGTTGCCTCAACGAACCCCGTCTACATAGGTTGGATAACACCAAACCAGCAAGTCACAATAACGTACCTACTAAACACCACTGTACCGCTCAACTGCCAATCAACAATAGAAATAACCTGGGGCGCCCAATATGAGCAGTCAGCGATGGCTCAAGTACCAACATACATCCAGGTGGCTGGCTCTGGATTAACAAGTATGAACCTACCACTGATAATCTATGGGGAACCAAGCATTATAGCAACAACAAACACCACATACCTCGTGGGCAACCTAGCCAACCCCATAAATATCGCCATTGAAAACAACGGTAGTGGAACCATATACAACCTCCAGGTGAGCATTGCCGTGCAAGGTGCATCCATGGTACCAAGCATGAGTTCCATAACCATCGGCACATTGAATCCGGGTTCTACGTACATGGTCACAGCCTACCTGGTACCAACAATCACAGGCGGTGCCGTGACCATGACGATAAGTTATAACGGTATTGACCAATTGGGCAACACCGTGAGTGGTTCGTACACGGAATCCCTGAGTGTTGTTCCGGCATCACCAAGCCAGGTCATTGTTTACCCGGTCAATTCATCGTTGAGTGTGGGTGTTGGTAAATTAACCCTGGGGATTAGGAATGTGAATCCAGTAGCCATATACAACGTAATCCTCGTAATAACATCAACAAATGGACTGGCGCTCACGGGAAACACCACGTACGATATGGCCAAGATAGGGCCGGGCTCCACGTACTACCTGGAGATACCAATAGCCGTACCAGTAACCTCGGGCTCAGTCTCGATAACCTACACCCTAAGTTACCAATACGTGAATGGTTACCCAGAAAGCACAGGGGGTTCCCTCACGTTGAATGTTATCAATATGCCGAGCATAATGGTAACGGGGTACACAGAAGCTCCATCAGTGCTTACCGTGGGTTCCACAGCCTCCGTATCAATAACGTTCGTAAACACAGGGCCAACCCCAGCCTATAACCTCAATATAACTGCCATACCAGGGCCTGGATTAACAATTGTAAGCCAACCAAGTACATACCTTGGTACATTGAACCCACAACAACTTAGTGCGGCTGCCTTTAGCTTTACAATTACGAGGTCCATGAATACCACCGTGACATTCCTAATAAGCTACACAGATCAGTTTGGGCAGGCGCACAGTGTTTACTATACAGTGCCTGTGGAGATCGTTAGTAATGCTACAACTACACAGTTCATAACCCCAACCACCTCAGTTGGTAATCAGAATTATTATCACCGTCAATACCAGAGCTATGCCGTAATAATTATGATAACCATTGCCGTGGTAGCAATAATTGTAATAATCACATTGATACTACTTGTTAGGCGTCATGGTAGGGTGAGCCAGCGTGAGGGCTCTTGATTACTTTAGGCTTTCCTGGAGGGCAATTTGGGAGCGTAGGGGTAGGGCTATTGGGGCCATTGTGGGCATAATAATAGCCATACTAGCTCTGGGCTTAGCGGTGGGTCTTGGCCAGGGGTATAGGGAGTTGACAACAAGCTTTTTCACCAGGGTCTTTGGAACAAACACCGTATTTCTATTGCCTGGACAGGGCTCGGAATTAACGATAACCGATGTATTGGCAATAGAGAGATTGCCCCATGTAATCAATGCCGTGCCCATCCTGGGGGTCGCCGCCAGGGCGTACGTAAATGGTCAAGAGAATGTGGTGATGGTAATGGGTGTTACAACGCAGGAGCTCGAGCAGCTCTATGGTGTTACTTCAATAAACGAAGCCCTACTCTCTGGTTACCCAGTGTTGGAGCCAGGACTTGCCCTGGTGGGCTATAACGTAGCCTTCACAAGCACAGGCCATCAGGTTATTTACCCGGGCCAGATAATGATACTTAACGTTAACGGTAGGAACCTAATAGTTACGGTTAGCGGAATTCTTCAGCAGAGTGCCGTAGCCCTGGCTGGCATTAACCCAAACAACGTGGTTTTCATCGATGAAAACACCTTCCTAAGTCAATTGGATCCGTCTGGCGTTACTGAGGGTATTGTGGTTTATGTCGATAATCCAAAGAACATAAACTATGTAACTAATGAGTTAAAGGCATTATTTCCCATGGACCAGGTACTAAACCTATCCACACTACTAAGTAGTCTCAATCAATTCTTCACAGTGCTTGAATTATTCCTTGCCTTCATATCCGGGATAAGCTTCATCATAATCGGCATCTGGATCTTCGACACAATGATGCTCAACGTAATACAGAGAACCAGGGAATTCGGTATAATGAGGGCCGTTGGGTTCAGTGGTAGGTCAATACCGCTATTGCTCATAATGGAGGCCCTAATAATGGCTTTGATAGGCTCGGTAATAGGTATTGCCCTCCTAGTAACCGTGGCCCACTTCCTACCATCACCAGGCACCATAATGATGAACGGAGCCGGTAGACCTGCTAGGTCATTCTCTCCAGCAATACCACTACCCTTTGAACTAACACCGCTGGATTACGCATTGCTGTTCCTCTTACCCATAGCTATAAACATTATTGCGGCCTTAGCGCCTGCGATTAGGGCGATGAGGATACCGCCAGCCCAAACACTTAGGTATGAATGATCCTTAACATCGGGGGAATATTAACTAAGCATTTTTTGCATAATAAACCAATACCCGGCCCAATTTAACTAGGTAAATTCTTGCACAGAAGCGTTTTAGTTAGTACTTAGTCCCCCGTGAGCCTTGTGTCGCTCTTCGTTAGGGAGAGCACGGGTCTTGTGAAAAAGGCATCGCTGTGGGATGCGACAATGCTCAATGTCGCCAACATGGGCGCTGGCCTGGCAATATTTATCGGCATAAGCCCCTTCGTAATACCAGGCACCGTTTTGTGGTTGTCAAGCCTAATGACCTTCGCACTAACACTACCCCTGGTCATCCTTTATACCTACTTCATAGTTAGGATACCGAGGACTGGTGGCGATTATGTGTGGACAACGAGGAGATTGCATGGTGGGTTGGGCTCGATAATGGGTATAGCCCTGGCCTTCAACATGCCGCCCTTCTTCGCCCTATCCGCCTTCTTCTCGGTTACGGCAATAAACAATGTGCTACTCGTAATAGGGTACTCACATGGATTACGGGGTTTGGTGAACCTGGCAAATACCGTATTTAGCACCGGGAATGTTTGGTTTGATTATGGACTGGCACTAATAGCCTTCGTAGTGATGATTCTAATCAACATAGTAAGACCAAGCGCTGGGTTTAAGCTAACCACAGCACTGGGAATTTTTGCAATACTAGGTACGCTGGCCACCATGGTCGTTGTCGGTTTGTCAATACCCAACTTCCACGGTGAGATAACGCCCTTCCTGAGGTACTTCAACCTAACCAATCAGAAACCCTACACAGGGCCCTCGTTTAATCTATACACGACCCTCTACATGGTGCCATACTTCGCATCCTTCGCCTACATATGGCTCTATGCGGGACCCGCCGTGGCCGCGGAGATAAGGAGTAGGGAGGGCTTGCTCTACAATGAGATACTCGGTAGCTTATTAACCGTGATCCTCATAACGATACCCTTCCTACTGATGGATCTGGCCGCAGGCTATGGCTTCAACATGACCTACTACCCAAGCGGTATCTACAATTTCTGGACCGTAGCCATCTACCTGGCACACAACGAGGTACTACAGTGGTTCATTGGGCTTGGGCTGATTGCCTGGGAGTTCTTCGTAATGGCCTTTGGCATTATCGTGTTTGCACGCTACATATTCGCCTTCTCCTTCGACCGCCTATTTCCAGAGATCTTCTCTAGGTTGAATAGGTGGGCTGTTTTGTTTTCTTGGTTATTTGCGGTGTTTATTTTTGTTAGTGTGTGAGTCCTCTTAGGGCTATTAAGTAGGCTGATGCTGTGTGTCTGTTTAGCCCATACCCCTTCATTAGTTCGTCGTGCTCTATTGAGTTTGTTGTTCCTCTTGGGTTTACGTACTTAGTCTCTATGCTGTACAGTGGTGCCTTTATGGCTATTT
>Ga0209739_100522_pt1 | contig 15487 bp, 14 predicted proteins | sample JossMetagenome_2_FD_184729 | JGI IMG/M metagenome (GOLD analysis project Ga0209739, IMG submission 184729) | Hot spring sediment microbial communities from Joseph's Coat, Yellowstone National Park, USA - JC3_ASED (SPAdes) (version 3) | ecosystem: Environmental > Aquatic > Thermal springs > Hot...
ACCACTCTAACCTACAATGGGAACACCTACGTAGTAGCACCCCTCTTCAAGGTCTTGAACCTCTCCCTCGCAAACTTCAAGGTGTACAGATCCCTGACAAGACCATTCGAGGCGTCCACCGCCTGGTTCAGCGACAGGAGCCTGGCTTGGAGGGTGTGGAATGAAGTGATCGTTAAGGCCGGCTTCCTGACAGACGGGGATTACTACGGCTTGACAAATAATTGGTTCGACGAAGACACGTACATGGAGACAGTCCACTTCACGAACACGTTCTTCATGGAGTTCACTAGATGGCTTATAAGGAACACAGACTGGAATCTCCTGATGACCTACACGCCTATAGTTGACAACGTCTACCACCAGTTCCTGGGTTTAATAGACCCTAGAATGCCCTACTACAACCCGTCGACAGCCCCGAAGTACATGGCCTACATCAAGGAGACCATACAGTGGGCTGACGAGTTCGTCCAGATGATCCTCTCTGAAGTAGACTTGGGCAACACCGCGGTGATAGTGGTGTCAGACCACGGGCAGTGGCCTGTGGCAAAACTGATATACGTGAACAACATACTCGAGCAAGCAGGCTTCCTTAAGAGGAGCGGAGGGCAGGTACTGCTGAACGAGACTATAGCATGGTACAACGGGTACAACCAGGTCTTCATAAACCTCAAAGGCAGAGAGCTCGGCGGCATAGTAGACCCATCCCAGTACGACAGCGTTGTAAACCAGGTTATGGCCGTCTTATCGAGCGTAAGAGACCCTGATACAGGTGAGCCTGTTTTCAGCGTGGTAATGAAGAAGAGTGAGGCCGCGGCTTTCGGCTTATTCGGGGATAGAGTAGGCGATATTGTGATCAGCGCTAAACCCGGCTACGCGCCTTTAGGCGGGTTCTCGCCGACCGGCAGCCCCTTCGTCAACGCGACACCCCTCAAGACGATAACCGCCAACCACCAGGATCTCCCATACTACCCTGAGCTGTGGGCTGTATTCGGGGCGGTTGGAGCCGGCGTAGGCCACGGTGTCCTAGGGTTGATCCAGTCGACCAGCGTGGCGCCCACGGTTACAGCTCTCTTGGGAATAGACCCGCCCCTCAACGCAACCGGCAACCCGCTGCCAATATTCAAGCCGGTGACTGTAACGGAGACGACAACCCAAACATCGACGACTACGCTTCAAGCAACCACAACTCTGACAACAACACAGCCGGTTACAATCACAGTTTATGAGACCACAGTCCTGACTATAACCTCCCTCATAGCGTTAATCCTGGCTACCGCTACAGTAGTCCTCATATTCAGGAGGAAGTAGCCATTAATAGAAGGCTTTTTTCCCTACAACCCTTGACAAAGGCTACCTTTAGCATGGATCAACCAATCCTCGGGCCCTGAGTATCGGCTTGCTACCTGAGGCTGTGCTCGTGCTCGAGAGAATGCTGTTCTTCACTGGGGAATGCTTCTAGGCCTCGAGCCTCTCCATTCTCGTCGAGACATCGATCGGCCTAGCCCTGTACGGCGCTGATGTCACGATCAAGTCTACTCCAGTGGAAGCGTATTCCTCAACGTTCTCCAGTGTTATACCCCCTGCCACCCCTATCACAACCCTACCATCCACCTCCCTGATCTTCTTAACCCATTCTCTGAGTAGCCTCGGATCCGGCCTCTCGAATTGAATGTAGTATGCGCCTGACCTCACCGCTTCAAGCGCCTCCTCGAGGCTCCCCACCTCTATCCCCACCCCTCTTCCCCCAGCGTGCTCCAGCGCCCTCCTCACCGCACCGCTTACCTTCGGCTCCCCTAGGAGGGCTAGGTGGTTGTCGAATATGAGTATGGAGTCTGAGAGGGATTGCCTGTGCACTATCCCTCCGCCGGCTAGCACAGCCTTCATGTAGAATAGCCTTGAGCCAGGTGGTGTCTGGCGGGTCGCCGCTATTTTCACACGAGGGTTAACCCTCCTAGCCTTCTCAACCATCCTACGAGTATACGTGGCTACACTGCTCGCGTATGATAGAAGCGTTGGGCAACCCTCCAAGCTAGGTGAAGGGATGATGCCTCGCCCTCAGCCTCTAGAACCAGTTGGTTCCCCTGAACCAGTTCGCCGCTCCTCACAAAGTACTTGACTTTAGCGCCGGCCAGCTCGTAGATCCTCGCTGCCTCCTCGCTACAGGCCACTACACCGCTCTCCCTGAAGAAGACTCTCGCAACCCCCTCCACACTCCCCATCCCCAGCACGCTTGTAGTTAAATCCAAGTACTGTAGATCCTCGAGGAGGAGCTTTTCAAGCACGGAGTCGCCCACGTAGAGAGCCGTTTCAGCACACCCGCCGACCAGGCTATAGGTTTACCTATATTAATTGTAAACTTAAACAATCTCCTCGAACCCTGGAGGGCAGGAGGGTCTCCAGCAAACCTCTCCTAAGGCTCTTGAACCACCCAACCCCATTTCCCAGCCTCGAGAGTCCCGCGCTTTCCACTTTTTGAACATACTAAAGTTCGTTAACACGCATTCGATCTCACTAGTTTTATCGGTATCAGACTCTCCAACTCGTTCTTCGATATCTGGGTATTCCCTGTTATGATACTCACCAGCTCCTGGGTTCGAGGCGAGTTCAGCTGCCCCACTACCTCCTCTAACTCATCCAGGGAGGCCCCCTGAGGCGGGTAGATGACGTTGACGTGGTTCTCAGCCACGAAGACTGTGCCCGGGGGCACCAAGGCGGCTTCAAGCCTAGCTCTCTTCGGGTGCCCCACTATCCTTGTCACAACTATCGCCGGGCCCACGTCAGCCTTCTCCCTTGGCCAAGCAATGTACTGGGGTCTACTACTATTGTTGAGTAAGAGCCTCCCGCCCTTGATGTTACGGGCCCATATCAGTAATACCCCCCTCCCGGGATCCCTCGTGAGCTTCTCCCTGTGCTGGTTCCACACCACTCTCCCCGTCTGAACCCTGTAGCCGAGCTCCCTCAGCGTGTAAGCCCCTTCGAAGGCTCTCCTAATCTCCTCGGCCCTCTCCGAGAATATTGTTATCTCCCCTCTACTGAACACGTAGCGGCCAGTGTTAGGCGCTTTCCTGAGGACTAGGAGCTGGAAAGTGTGGTTCACCTCCTCGAAGACATGGGGGTCTTCGATAACTCTCATGTACAGGATATCCGCGTTCCCCACTATGAACTCCCTGAGCTTCTTGAAGTAGGCACCGTTGTTCATGCTCGAGGAGACCACGAAAGCCAGGTACCCGCCCGGCTTAAGTATTTTCAAGCCCAGGTATATGAAGAGAGCGTAAATGTTCACCCGACCCCACAACACCTCCCTGAACTTTAACTCTATCTCCCTGCTCGGCTTGAACTCGAAGTACGGCGGGTTCCCTACAACCACGTCGAACTCCTCCTTCAAAGGTTTTCTAAGCGAGTCAGCAACCTCAACCCGGGCATCCGGTACGACTCTCCTGGCTATTTCAGCCAGCTTGGGGTCAATCTCCCAGCAGTAGAGCTCGGGGTCGATGAAGTGCTCGCGCGCCGAGAGGAGGAACTCGCCTGTCCCGCAAGCCGGGTCCACGACCCTGGGCTTCACCAGCCTGGGCAACCTCTGGAACAGCTCCTCCCGGAGGCTCCTCGGGGTGAAGAACTGCCCCATCCTCCTCCTGTATTCAAGACTAGTCTCGCTAATGTACTTCAAGGTCTCAGGGTGAAGCTCCCCCGTCTCCACGCGTCTCCAACTCCCCTAAGTACTAATCCTTGATAAGCTGGGATGCCTCTTACACAAAGAACCTCCCCGTCTCATCCCGCGATGTGGAGAAGGGAGCAGTCTTTCAACAAGAACCCTGCACGGCCCGCCTGAGATCCCCACGCCGACGCTGAACCCGGGGAGCGGCAAGAAATCCACCGTGAAATCAATACCACGCAGCACAATTAAAGGATCTCCTTTACCACCGGTGGTTGGCCTCCACCTGAGACGTAGGAGACCAGCCCACTGCTACACGGGTATTGTAGACCTCTCCTCCACGGCTTGGTTCGGCTTTTTAAAATTCCATGTATCATATTTGCTTTATAGGTGTATGCGTTTTGTCCTATGCGATTGGCGTCCTCATAGCGATCGCCGTGTTCCTCGCTGGGATAAACATCGTGTACGAGTTCTACAAAGACAACCCCGGTATCAGGGAGCAGGGGTATATACTATCTGGCCTGGCCGCGGGCTTCCTAGGAGCCTACATCGTCTACAGGAGCTATGTTAACGCCGGCGGGAGGCCGGGGCTTACTAGCCTAGCGGTGATGGCCCTAACCACCTCTATTATCCTAACGCTCATGCTAGCTGTCTTCAAGTCCAACACGGAGGGGATCGGCATCGGTGAGTCTTTGGCCGGGTCTTGGGGGACAGGTTTAGCGGTTTTCCTCGCGGTAATCGGGGTGGAGTATTTCCTCGGGGTCGTCAAGTTCTCCTTAGCCTACTGGGTTGTCTTCATCATCACGGCAGCGATAACGACAGCCCTCAGGGTGAGCGTTAGCAACGGCACATACTTCTACGTCTTCTCCGGCTTCGCGTCCGGGTTTCTCGGGGGTTTAGCCGGCTTATCACACGTCAGAGGGTGGGCTGGGAAGGTCGCTACGTGGATCCTGATGGTCTTCGCGTCCATCTACTTCGACCAGTGGATGATTGAACAATACCGTGAATACTGTAGCGATTGCACGCCCTACCTCTCAACGTGGAGGACTGCCCTCATCGTATCCTCGCTTATAGGCCTCAGCCTCGCGATCCTCGTAATGTCCGCGGCGGGTGGGAGAGAGGCTACTCGGGGGAACGCTTAAAGCAGGGGGGGATCCAAGTGACCTAGATTGTCTGACACATTTGCCTCCACCGGAGTGTAGGCTATGGGCTCCGGTTTATCCGCTAAGCGTAAGTGGCTTTCAAGCGAGAGGATCGCGCTCAGCGTCCTCGAGGAGCAGGGGTTCAAGGTGTTGGAGACCAATAAGAAGATCGTCTTAAACGGCGTCGAGGTGGGGGAGGTCGACGCCATAGTCCAGGACGCTGACGGAAGCGTCTACGCCGTCGAGATCAAGGCGGGGAGGCTTGACGTCAGCGGCGTGAGGCAGGCCTACGTCAACGCTATGCTGGCCAACGCTAAGCCACTCGTCGTCGCCAAGGGTTTCTCAGACGACTCCGCGAGGGAGCTCGCGGAGAGGCTGGGCGTCAGGGTCATCTTGCTCTCAGACGTCTTCCTAGTTGAGAGCGAGGAGCTGTACAGCATGATGAGGGAGGTTGTAGAGGAGGCTCTGGCAGACTACCTCGAGGTACTCTACGGCTACAGCACCCGAATAGAAGGCAGGGACCTCGAGGTCTTGAAAGCCGTGTCTTCCTCCACCGATATTGCTGAGGCGGCTGGAAAGCTCGGCTTAGAGCCTGGGGAGCTTGCGTCCAGGTTAAACGAGCTCAAAAGGAGGGGTGTGATACCGAGGTGGGCCACCAGGTACACAACTGTTAGAAGGGTCGCACAGGTGATAGTGGAGAAGCAGACTCTCACCGGCTTAATCGAGGAGGCCCGGAGGCTGGAGGAGACGTTGAGGAGGCTTAGAGACGAGGTTAAAGAGCTCCGGGATGCCGTAGCTAACCTGGCGGGAACCCTGAGGAAGCTGCCGAAGCATGCTGAGACCGCCGGTGAGGGATCCGGTGGGAGTGGGGGGACGGGGGATGCTACCGGGGCTCAAACTAAAAACGGCGGGTGAACCCTCTTACAATTCGCCTTCAATCTTGCGGGCCTTTGAGGAAGCACCCCTATAAATCCCCATCACAAACTCCGGGGCCGGCTAGCTGGATGATCCTAGGGTTGCGAAGGCTTTCAGTGGGGTTCACTCGGAGTAGAGTGGGTTTACAGACTGACATTAGTGGTCGAGGGCTACTGGTCAAACACTGGTTGCGACCCTCCTAACCCTCCTCGTGGCAACGATATCTGTACCGCAGACATTCCTGAGGATTACATCCCCTATTTCAACCGGGGCCTCGACTTCAAGCGAGGCCAGCTTCTCCATCACAGGCCATATGCACTCCTTGGGCACGGGGTCGCGGGTGATAACTGATAGCGTGGGTAGGTCACCGTTCCTCACCTTGACGACGCTCATAACCCTTCTCAAGGGCTTCACAACCTCCTGCCTAGCGTACTCCACGCCTCTCGGGCACCTGTTCCCCTCAACCCCCAGACCCCCGGCAGTCATGGTAACCCTCAGCGTGCAACTCGCAGGGCACATTATGCAGACCAGCTCCCTGACACCTGTCACCTGGGCACCACCCTCACAGTTATGCTGCCCCTGCCAGCTAGATCCCTCATCTTGTCCTCTCTGATGAATGCTCTGATCATCTCAGGCGGCCTAACACCGTAGTTGAAGAGCCTGAAGCCCGCCTCCGGTATCTCGAAGAATACATCTGACTCCGGCTTCTGGACTCTAGCGTAGAACACCACGCTCCTCTCACCGCTCACGTAGTGGGGTACTACAAGCCTTATATTCCTCCCCTTCTCCACTCTCACCCGCCTCCCGCCTGTCACACCCTTGTTCTCGATGAAAACCCTAGCCCCTTCGGCGGCGCGCTCGCCCTGCTCGACGGCGTAGTCCACTAGATCGTTTATGACCAGCGCGTTCCCAGCTGCGAAAACCCCCGGCACACTAGTCTCCAGCAACTCGTTTACCACAGGCCCACGGGTTGATTCATCCACCTCCACGCCCATCCCCACGAGAGGCTCTATGTATGGTCTCAGGCCGGCCGCCACTATCACCGTGTCGCAGGGTATCTCGAACTCGCTACCCGGCACGGGTTTAAGGGACTCGTCTACTCTCGCGACCACAACCTTCTCAACCCTTCTCCTACCCACAACCCTCAGCACGGTGTGGCCTAGGAGTAGCGGGATGTTGAAGTCTCTCAAGCACTGCTGGACATTCCTCATGAGGCCGCCCGGGTAAGGGAGTATCTCTACGACCGCTCTAACAACAGCTTTCTCTAGTGCGAGCCGTCTAGCCATGATCAAGCCCACGTCCCCGGAACCGACGATAACCACCTCCCTGCCTGGCAACACCCCGTATATGTCCATCAGGGTCTGCGCCTCGCCAGCTGTGTAGACCCCGTCCGGTCTATCCCCGTAGACACCTATCTCGAATAAATGCCTCTCCCGCGCGCCAGCCGCGTAGATGATGGCCCTAGCTCTAACCCTCATCACGCCGCTCCTCGTTATAACGTCCGCCACCTTCTCGAGCCTGCTGTTATACTTGATCCCGCTGACGTAGGCTCTAACAAGGTATTCCACACCAGCCCTCTCAAGCCTCCCAATCAACCTCTCAACGAACTCGCCTCCCGTCAAATCCTCGTGGAAGTAGTGTAGGCCGAAGCCGGGGTGGATGCACTGGAGTGGAATCCCTCCGAGCCTCTCCCTGTTTTCCACGAGAAGCGTCTTGAGCCCCAGCTCGCTCGCCTTCACCGCGGCGGCGATCCCCGCTGGGCCGCCGCCTATCACTAGGACATCGTAGTCTAGGAGGCGCACCTCAAACCCCACCTCTCCATAGGGATTTAACGTCACCTACACCGTAGGCCGCTTTCTTCACCACGACATCCTTCAAAGGCACGCCCACAGCCTCGGAGACGATCCCCGCGATCCTCGGCCGGCAGAAAGACCCCTGGCACTTGCCGAAGCCAACGTAGGTTCTGAACTTCAAGCCATCCAATGTAACGGTCTTAACGCCGATCTTCTTCATCCTGTCAATGGCCTCGAGAACCTCTGCCTTCGACACCATCTTACAGTAGCAGACAACCTCGCCGTAATCCGGGTTCGACCTCACCAACTCGTCGACCTCCTCCATCGACCCCCCCTTAATCCTCGTTATCCCCCTCCTGTAAGGCCTCCAATCCTGTTTCTCAACAAGCTTGACATCGTACTCCCTGGATATGAGGGTGAGAATGTACTCGGCGATAGCTGGGGCCGCGGTCAAACCGGGGGATCTTATCCCCGCCGCGTTCACGAAGCCCCACGGCTCCTGGTATGCTTTAATAAGCCAGGCACCGCCCGGGGGTTCTGGTCTCAGGCCCGCGAAAACCCTTATAATCCTATCCCTCCCCGGGACCTCCCTGAGTAATCTCCTAGCCTCCCTGAGTATGGAGTCCACGCCCTCAACCGTTGTTGAGAAGTCGTCTCTAGCATCCCTCGGCAAATCCTCGGCTGTGGGGCCGAGCATGAGGTTCCCGTGGACTGTGACGATAGCGTACAGCCCTTTCGTCTTAGGTGTCGGTGTTGTGTGAAGTATTTTCCCGGGTTTCACGGGGACATCCTCGTCGAAGAGGACGTACTGGCCCTTCCTAGGGGTTATGTAGAAGTCTCTCTCGACGCCTGCTTTATGAGATATAGAGTCTGCTTGGAGCCCCGCCGCGTTCACCACTAGATCCGCCTCCAGGAAACCCCTGTTTGTCTCAACGCCCACGACCCTACCTCCCCTGGTCTTAACGTCCAGCACCTCGGTTTCAACCAGGAGTCTTACACCGTTGTCCACAGCGTTCTCCACGATCGCCACGACGGCTTCGAAAGGCGATATCAAGCCTGCTGTAGGAGCGTATACTCCCCCCACCGCCTCCGGGCTCACGCTGGGCTCGAGCGTCTTGAGCTCGTTTTTATCGATGGCTCTAACCCCCTCCACACCGTTCGCTTCCGCCAGCTTCACGTATTTCAAAGCCTCCCGCTCCTCCTCGGGGGTCGTGTAGACGATTATCTCGCCGGGCCACGTGGATGGTATATCCAGCTCTCTAACCCACTGCCTCCAAGCCCTGTTGCCCTCCAGGCACAGCCTAGCTCTCAGGGGGTGCTGGCCTGGATCCTCCTCGTGGCATGGGTGTATGATAGAGGTGTTGGCTTTGCTCACACCCCACCCTACATCCGGCTCCTTCTCGACGAGGGTTACCTCGAAGTTCTCGTACCTGCTCAAAACCCTGGCTACAGATGCACCCACTACCCCGGCCCCCACTACTAGAACCCTAAGCCTACTCACCGAACCCGCCTCCAGGCCTAAGTTGTCTGGTACCCGTAGAACCAGGGCACCTCCCTGGCCCAGCCCATAGCCCTCGAGACAGCTGCCTTCCACCCCCTGTAAAGCTTCTCCCTGGTCTCAGATTCCATTCTCGGCTGGAATATTTTGCCAGGCCTCCAAAACCTCGAGAATTCTCCCTCACTACTCCACAACCCTGAGGCTAAGCCGGCTAGAAAAGCCGCCCCGAGAGATGTGGTCTCGGATACAAGAGGTCTCACAACCGGTAGACCCAGTATATCCGCCTGGAACTGCATTAGGAAGTCGCTTCTAGAAGCCCCTCCATCCGCCTTCAGGAGCTTAACCGCCAGACCCGTGTCCTCCACCATGGCCTCCACGACATCCCTCGTTAAATACGCTATGGATTCGAGGACTGCCCTAGCAATATGCTTCCTCTCAGTGCCCCTGGTCAACCCTATTATCAAACCCCTCGCGTACGGATCCCAGTATGGCGCGCCTAAGCCCGTGAAAGCTGGGACGAAGTATACTCCACCTGTGTCCGGTGCTGCTTCAGCGAGGGGGTCGACTTCGGGTGAGACCTCTATTATCTTCAACCCGTCTCTAAGCCACTGTATTGCGGCACCCGTAACGAAGACGCTGCCCTCGAGGGCGTAGAGGGCTTTACCAGGCTGAGTCGAGTAGTAGACTGTTGCTATCAGGTTCCTCCTCGAGTAAACTATCCTCCCACCGGTGTTCAAGAGGAGGAAGTTCCCTGTCCCATAAGTTGTCTTCAAGTCCCCCTCGCTGAAGCCTGCCTGGCCTATTAGAGCGGCCTGCTGGTCGCCAGCGTCGCCGGCCACGGGCACGCCCCGCCCGCCGAGCAGACCAGAGACCTCTGGACCCGTGTAGCCGTAGAAATCCCTGTCGCTTGAGGGCCTCGGGTGGGGGAGTATATCGATTGGTATACCGCCGTTTATCTCCAGGAGGTCTCTATCCCACTCGAGCCTCCCGATATTGAAGAGCATTGTCCTCGAGGCGTTCGAGTAGTCTGATATATGCGCCCCACCCCTCTCGGGTGTTAGCGTGTCCCTCGACCCCCTGGTCAGGTTCCATATTATCCAGGTGTCCACTGTCCCCGCTAGAACCCCTCCACCCCTAGCCTTCTCCCTTAGACCCGGCACGTTGTCTAGTAGCCACCAGAGCTTGGTGCTGGAGAAGTAGGAGTCGGGGATCAGCCCTGTCCTGCGCTTTATCTCCTCGAAGTAGTTTGACCTAAGGTACTCGACCTCCCTAGCCGTCCTCCTATCCTGCCATACAATCGCGTTGTAGACAGGCGTGCCCGTCCTCGGATCCCACACCACTATCGTCTCCCTCTGGTTTGCGACCCCAATAGCAACAATCCTCCCCGCGTCCACCCCGGACTTCTCGACGACCTCCTTTATGCAGAGCTTCACGTTCAGCCAGATCTCCACGGGGTCGTGTTCAACCCAGCCGGGTTTAGGGTAGATCTGTTTGTGCTCCCTGTAGCACCACGCTTTCTCAACCGGGCGAGCGTTCTCATCGAAGAGGGCTACTCTAGTGCCTGTCGTACCCTGGTCTATCGCCATAACATACTCTTCTCCAACCTGCGTGAAGACTCCACCTCTAAGTGGAAGAATTATACCCGTGAAAGATAAAAGCGCAAGACTTTTATTCAACACGAGCCTTTGGTTTCCTAGGTGGAAAAATGGCTTTTGCATTATTCCTCTTCCTAGCCCTCCTGGTAGTATTACTGGCACTAGCTTTCACGGTTATTGCAGTGGCTTATGTGGCTTCGAGGAGGCTGGTTAAACCGCTTCGGAGGATCGGGGGTTGGACTCCCCGCGACCTCGGTTTAGACTACGAAGACTTCACCTTTAGGGCAAGCGATAATTGTGTTCTCAAAGGCTGGCTTGTTAAAAGAGACCCGGGGAGGGTTGTCGTGTTAGTACACGGCTACACCTCCAGCAAGTGGGATGAAGACTACGTTAAACCAGCCATAGAGGCCTTGGGGAAGGCGGGGTATAGTGTGGTAGCAGTTGACATGAGGGGACACGGGGAGAGCGGTTGCGAGACCACGCTCGGCTACAGGGAGTCTTTCGACGTGGAGCAACTTGTCGGGTACCTCAGGGGGGTCGGCTTCGAGAAGGTCGCGCTCTACGGTTTCTCGATGGGCGGGGCTATATCGATCATGGCTGGCTCGAGGAGTAGAGTTGAAGCCCTAGTCCTCGACAGCCCTTACGTGGATATACGGGAGTCGGGTAGGAGATGGGTGGGGAGGACACGGGGTTTACTAGGCCTCCTCCTAAGAATATCCTACCCTCTAATAATGTTCAACGCGTCGAGGATGATCGGCGTGAGACCTGGGGAACTAGTGATGTACAAGTACGCTGGGAGGGTTAGAGCCCCCACTCTACTCGTCGCCCCTCTGAGAGACGATTTGATATCGCCCGGCGAGTACAAGAAGCTTGAGGAGCACCTGAGGACGGGCGCCCGGGTGGTTGAAGCCTGGTACCCTGAGACAAGGCACGTGGGGGCTTGGAGGGATTTCAAAAGCGAGTACGAGGCGAGGCTGAAGGGCTTCCTCGAGAAATACATGTAGGGGTGACCCCATGAGGCACCTGATCCTGCTCGCCCTCCTCGTCTTAACATACTTCACCGTGAACTACATGTACGCGGCTGTAATCAAGAGCATCTGGCTTGAAGGCCTGATACCGGGTAGGGCATACGAGTACGAGGCTGTAGCCGGCTTATACCTCGTCACAATACCGAGTATCATAGCGATCGCACTCAGCGTGCCCTTCGGGATCCTGGCTGACAGGTTTGGAAGGGTGAAGCTGATCATCCTGTCAGGCCTCCTAATGGGGGCTGGCTCAATCATCGTAGGCCTCGCAACAGGCTTCCCCGATCTAACCTTAGGGTTCACGCTTTTCGCTATCGGGATACAGGGCATATACCCTCCCTTAATGGGCTCTATAGCGGATACAACGCCTGAGTCGAGGAGGGGCCTCGGCTACGCGGCGTACTACGCTAGCAGTGTTATAGGCTACCCGCTGGGTTTAGCAACTGGCTTGATGCTGGCCTGGAGGACTGGCTACACTCTCCTAGGCCTCCTCACAATAGCCCTCACAGTAATCGTCTCGGCGAGCCTCTCGAGAATCTACAAGTCCATTAGGCATGTAGCTGTGACGGGTGGAGGAGGCTTCAACCTGAGGGTTGCGGGTAGAGTCGTCTCAAAGCCCGCTGTAATAGCCCTACTAGTACTCATATTCTTCTGGGGTATGCCTTGGGGTGCTGTGACAAGGTATGCTGTCAACTTCATGGAGGACGCCTGGGGTTTAAGCAAAGCCACCGCCTCCCTCATCCTAACCCTGGCCTCAATCTCGATTATAATAGGGCACATCACAGGCGGGGCGTTGGCGGACAGGAGGGTTAGAGCGGGCGACCAGCTTGGGAGGGTTAAAGTCAGCATCCTAGGCGTGGGGGTGGGGCTGGCCGTCATGCTTTCCTTCGTGCTGTACCCATACCCGTACGGCGTGGAGACATTCACGGCGTTGCTCCCACCAGCCTTGCTGGCCTTAACGGGCATGCTCTTCACAACACTCGCCTACCCTAACATAAGTAGCGTGCTGAGCGAGGTGGTTGAGAGAGACTACCGTGCCACGGTTTTCTCAGTGTTCAACATCCTCAACACCCTCGGCTGGGGTGTTGGCCCAACACTCTACGGCTGGTTGAAGGAGTACCTGGTAGAGCAATGGGGCCTCGGTATACCGGATGCCTCAAGGTACTCTATAGCCACCGTCCTCCTCGCCTGGCTAATACCTCTCGCTATATGGGTTTCAATGCTCAAAATCTACCCTAGGAGTAGAGTGGTTGAGGAGGCTTGATACAACAAAGGAGGTTAAGGAGCTAGTTAATAGGGGGGTGGAAGCGCGAGTATTTGTATTCGGTAGTATAGTCAGGAGGATTTCTGTATTGGATAAAGCGACATAGACATAGCAGTAGTATCCGAGGATTTCAAGAACAGAGAAAAAGCTGAGAAGATACGACCTTTTCTACGAGAAATACTTCGATTCACCAATAGAATTCCACCTCTTACCACTTTAACAATGGGAGTTTTTTACAGATTCAAGGGAGCCGAATACATTAAAATCTAAGTCTCATCATACTGACCCCTCTCTGTCTTTAAAGTGTAAAAGCTACCGTTAGGAGTTTACAGGATTCCCACTTCTATTCAGGGCTATATGTGTTATCTGCATGGGTAGTGAGGGTGAATGGTTAACACGAAGAGAATATACAAGCTTTTCTATTTCTATCTATCACAGCCTAAGGAGCAATAATTCAAATAGAACTATACATTAACTCGCCTCTCGTACTGACTACCTCAACATCTTAGAGTAAGTGAGAGATTTCTATTGTAAATCGCTATGTTCTAATAAAGGAATATGTTTGAGAGTCCCCTCCAGCTTTATTTATAGGGGGCACTATACCTGATAATGTTGGGAGGGTCGTTTTTATGTCTCCACAGCCCTTTCTTAAAGCTCAATACAACTATGCCTAGTTCATCAATGGCGGCGTCTGTTATTAGGGGTTCTATGAGGTTTTCGTCGACGGCGAGGTAGGATTGCGTAGTGGATAAAGTACTACCATTCTCACTTAGTAGTTCAAGAGTAACCTTCTCCCTGGATATGAGGCCCTGGGTTTTCCCAGAGGCTAGCTCTACTTCTACAACGTCGAATTCTTCGAGGTTGAAGCCAAGATCTATAGCGTCCCTAGGACTAACGACTACAACTGGTTCTTCACTCTCAGCACCACTATTAACTAGCACAATAAGAGTTTTCTCTCTACTCCCTCTCGATATTTTAACTCTCACTCTTACAGCCATATACAACGCCTTTAACGATATATCTTTTCACAATTCTATATTTCCCATACCTCAACTTCACGCCTTTAACCGGCCTTGCCTTATCCTCTAGTATTAGCTTAAGTGTCTCTTCTCCAATAGTATACCTAGTCAACAAATCACCATGAAATCTACTCACATTAATCCCCTATTAACTATAAAACACTCGTGGTAGATGTAAGGGCTATTATTGGGGCTACCAATTATGAGTTTGCAGATTGAATTAGAGAAGTTGTATAGTTTAATCTCGTGGGTAGAGGACCCTGAAACCCCTCAAGGAATTGAGAGATATAGGCAAATACGTGGAGACATGGAGCAGTTGATTAATCATAATTGGGATCAAGGAATTTCTTAAGAATAGAAGAATTGTTAGAGTTATTGATGTCTGCAGTGGCACGGGATTAGCTGGTATAGCGTTATCCAAAGTGCTTGTAGAGAAGGGGTTTGAAGTTAAACTAACACTAGTAGACCTTAGATCCAGTGCACTGGAGAAAGCTAGAAAGCATGGATTAAGAGAACTTGGACTCGAGCCAAGTACACTATTAGCCGATGTGACTCGGCCATTTGAACTTGAAAAACAAGACATTGCATTAATGTGGGGTTCTACGACTCCACACTTCAATCCATGGACTTGGTTAAAGGTTCTCGCAAATGTGTCTATGTTACTTGTTGATAATGGTTTATTCATGTATGATGAAAGTGATAGAGTTTACGGTATTTTCATTAGAACGGGATTTAAAGAGCTAATACCAATATTTGAAGAAGGAGGAGTTACGCTAGATATATATGTAGATAGAGATGCTAGAACAGGGTACACTAGGAAGGCTTATATAAGTATACCTAGTGGTAAACGAGCAGAGTTGAACACCTACTACTGGGATATAGCGTCTTCAGCGGCCTTTACATGGGTCTTCTTCGAAGACGTAGACTTCGCACCTATTAGATCTCAGGTTAGTGGAGTTATAATAGCGCGTAGGCCGAGGAGAAATACACCATTAAGCGAATTCGTGACTAAGAATCCAGCAATAATTTCCCAGGTAAATAATGAGCATTAAATTGGAACCAATTCACTTAGGTTTGTGTGCAGAAGAACCTTTCTGATTCTAATATAGGGCATTCAGTTTATTCATAATAACATCTATTCTGCTAAATCTTGTCAATAACATATTGTTTTCATGAAACGTGGGCTCCTCTGGCTTAATACTCTTCTACTTTAATATTTCTACCGGCTGGTCTACTGGAGCTCTGTTGTTTGCAGCCACTATAGTCGTGGGGATGTAGCAAGAGCGATTGCTGAGTATTCTAGGCGTATGTGGATTGCTGTTGAGGGTTATTATGGTGAGAGAAGGATTTTTGTGAGGTATTTCAAGGATCAACCATTAGTTGTCAGCAGGGAGAGGTATGTATTGGGCTTTATTAGGTATGAGAGGCCCAATGCTAGGGCTTTCTACGCCGCGATCCACGTCTACAAAAACCTAGCTTCCACCTCCATGCCGGGTGATTTAGAAAATATAGCGTACAATACTCCATCCTTTGATATTAACGGCTCACTGGATAAATACAGGAGCGTTCTCGATGTAGCTAGCT
>Ga0209739_100524_pt1 | contig 15476 bp, 14 predicted proteins | sample JossMetagenome_2_FD_184729 | JGI IMG/M metagenome (GOLD analysis project Ga0209739, IMG submission 184729) | Hot spring sediment microbial communities from Joseph's Coat, Yellowstone National Park, USA - JC3_ASED (SPAdes) (version 3) | ecosystem: Environmental > Aquatic > Thermal springs > Hot...
TGGTGGCCAGAAGCTACCTTAGAGGTCTGTCGAGCTCTGAGGCGGTCCTTGACAGGCTGCTTAAACAGGCCGACGAGACATATGGGGTGGACGAGCTTACGAGGGCCTACCTCAAGGCGTGGCTTGCCAGGGTCGCGGCCGATGACCTGAAGAGTTCTGTTGAGGACGCCAGGAGGGACAGGCTGCTCTACAGGCAGTTCCGGGTGGTCTACGACAGCACCTCCTGGGGACCCATCGACGTGGCCAGGACAATAGCAGTTTACCCAGGGGGTCTCCAGGCCTCCATGACTTACGTGCCCGCCTTCAGCTCGCCCGACCTGCTCCTGCTCGGAGAGATAGTCAGCAGGTCCCTGGGGGCCCTTGACGAAGTGATGCAGGGGCTGAGGGGGCTGGCTCAGGCTGAAGGAGAGGATCCCCTCCCGAGGGAGCTAAATGACGCCATAAGGGGACTTGAAGAAGCAGTTGACAGGCTGAGGGCGGAGGCCGAGGGCCTCGAGAGGTACCCAGTGCCGCTGAGCGATGAAGAGCTCAGGGCAGAGTGGGAGAGGCTGAGCCCCTACGCCCCCCGCTGGCTCTCAGAGGCCTGGAACGCCTACAGACTGCTTAAGTACTTGAGGGAGGGCATACGGGTGGCCCAGCCGCCGCTTGAGGGCGGCAGGTACCTCCTGGTGATGCTTGCCTGGAGGCTCTACGAGCTTTACGTGGCCGGGATAGTGCTTGAGGCCCTCAGGGAGCTGGGCTACGGTGTGAAGGCCGACGACAACAGGTTCGTGCTTACGAGGGACAATAATGAAGCTGGTGAGCTCCTGCTCAACAGCGACATGGAGGGGTCAAGGCTGTTAAGCGTTGACAGCGATAAGGAGACGGCCAGGAAGGCGAGGGGGAGGCCTGACATAAGCCTGAAAGACAAGAACCGCGAGAGGCTGCTGGTGATTGAGTGCAAGTTCTCGGACGACCCTAACTACCTAACGGCGGGCAGGTTCAAGGCCATGGCCTACCTATACGAGTACGGCGCCCAGCTCGGCGCCCTCGTCTTCCCTGAGCTTAATAGCGAGGGGAGGCCCTATGACAGTGAGGACGAGGGGACCAGGAGCCTCTGGAGTCTCATAACTCGAGAGGACGGGCTCCTTAAGTTAAGCCTTAGAGACGGCGCAGGCCAGGCCCTTTACCTCATTAGGGTTGACCCGGCAGAGGTGGAAGATGCCCAGGAGGCCTGGAAGAAGGCAAAGGGGAGGGTCAGGAAGGTCCTTGAGGAGTTCTTCGGCTAAGGCCCTGTATAGGCTCCGTCTCTAGGGGCGCCTAGGCCTCATCAGTTAGATTCTGCGAACCTAGGCTCGTTAACTCCCCAGTTTACAATGAATTAGGCCTCCGGCAGCTCGAGGCCATAGGACCTTGGGGCCGAGGGCGCGGTGACGTGAAGTCGCTGCGTGGTAGGCTTAACAGCCACGAGTCCGACGCGCTGGCAGCTACGAAGCTCCTGGCCTGCCCTTAGGGGGCCCATAAGGCTGTTTAGTTTCTTTGCGTTGCTACGCTTTACCTCTTTCGGTACCTCAACGGGGCTCTTTAGATACTGGATTTAAGGGTAGTCGTAGAGCTACTCGTTCACCGCTGTTCCGCTGCCTCCACGCCTCAACATCTCAATGAATTCTTCGCATTCGCTGCCGATTTCGAGGGGGTCCTTCCCTTATCATCCCTTATGGTGGGGTTAGCCCCATGGTCAAGAAGAACCCTAGCCGCATTGGCACAATCGGCGCAAGCCGCGTCATCTTTGCAATTACTAGCCGCTTTGCAACGCAATCAGTGCAACAGCGCCGGAAGCGGAGGGGGCATTGCCTTCATCGTCTTGCACGTTCGGATCTGCGCCATGCTCAAGTAGGAGCCTTACAACTTCAAGGTGACCCTCCAATGCCGCATAATGTAACGGCGTATTGTCAATACCATCTCTTATGTTTGGATCCACGCCGCAATCTAACACCAATCGTTTTACCTCATCAAGATCACCGGTTGCAGCGGCCGAGAATAACCTTCCTTCTTCGCAACTAGTGGGCACTGCTCCCTCCTCTACACTATTGATATGCGTGTTTGTTTAGCTTAAAGCTTATCGGCGCCACGCCTCCCGCTTCTAGCCCGCTCACCGGCCACATAGGGGTAACCAAGATCAGACCTGCCAGCGCCGCTGTGGGTAGTGAGGAAACGCTTGAAGTAGCCGTCTGAGGGGGCTTGAGGGCTGGTTCTCGTGGACGTTGCCGTAGTGGACGTACCCGTCGTGATGACCTGCACGTACGTTGGCCGCGCCGACACTATAGGGCCGCGTCAGAGGGTCGCCCGAGCCTTTTACAGGCTGACCTGAAAACCTCCTCACGGCATAAGCACGGCGATACCGGCGGCCTACGCCTTCAGGTACCTGGCGCCCTATAACGATGAGAAGTTAGGCTGGTGGCCAGGCAGCTCGGCCTTGCCGAGAGGCTGAGGGAGCGCGCGGCCTCAGGAGGTCAGGCTACAGAGGTCTCCTAGGCTCACGCCGTCCTTAGCCCTTTTCTACATAACCTTGTGTGGGAAAGTGCAGCTGGACCTCATAAGCCCCACGCTGCCTGACGCTCAAAGGGCCTAGGCGCCCTGCCGTGGGCCCAGGGGACGCGACAGGCCATGACCAAAGCCCTTAGGTCGGACGCTCAGGCGTTGAGCGGACAGCGAAAAGCTCTAAGCAGACATTAAAGCGTTAAAGCGGACATTAACGTTGTCCGCGGTCGCGGCCCTCCTGAAAGGCTGCGTGCTCGTGCCTGCAGCCCTCAGACATTGACAGCTAGATTACATGAACTGGCTGGGGCTGCGGCTGGCGGCGTGTCCCTCAGACACCGCCAGCCCCTGTGGGGGCACTGCGAGCCGCTGCAGGCTGGGCCATATGATGGAGCGGGACCCAGCTGCGCGGGGTTCTGAGCGTCTGGCGGACAGGGGGAGTAAGGGGAGGGCTTTGCTCCCCTTCCCCTGTGCCCTTGTCAGGCGTGCTTGTCTGTAACAGACAAAGATATAGCTTCAGGAAGCCTAGCCTACGTTGGCGAAGGGGATGGTCGTAGGGACGGAGGACGAGCTGATAGCGCGGCTGAGGGCCGGGGCTCGTCTAGCCAGGGACGCCAGGGGCTTCAAGGTCTGGGACCCCAGGACTAACTCGTGGGAGAGGGTCTCAGTCGAGCTCAGGGACCTGGCGGCCATTCTCTACGCCAGGCAGAAGTACGAGAGGGCAAGGGAGAGGGCAGGAAACCTTGACGAGGTGGTGAGGGAGGAGGACTACTTACACATGGTCAGCCTGATTAGGCAGAGGGTTGACCCAAGGGCCCCGATACTTCAGAGGTGGGTTGAAGACGTAGCGTGGTGGCATCAGGTCCTCAACGACACTATCGTCAAGCTGTTGCCGGACCTCCTTTCAAGGCTTGACGTGAGCGAGATAGACCTTGAGCACCCTGAGAGGACGGCCGAGGCAATTGTGAGGCACTACATGGAGATGGTGACGGCCGCACGGAACGCTGAGGCCCTGAGGCGGAAGTACGAGGATGAGCTGAGGGCAAAGGAGGCCAAGATCAGGGCGCTTGAGGGCAGGCTTAAGGTAATTCAGGGGGCCTATGATGATCTTGAGAGGCTGTTTGACAGCATGGTCGCCAGGACGAAGAAGACGCTTGAGTTCTTCCTGAGGCAGATAGTCCCGTACCTCCCGAGCGACGCGCAGGGCGTCTACAGGGTCCTCGCCTCTGGGGTCCAGAGGATATGGGAGGGGGCTGAGGGGCCTCCGCCTGCGTCCCCAGCGACTGCGCCGCGGCCAGCGGTCGCCCAGACCACGGCTGAGGACTTAGTTGAGAGGGTCAGGAAGAGGAGGCAGGCCTTCGCCGAGCTACTTGACTTCGTGAGGCAGGCCTCAGAGGCCGGCCCGGAGCGGCTTGCCCTGGTAAGGGACCTGTTAAGGGAGGTACTCGGTAAGGCAACGCAGGCGCCTTTGCCTTCCTCACAGCCCCAGGCGATAACGGCTGAGGGACCAGCGGTGAAGGAGGTACAGGTGCCGCAGCCCGCGCCAGTAGTCCTTAAGGAGCTTGCTGACCGCCTGATGGCCCTAGATGACCACCTGACGGCCCTGGAGGAGAGGATGTCAAAGTTCGAAGCAAGCCTTGAGAGGGTGGTCAAGGCAATTGACGGCCAAGACAGGGCCCTGATGGACGAGGTCTCAAGGCTGAGGGAGGGGCTCAACATGGTGAGGCGTGAGTACGAGAAGATTCAGCAGTTACAACAGGCCATGGGCTTATCACCTTAACCTGGCCAGGCGTCAGCTTCACCTCGATAGGGTCCTGGGCGAGTTTCAGGTCATGGATTGGACAAAAAGTCCTCAGATTCCGTGTAGGACCCGTAGCCCCTGACGACGCTGGCGCCCTCATTGCCCTGGCTCTCAAAGCTCTCCCTGAGCTTCAGCACCAGGCCCAGCGACTCGTCGTCAACGCTTCCTAGCCGGCCTTTCCCCAGCCTATCACGTGCTCATATGGTCGGCCTTCTTTAACAGGCTGGCCTCAGCCCTGAGGTGATTTTTAGGTCCTCTGGCCCCCACTACTGGGGGCAGGCTTGGGGGTCATACTTGACACGCTCAAGGATGCCCTCTCGCTAATGAACGACGAGGACAGGAGGAGGAAGGCAACGGAGGCGCTTGAGAGGGTTGAGGAGCTCTACTACGACGGGAGGACGACAGTAACAAACGAGGACGCCTTCTTCATGGCCCTGGGTATCGTGCTCTACTACGTGGTCCCGGTCAGGCCGCGTGACGTGGGCAACCTTGCCAGGGCGCTGGGTGTTGACCTTGAGCGCATCGGGTGGTACCTCTGATATCAACAGGATAAGGCAGTCAGCTGAGTTCCAGGAGCTACTTGAGAGGCTGTGGAGCAAGTGGGAGGGCAAAAAGATAACCCGCAACCCAAGGAACTGGAAGACCTCCAGGAGGTCCTTCGCAGACTTCCTTGCAGGGGTCATAGCGGCGGCCTACAGGGCTGGCATACAGGACCCCCTCAAGAACATAGACTGGGAGCACGTGCTTGACCCTGACCTGTCCCAGGCCAAGAACCTCAGCCTCCTGGAGCAGCGGTACGGCATAAGGGCTGAGGAGGTAAACGGGAGGAGAAGGAAGGAGCCGACGCCGCCAGGCGGGGCAGAGGAGGGCATGCTCATGTTCCAGATAGCGTTCTTAGAGTCCGAGATAGCTGACCTTGACTTCATGATCAGGCACGGCGAGGACAAGCAAGGCAACAGGCTCACCCCAGAGCAGATAGAGGACGCAAAGAGGCGGAAGGCTGAGCTTGAGGGGCAGCTTGAGGAGCTCAGGAGACGGCTTGAGAGGCTTAAGAGAGGGAGGATTACGGCCTGGTTGCCGAGGGAGGCGCCGCGCCCGGCGCCGAGCGCCAGGCCAGCCGAGGGGAGGGCCCCACAGCCTTCTCCACAGCCTACTCCCCCGACTGCCTCGCAGCCAGCCCCTAAGGAGGAGAGGCGGAGGCTCTGGGAGCTGTTCTCCGCGACCCTAGCCGCCGCGGGGATTGACCCGACTCAGTTCAGGGAGGAGTTTGAGGCCGAGTACGGGAGGGTGGCCAACAGGCCCTACGAGGAGAAGCTCAGCGACATCATGAGGTTCACCAGCGACATAGTGAGGACCTACAGGCCGAGACTTGCCCGGCCCGCCGCGGCCCCAGCTGATCTTCACCGAACCCTTCAGAGCCTTCGGGAGACCATAGCCAGGCAGGTTGAGGAGACGCTCAGGAAGGAGCTTGAGTCCCTGGCCAAGAGCCTTGCCGCGCCCCCCAGGCCTGGGGAGTACCTGACAGCCGCCGAGGCCGAGCTCGCCACGGTGCGGCCAGACAGGGCGGTGATTCACACCTACGTCCGTGAGCACAACTGCTGGGCCTGGGTCCCTAACAAGCACGCCGTAGGTCTGATGCGCAGGTTCGGGCTCCACCACCTGATAATCTCAAGGTTCATGGACTGCGTTGAGTACTGGCCCTCCTACCCTGGCGCCTGCCTGTGGGGAACCAGGCTTGTGGACAAAATGGTTGAGCAGGGGCTCATAACCGACCCCTTCGCCGCATGGCTGAGGGCGCTGGCGGCTGAGATTGACAGGAGGTACCAGGAGGAGGGGAGGGCGCCTTGCCGCTGAGGGCGCCAAAGCTCACTGACGTGGTTGTTCAGGTCTATCTGAGGGAGGGGAGGCTGAAGGACATCCGCAGGCTCAGAGACGTCAGGAAGCGCTACAAGGAGCCGCTTACGAGGGCGGGGGAGAGGCCGTGAGCTTACTCCGGCGCGGGGATCTTACGTCAAGGATGAGTACGAAAGCCCTGTGATCAAGCTTTATTTGTGACCTCAGGGTATCGAAATAACTGGTAGAATGGGCAAAAGACGAGGTTATGACGACATGCCTTGAAGCGGGTTTTAGGGTTGCTGAAGCGGTTACAAGTCCTTGTACGTTGACGTGCCCTCCCTGATCGACTGAGAAGAAGCCCTGTCCAGGGTCGTCGTAATACGCCTTAGGAGGGCAATGACCTCAAGGCCCCTCAGGCCCGGCTGAAAACGCTTTAGGGCGAGGTTCACAGGTAGCAAACGGGGCACGGCTTGGTCAAGTGCCCTTACTGCGGCTACGAGGGAGAGTTCAGGGTCCTCAAGACGTGGCGCTTCAGGTTCTATAACGTTAGCAGGTTGGAGTGCCTGAGGTGCCACGGCGTCTTCAACTACTACCAGGGCGTGAGCCCCAAGGGGAAGAGGTCGGAGTTCGTGATAAGGGTTAGACCTAGAGCAATGAGGGCTAGATCTGTGTAGACGATACGTGGGGGTGGATGAATGTCCTCGGTTGTTTCACTAGACTCTTATATTTCTAGGGCAAAACGGGCAAATACACACGTTGCCAAGCAATTAGTTCTTGCAGACTTTTTGAGAGACTTTTTCGGTGTTCAGCTCGAAGACTTGATCCCGGGTATAGAGAAGAAGATTGGTAGTAGAATCCTTGGTGTTAAGGGGAGAATAGACCTCTTATACTCAGACGTCGTCTTCGAAGTCAAGGTTAACTTAGAGAGGGAGCTGGATGACGCTAAGGAGGAGCTGAAAAAGTACTTCCAGGCACTATTAGAGGTGAATCCAAAGGCGAAGCTGGTTGGTATTGCAACCGATCTTATAAACTTCAAGGCATTTATGCCGGTCATCGAGGACGGCGTTGTAAAGAGCGTCAGGGAGATCTCATCCATAAACGTTGAAAAAGAGCCCCCAACAGAGGTAATACTATGGCTGGACTCCTACATCTTCTCAAAGCCTAAGATTAAACCGACAGCTACTGATCTTAGAGCTAGGTTTGGTTCTGGTAGTCCAACCTATGCAATAGCCATAGAGACCTTGAAGACGCTATGGGAGAGGGTCAGGAATGAGCCAGATGTTAAGTTAAAGTTTGATTTATGGCAGAAGAACATGGAGATAGTGTATGGGAGTGCTCCGAGCGAGGACGCATTCATCGAGCAAACATATTTAGTAACGCTGGTAAAGCTTGTATCGTACTACTGGCTAAGCGGAGATGATAAGGTATCGAAAGACAAGCTACTGAGTGCAATAAATGGAGAGTACTTTGCTAAATATGGTGTACGCAATCTCGTAGAGGAGGACTTCTTCTCGTGGATTCTACATAAAAACATAGTCGATGAGGCACTGGAACTGTTTATGGGCATAGCCAAGGAGCTTCTAAGATACGACTTAGCACAGATCAATGAAGACTTCTTCAAGGAGCTCTACGAGAACATTGTCGAACGGGGACAGAGACACCGGATAGGCGAATACTACACGCCTGAATGGCTAGCCGAGCTAGTACTTAGAGAGGTTCTTAATCTATGGTGGAGTAGAAGCAATGAGCCCCCGAGAATTTTAGACCCTGCCTGCGGCTCTGGGACATTCCTAGTAAACGCTATTCACATTATGAAGGACGAGCTTAAGCATAAGGGCTGGAGTCCAGAAGACGTACTGAATTATATATTGGCAAGCATTGTAGGAGTAGACATAAATCCGCTCGCTGCGACAATCGCGAGAGCGAACTACTTATTCGCACTAGGAGAACTCCTGAGCTACCGCAAAGGCTCTATCACAATACCGGTCTACGTGGCTGACTCCATAAAGCTCCCGGAGGTAAAGAGGACGCTACATGGGACGCCATACAGTGGTGGTACGCCAGTCTATGAGTACGAGGTTAATGGTGTCCACTTACAGATACCTGTTAACATTGCCAAGGACGGGGCGAGGTTTGGAAGAGTTCTAGCGGCTTTTAAAGAGTCTATCGATGTCTATAGAACCTATGGAAACAGTGGAAAGAGAAGCGAAGCACTTAAACAATTCGAGAGAATGCTACAGAGCGTGGTTACACAAGCCGAGCTTGAGGTTCTCAAGGACACTTTAAACAAAGTCCTAACACTCATCGATGGCAAGAAGGATTCCATATGGATATACATGTTAAGCAATATCTACATCCCCGTAGCACTAAGCGAATCAAAGTTCGATATAGTTGTAGGCAACCCTCCATGGGTGATCATGAGGTATATAGAGAACAAGGAGTATCAAGACTTTGTTAAAAAATTATTCCTGTCATACGAGCTATTACGTAGTGACCAAGTTCACCTCTTTACAGCAATTGAGATAGCTACAGCATTCTTCTGCAGAGTTAGCGACCTCTATTTAAAGGATAATGGCATCATTGGATTTGTAATGCCAAGAAGTATCTTAACAGGTGCTCTACAACATGCAGAATTCAGGAAATTTAAGAAACCTCCAATGACTCTGCACGAAATACTTGACCTTGAAGAGGTTGCACCATTGTTTAACATTCCCGCATGTGTTTTGATAGCCTCTAAGGGTGGTAAAACGGAGTACCCTGTTCCAGCAAGAGGATTTTCAGGAAAGTTACCTGAGAAGAATCTAAAACTTTCACAAGCTATGCAATATCTAAAAGTAGAAGAGCATAGTTATCAACTTCCACAAGTACCAACAAAGAGTCCTTATTATGACCTCTTTAAAGCAGGGGCAAGCATATATCCGAGAACCTTCTTCTTTATAGACTTCATTGTTCACCCTACATTAGGTATCGACATAGAGAAGCCATATTGCAGGTCATCGATAGACCCAGAGGTTCTGAGAAATGCTAAGGAACCTTGGAAACGTGTAATTATGGAAGGTAATGTAGAGAAAGAGTTCATCTACGCCACTGTACTAAGTGGAGATCTAATGCCATTTAGATGCGAATTTAAACCTGTTGTTTTGCCAGTAAGGCCTACGCACTCAGGCTACAAGATATTAGATGTGGAGGATCTTAGAAGGGAAGGTTATAACTATATGGCGTCATGGCTTGAAAAAGCACAGAAATTATGGGAAAAGTTAAGAACTGAAAAGTCAGAAAAGCGATTTCCGAAAGTAATAAATAGGCTTGATCACCAAAGATTACTATCATCGCAAAATCCAAACAAGAGATACATTATTATTTACAATACTAGTGGTGCTAATCTTACTTCTTGTGTCGTTGATAGGCAAAATCTGCCTCCTTTTAAAATTAATAGCTTCACTATAAAGCCTGTTAACTTTGTTGCAGACGAAAAGACTATGTTCTATGAGACAAGCGATGAGATGGAGGCTCATTATCTATCTGCAATACTAAATTCTGATGTGGTTAATGATGCTATAAAGCCCTATCAAACTAAGGGCCTCTATGGTGAGAGAGACCTTGTGCGAAGACCGTTTATGCTTCCTATACCAAAGTTTGATTCTGGTAATTCGATTCATAGGAGGTTAGCTGAACTTAGTAAAATAAGCCATGAAAAGGCTTCTAGGATTGAGCTCACTAAGAAGGGCGTGGCTTATAGGAGGAAGGATGTTAGGGAGGCTTTGAAGGCTGAGATAGATGAGATCAACAAGCTAGTTTCTCAACTACTTGGTAGCCTGCCCTCCTGAGGCCGCGCGATCCCTCAGCCTCTCGGCGAGCCTAGCGAGCCTCTCGGAGAGCTGAGCCAGCGCGGTGGCAAGCTCAAGGGTGGACCCTGCCCAGCTCCCCCTTGAGCCTCCCCTTAAGGGCCCTGACAAGGCCCTCTAGGTACTCGAACTTCCTACCTCTCTCTAACCCGTTGGGCGCCCTGTTCAGGCACCTTGGGGCCGCCTACATCTACATATACCATAACCCGCGCAAGGACGCAGACGGCGCCGTAAGGGTTGAGGCAAGGCCGCTGTGTAACGTGACCAGGTACGTCACGCCGTATGAGCTGCTCCTTGCCCTCTTTGCCTCAGCCCTACGCCTGAAGCTGTCACTCAAGGCGGCCCTGGCCATGAGGTCGTGGGCAAACACTGCCTAACAGATAACCCAACAAGGGGGTCGTCTTTTTCCCAATTTAGCTTTTTATAGTAAAATTAATAAATCTTCTCTGGGGAAAAACAGTAGGCGGAGCCCAGCTTGGAGGGAGAGGCCAAGTACCTGGAGGCCCTGGCCCGCTGCGTCTCAGCCCCTAACCCAGGCCTCACTGCCCGTGTCCTTGAGGCGCTCCTGAGCAGGGGGCAGGTCTACGTCAGCGCCCTGGCAGATGAGCTCAAGGTGAGCTACGCGACGGTCTGGAGCAACCTTAAAGCGCTCATAGCAGCTGGGATAGTCATGACGTTCTCTGAAAAAACCGGAAGGAAGGGGAGGCCGAGGAGGGTCGTTGCGCTAAAAAGGAATTGGCTCCAGGCGGCGCTTGACAAGTGCGAGGGGCTCTCTGAGGGAGGCAAGGGGCCTTCTAGGGAGGAAGGCAGGAAGCCTAGTAGGTCCCAGAAGCCGAAGGAGGTCGTCAAGGTCTATGCGCCGCTCGAAACATACCTTGAGATGGCATTAGCGGTGCAATACGGCGAGACCACGAAGAAAGGGCCAACAACATACACTCAGCTCCTGCTGGAGGGCTTTGAATTATGGAAGCAACATCACCCAGAAGTTGTAGAGTACATTAAGGCCTACAAGCCAGTCGTTGAGAGGTTTTTTACGAGGTTCGTGAAGGGCCAAGGGCCTCAGCAGGCTGGCCAGGAGGAGAGAACATGAGCTAGGAGAGGGAGAGCGACAGGGTGTGCGTGCTGTCCCAACCGAGTGGAAGAGGGAGCTTGAGGGGATCGCCAGGAAAAGGAACACTATTGGCTGACCTGCTGAGGGATATCATACGCTAGGGTTAGGCACGGCCACGAGTGACTTGAAGAGCGAGAAGGGAGCTGTTGGCGAGCTGACCGCTATTGTATAATAAGTCATGTAGCTGTAGGTGGCCTTGGTCGTTATGTTCTCAGTGACCACAGTAAGTGAAACCGCGTACAGGCCAGGCGAGCTGTACGTCACGTTTATTGGGTTCTTAGCTGGCTCAAGGCAGCTCGCGTTGCCTGAGCCCGCCAGCCGGACCTTCCTTGGCTTTACAGTAGCCGTTTACAGCGCAGCTACAGACAGGCCGGCCTCTGACGGCCACACTCTTTGTTGGCCTCGGCGAGAACGTCTACGAGGTGAAGAGGCGAGTGATAAGGGGCTCAGCAGGGCGCTCAAGGAGCTTGAGCTTCTTGACGACCCTGCCGTCAGGGGTCCTCTCGTAGCCGAGATAGACCGCTAGGTCCTGAGGTCTGCGTTCTCTCACTACTAGCCTGAAGAGGCCCACAGCTGCCAGAGCAGCCACCGCGACCCCTACAGGCGTCACCACAAGGCCGTCGGTCAGCCCATAGCCTCCGTACACCAGGTAGGCCGGCCAGGGAAGGAGGCCCCTGAGCTCGGCCACGCACGAAAGCAGTACGGCAAAGGTGTCAGCGAGGAGCGAGGGGGCCAGGGCCGTGACGTAGGCCTCCGCGGCCAGCCAGGGCCCTGCCCTCTCTGCCAGCGAGTGAAGGGGCTGGCCCCTCGGCCTCATGACCTGCATCGCGGCCACAAGTGGCACCGCGTAGACGAGGCAGAGGGCCAGGACAGCCGCTATTGTTGCTGAGCCCCTGACTGCCAGGAGGGCGGCTGACGGCAAAACCAGCGGGAGCATGACGCCTATGGCCAGGAGGGAGGCGGCAGCGCAGGCCAGGAGCCTGGCGACGCTTACGCCCCTCGCGGCGAAAGGTAAGAGGGCCCCAAGGCCTCTCGCCCTCAGGGCAACGGCCAGCAGGGCCGCGGCTGCCATAGGGACCAGGGAGCCGAAGACGTCAAGGCCAACGCTGAGGTCCCCGCACCTCAGCCAGATCACGTACTGCGCGAGGGGGTGGCCTAGGAGGCGCTGAAGGGGCCGCGGCCATATGACCGGCATGAAGGCCACAAGCGTGAGAGAGAACGCGAGGAGGAAGGCCAGGGAGAGGGCCTGGCTGTGGCCTTCGCCTCCGCGCCCTTCCCCTATAGCCCCGTCCTGGGCCTCCCTAAGCCTCTCAGGACTTATCAAGCCCTCCCTCCTGGGGCCTCGGCCCTCAGGGCTTAAGGGGTTGCCCTGAGGGGCCGCGCGGACCCCGCTGGTTCCTTATCTAACCCGCGTTCGGTGTCAGCATTTTAATGCCGCAAGGGGGCCCCTCGCGGGCCCCGAGTTGAGGTGGAGGGACGAGGACGAGGGGGCTGAGGGAGCGCCGACCCTCTGCGACGACCTTGACGACCTCTGCAGGCTCAACGAGAGGGCCATCATGGCCCTCAGGCCTGGGCTCCTGGACGCGCTTGACGCCATGATGGAGGACCTCCTCGGCTTCCCTGACGTGAAGGGCTACGCTATGAGCGAAGTGGTGAGCGCTGTGGTCTCGACCTACGCGTATGAGTCAGTTCGCTCAGCGCTCAGGTGCTCCCTCCCCTCCCTTTACCTGGGCCTGAGGCTGACCCTGGGCTCCCTGCTCGTGGGCCTGGTTGCTGACCTGGCCGTGAGGGGGCCTGCAGCAGAGGCAAGGCTCAGGAGGGCCCTTGAGGAGGGGGTCAGCCTCAGGGAGTTCGCCAGGGGAGAGGCGTACAGGGGCCTCAGGAGAAGGCTTAACGAGGCCCTTGGCTGGCTGACGGGTGAGCTTGGGGCCGAGCCGGTTGACTTCATCTACAGGGCCTACGTCACCCTTTCTAGGCCAATCCAGGTCGCCCCTGGCAGGGGGAAGGGGGCCCTTGCGGAGGCCATGGATGACGTGGTGGGCCTCCCCCCGTCGATTGGCTCATGCCTTGACTACGAGGGGGGCGAGGAGGGGGCTCTGAGGGGGCTCCTGAGGAGGATGCATATGGCCGTAGACCTTGCGAGGCTCTCCAACGGCATGGTCCTCTACGCCTGGGGCTACTTAACTAAGGCCGTTGACGAGGAGGCCCTGGAGGACCTAAGAGAGTCTATTGAGGAGGCCCTGAACGACCTGAGGGACGCCAGGAGGGGCGAGGAGGGCGAGGGCTAACGGCCAGGCCTTTCCTTAGGCCCTCAGCCGGCCTGCTGGAGGCGCCTAGCGATTCCACTTGCGACGTCATGGTTGTCCCCAACTGCGACGTCCTTGCCCTTCAGGGCAGGGAGCCAGAACGACATAAATAATGATATGACCGTCGCGACATATCTATTACCTCCGTCGCCGCTCCCTATTGTTGGTGAAGTAAAGAGGAGCGAGTGGGTAGATGTAGGTAGCCCAGAGTGCCTGAAGAAGATCATATTGATCATAGTGATCGTCGTATTGAGCATAGTCGGCGGAGCGATGTTGCCGGTGTTCTGCGCTATAGTTGGCTCCCTGTCGAGCATCGGCGACCACATACTGAAGACCCTTAACGAGACTGGCTTCACAATACCTGCCTCCGCTAACTACGTTGCTCCCATCGAAATCCTGGCGAGCTCAGCGTGCCTGATGCTGAGGACAGTTTCCGGAGCACCACTCATCATATGGACCATACTAGTAGTAGTCGTCATAGGGACCATAGTGATGATAAAGACCCTGCTGAAGTGTTATGGCGGTTTCGGTGTGTAAAGTCTTCAACTGTCGCCAGTAAGCAGTTCCTTGAGACGCCCAGGAGCACCGGGGGCCCGAGCTCCCTCCTTATCCTCTGTACACCTGATGTAGATGTAAGTATGGAGGTCTCTGAGGGCCTTAAGCCCCACTAAGTTGCTCTTCGCAGCTACTTAGGCGTTTTCAACTGGAGACAGGCTGAGATTTACTCAAGGGGCACGCCTATTTTTCTCGCCGATCACCCTCTTGATAGCGCTAAGCACCTTGGAGCCAAACTCGTCTGCGTGGCGGACGGCTAGCTCCTCCGCTTTGTCCTTGTCTTCGCCTACCGCGTGGACGAGCTTGTTTCTAACACAGCTGATGCTCGTATCGTCAAGCTTGTAATAGCCGTCTAAATACTCGTTACTGAACTCCTTGCACTTCTTACCCTTGATCGCGGCCAACATCTCGCAGGCGAAGTAAAACTTCAGGAACCTGTCTACAGGGTCCTCGTCCTTTAGCCCAGAGACCCACCACCTCACGACTCTCATCAGCTCATTAAAGGTCTTCTCATTCTCCTTGGCCTCGCTGACGGCCTTCTCGAGCTTTAGACCGATCTCAATGGCGCTCTTAACCTTGTCCTCAGGTATTAAATCCTGAAGAGCGTAAGAGAACGAAACGTTTAGCTGTAGAAGGGTGTCTACTCTCAGCCCTTTGTCGTCTTTTGATTGAAGTGGCTCTAAACGTACGTCCTCGACCTCAAAGGCGTAGCCGAGCCCTAAGCTTAAGCCATAGGCTATCAGCTCGGCCTTCTCCTTGGCTTCCCTAAGCGCTAGCTCGAGGACCTTATCATCGCCTTCCGCTTCCACGTTAAAAGAGAACGTCATACTGTACCTCCGAACGCCGGCGTGTCTCTTAACGTCAGCTTCCTCACCCTTGTCAGTATTGCCTTTACCCCCGTCAATCTCTTCACACCTAGTGAAGCTGATACCCTCTATTGTGAACGGCGTCTGAGGACACTTGAGCTTAGCCACCTGTTCCCCATTGGCAGTAACTTTTCGAAGAAAGGCCCTTAGCACAACGGTAGCCTTGTACAGCATGCAGGTCCCCTTTATAACTTGCAGGTATTACTATTAGTGCTTTACATGGCTTGCGGCCCCTGAGGCGGGCCTGCCTAAATGTCATTGTCGCCGCTCCTGACGGCGCGCAGACGCAACGACCGCAATAGGCGTCGCCAGCGCGTATGTCTTGCTGTACGTCAAAGGCCTTCGCAGTCTCGCACAGACCTGATGGTAAGAGCTGTTAGCCTTAGGAAAGGGTTGTGGGAGACGAGGCTAAGCGGGAAGGGCCCTAGCCCTGGCTGGGATATAATTAGGTCACCTGGTGGCATTGCGGCACTTACGGGACACGCCCTCAAGCAGCACGTAGACGTCCTCCGCGCGCCTCTTCTGGGCCGTGACTAAGGGTATGTCGCCGTCTTTGTTAGTTACGCATGGGTCAGCGCCGTGCTCCAGGAGCAGCGAGGCGACGTCGATGTGGCCTCTGTATGCCGCCGCGTGAAGTGG
>Ga0209739_100525_pt1 | contig 15470 bp, 13 predicted proteins | sample JossMetagenome_2_FD_184729 | JGI IMG/M metagenome (GOLD analysis project Ga0209739, IMG submission 184729) | Hot spring sediment microbial communities from Joseph's Coat, Yellowstone National Park, USA - JC3_ASED (SPAdes) (version 3) | ecosystem: Environmental > Aquatic > Thermal springs > Hot...
CATCATCAAGTATGACACTTGAAAAGTTAGGGCTCACTGCCTTATCGATTGTCTTGATTAAGTCCATAACTGTGGCATTGTCTGGAAGCTCAATCTCCGTCTTAAGTACCTTGGTCACATCATATAGGGAGGCCAGGAATTTAACCTGAACCTTCATCAACCTAAGGAAGAGCATTATTACCTTAAAAACCTAATTTCCATGCCAAATAATTATGCAACACCGCAGTGAGGTAGGAATGTAACCTCATCTCCATCAGTTAACCTCGTATTTACACCATTCAGGAAGTCTATCGATCTACCATTAATAAGCACGAGGTATTTCTCCCTAACATTATTATTACACTGACCTCCTCCCCACCCTGAAGGGTGAGGGTTCCCTTAGGGTGTGGGAGGTTTCCTCGCCGCCACCTTCATTTTGCATCCGGTGGTGGTTCATGGGACTGCCCCGGGCCAGCACTGCGGGGCTTTTCTCTAGGCTGGCCTTTGTGTTCTCCATGATGTGTTGTAGGAGGATTGCAATTCCGTATGGAACAAGTGGATTGTGTCTGTCCTCATACTCTCCCCAATCCATCTTTTTCCTTAAGTCCCACCAGAATGCCTTTGTCCATGCCTCTGGTGCGATTTTCCAAGCCATATTGAGTACGGATGCGTAGTCCCTATCCACAAGGTGACCAAGTGGGCATTGCAATGTGTGCCAGTCATCTGTGCTCTTAAGCCTAACAAAATGCATCGGGCATACCCTACTATTGCGGTATGATGAGACACGAAATATTTTGGAGCCCCTCTCTAGCGCCTTATCCTCCACAGCCCTCTCCAAAGCCTTGAACGGTGTCTGCTTTATGCGGTGTCTTGTTTCGTTCCTCCTGATTTCATTAATCATCGATTCCTGTGGGTTGTTCCCTAACTCTTCAGTTACGATAATTGCCGGCGTCTTTGTTAGTTCATTGGCCACATGCCTGACACGACCAACCTTCCTAACCCCCTCCCTTAGGTGCTTCACACGCTTCCTAAACTCCCTTGTGTCCGTGACATTCGAGAACTTGCCATTCGGTAATGCGAATCCAGGCTTCAACCTCTCGATGATTGCATTCCTAATCCTTTCATATCGCTTCGCTAATCTGCCGAAATCAGTCCTTATGGTATACAGTTCTGGCGTTGTGTACTGCCTATTCCAATCAACCACCTTGCTCACGGTGGATGGTAGGTTAATCTTACCAACGGCAACGGTGTTCTCGTTGATGTCGAATGCCACCACGCTTTGTGGCGCCTCTTGCCTCGGCTTAATCTTGAACACGAACACCGCATACCACCTATTCAACTTACGCTTAATCATTAGCGTTGACGCTAATTCTGCCTCACCAGTTAATACCCTCCACCAGTAGAGCCAGAAGCGCTTGTGAGGTCTCAACCAAACAACCCTACGAACACCAAGTAGGGAAAGCTCAAGTCTGACTGGGGCTACGGAGCTAATGAATTGATCATAGCTCCATGTGAACTCGGTGAACCTAATGGACATGGTCTTAACCTCAGGGTATGGTTTGCTCACTAAGCTTCTCTTTCTCCTCTCAACGAATGATTTCGCAACACCAGAGGCTTGCCTAATGGCTTGAATGACTAGATGTGCGTGCAAGCCTGGATACTCCAGCCTATACTTGCTGTAGAACAGCCTATGGAGTTCTGTTGCGCTCGTAACGTTGTGCTTAACGGCGTATTCAACAACCTCCCTAACAATGCTTAGGTACGCAGACTCAACGGAGTAGAGTAGCTTATTGAGTTCCTTAGTGACCTCGAGCTCAACAGCCACAGACCTACGCAACATCCACAGGAAAAAGTAACAACCAGACTTAAAAACCACCCACGACAAGAAGGGGCGAGACTTGACCATTATTGTCAAGCATAACCTTTGAGAAGCCAGGGTATACCTCCTCATCAATTTTCCTTATTAAATCAAGTAACGTAGCGTTATCAGGTAATTCAATCTCAACTCTCAATTTCCTAGTTAACTCGTAAACCAAAGTCAAAAATTTGACCTCAACCTTCATCGATTCGGTATAAATAGTCATTATTATAAAAACCTTTTCCCTAGTTTATAATTATTGAACCAAGACTATGGCCGAAATTAGCTTAAAAATGCAGTAGACATGGTTTGTTTAATGCGGTTTAGGTGGTTTGGTTTGGCGTTAGCCTCTACATCATTTCTAATGTCGCTGTTGCTTAGGGTATTCTGGGGTGAGTTGACGCCTTTCCTCCTAAAACGTGGTGTTAGTGGTTCCGTTATTGGGCTTGTTGGTTCCGTATTCTTCATAGGTTATGTCATTGCCCAGTTAATCGGTGGTGTCCTAGCCGATAGGTTAGGTACTGGGTTCATCATGGGTATTGGGTTAATAATTTCTGGATTTCTCAACACATTATACGGCGTATTACCACTAAGCACTTGGGTACCCCTCTCCATACCCATAGGCTTCTTCGCAGGGTTTGTATATGCGCCATCAGTTAAGATAATCAGGGAACTGTTTAGCGACATTCTCGAGAAGGCCATGGGTATCTACACCATCGCATGGGCACTGCCATTCATGATCTCAGCCCTCATAGTCCCACCACTCGCGCGCATATCCATTAACCTAGTATTCTGTGTAATCAGCCTCATCACAATAGCGAGCGGTGTAGTGGATTTAGTTGCTTTTAGGCGTATGAGTGAGGTGAGGGCCGAGAGCGTGATTAGGGCGTTGGGGGCCCTTAGGAATACGAACGTCATGCTCATAGGGGTTGGTGGATTCTTCATACTCTACATGAACTGGGTCATTGCGTACTGGCTCTATGATTACCTGGTGTCCTCGGGGCTCGGGATTACCTACGCATCACTAGCCTTCACGCTATTCACAATAGCTGGTTTAGTGGCAATGCCATTAAGCGGGCATTTAGCCTATAGAATCGGTGCAAAGACCATGCTCCTCATGGATATCGTTGTATACTCACTCAGTGGTGTCGCCATAGCCCTAATGCCCAGGATGCCCTACGCATTAATACTTGCTGTGCTACTTGGTGTTGGTAGGTTCGTAACAACACCAATGCGGTCATCGTTAATAGCGGTTTCGGTGGATAGGAAGTTCGTATCCACGGCCACAGCTGCCGCGAATACGTTTTGGCAATTGAGTGGTATCCTTGCCCCATACATGACGTACCTACTGGCATCAATGTATGGGATGGAGATTTCTATAGTCCTGTCATCACTAATGCTACTAATCTCATTAATACCCTACTCCCTAGTGAGGATAAGGTAAGCTTTGACTTTAACCGTTTATTAAGTACTTATTACTTCGGCTGGGACTGGGCGCATTTGCCTAATGCCTTCAATAATGCGAGCGCTACCCCAAGGCCTCTTTGCACGTCCTTATCGCTCATAGCCCTCCAGAGACCCATTAATCCTCCCACGGGCTTAACGTTGGACAAATCGACATTCTTACCTAGGCAACCACCCATGTCCTGTACCATACCCTTAAGCCTCAGTACGTCTTGCGTATCTAGCTTATTCATGGCCTGCAGACCTCCGTCGACCAGTATTGACACTAACCTAAATACAGCAGGGTCTTGGAACAGGTACTGCAGAACCTCCTCAAACCTATTAACTACAAGCATCAGTGCATCAATTACACCACTACGCTTTAGCTCAATGAGTTGGTCAAGGAGGCCCTTTATTTCGTCTATATTCTCCACGAGTATGTTCAACGCATCAGCTAACTTCTCATCGGGGCTCTTTTCGACTTGTTGCGCCTGGGCCATGCCGATCACCTCACATTGTTGTTGCTAGCCAGGTCTTATAAAATAAATCCTTTATTAACTTACCTAATGGCGACGTCAATATGCTATAGCAACTACCCATCCACATGGCCTTATTGTTGTCGAGGTCAAGCTTGATGTCGCAATTGAACATCATACCCAGGTCTCCGTAATCCATTGCGCATGCCATTGCGTTTATCTGTGCCGGATCAACGGGCCCCCCAAGTAATTCACCGGTTATTGCCGCCGCACTGGCGAGTGCTGTGAAGTGCACTGGGACACCGGCTGTTGGTAATCCTATGTATGGCATTGAGTGCTCACCAGGTAGGTAGACATCGTCGTACTTAAGGCTCCTACCCGTATACACATTTATAGCAGTCCACTTACCGGTCGGTGTTTCGGCAATCAGTGGTGTCCCTTCGAAGGGCTTTGGTAGCCTGGCTGGTGGTACTACTATCAATAGGTCGTACTTCACCTTATCATTCGATAAAACCACGACCTTCTCCTTATCATCCACGGTGACGGGCTTGGCACCACCAATGTACCTAATGCCCTTCCTGGCGAAGGTCTCCTCGGTTATCCTAATGGCTTCGGGACCGAGGGGCTGTATTGGTTTTTCGAATGGGTGTATCAACGTTATCTCAACCCTATCCCTAATCCCCCTCTTCCTAAATATTGTGTCGAGTTGTGACACCATCTCGAAGGGATAAACACCGCACCTATAGATCGGCTCTGGCGTGAATAAAACAACCCTACCACCACTAAAGGATCTAAGGGCCTCCTTAAGCTTCAACGCACCCTCCAACGTAAAGTTATGGTAACCCACCCCCAGGTTGTAGGATTGGAAGTCGAAGTCAACGCCCAGGCTAGCGAGTAAGTAATCGTAATTGAACTTACCCTGGTCAGTCTCGACAACCCTATTGTCAGGGTCTATCTTCGTTACCCTAGCCTTGACGAACTTAACACCTCTCTTGCCTAGTAACGATAGCGGCAACTGGGCGGCGCTTGGTTCTATATCGCCTAGCGCTATGTTGACAAGGAGCGGTGGTAGTAGGTAGTAATCGGTATCATTTATTATTGTTATTTCCGCATCAACCCTACCCCTCAATCTCTCAGCCATTCTTTTAGCGGCAACAACGCCGCCCACACCACCCCCTAGGACAAGGATTTTCTTTGGCACGATAAACCTAGAGTGAGTGTTACTATTTAAGCATTATTATTAACTATTGGTAAGAATAAAATTAACCTTATTGAATTCCATTGAATTCTAATGTATTTATTTTTATTTATGTAAATTGATTTTTATTTTACCAAGCATGAATTCAGGAATTAGTGTTTTTAAGTCGTTAGAAAGAACTTACTGTGGTGATGATGGATCAACAGACGGATCTGATTGGTGACGATGGAGGTGATTTCTGATGATCGTTAGAAGCATTTTTAAGCGCTTGGTTAATGCTGAGTTGTTGCATGAGCTTTAGAACTCTTTTTACGATATCACTTAGGAACTTGGGTAGTAGGAGGACTAGGGCCGTATTAACTATGCTTGCGATAATATATAGCGTGGCTCTCATGATAACCCTGGAGACTATGACGTACGGCTTTAAAGTGGCTGTTGTGAGTGAGGTTGAGAATATATTACCGACGGATTTGATGGTTTACTCAGACAGTGTATCGATACCCGAGACCGTGGCTCAGGTAATAGCCAAGCTTCCTCATGTTGCTTACGTAGTCCCCGCAATAATAATCAGTACGGCGCAGGTCAATGGACAACCCGTAACACTGATTGGAATACCTAATCAATACTTCTCGTACTTTGAGGTACGTATGGAAAGCGGCTCCCTCCCGGTGAGTAATGGTGAGGCTATAATTCAGGATACCCTGGCGAGTAAGGATGGCATTGGCATTAGTGATACGATTTATGTCCAGGTTTTAACGGGTATTCAGGGAGGTACGGAGATAATACCGCTTAAGGTCACGGGGACCTTTAGTAGTATATTGGGTGGTTTCCTGGGTTTCCACCTAAACATGATCGTAACATCGATAGGCACATTACAAAGCGACTTGAGCGATGAGGGCTTTGTCAATGCCATGTTCATAAAATTAACTAAGGAGGATCCAGCATACCTCAACCAACTAGCCACGGCACTCAGTGAGTACTTCCCAAACGCGAATGTTTATGAGCAGAGCTCGGTCCTGGCCTCTATATCCAACGCGGTGTCCATGATAAACCTCTTCTTCATAGTAATAATTGCGCTAAGCCTAATCGTTACGGGGCTTAGTGTGGCTAATACGGCTATAATGAATGTTAGGGAGAGGACTAGGGAGATAGGCATACTAAAGGCCCTGGGTGCGTCTAATAGGCAGGTGATCTTGATATTCCTCCTTGAAATCCTCATAATGAGCACCATAGGCTCGGTTGTGGGCATAGCGTTGGGCATAGGCGGTGCCTACCTAGCTAGGTACATAATGATTAAGCTGAACTTGCCAATAATAATACCCGTAATACTACTCCCGACACTCTACGCTTATTCGCTGGTTATTGCTGTGGCAACGTCGATTGTTGCGTCGATACCATCATTAATGACTATAACGAAGATAAGGCCGATGGAAGTCCTGAGAATCGAGTAGTGGAGGCGAGGTTTATGAGACCAGGTCAAGGCCCTCACTAAGCCTGAAATCAACCCTATACTTAACACCCAACTCCTCACCCTCAAGAAGCTCCCCAAACAGCCTCTGCGGTGTTGCGTCGGTTATTCTAACCTTAACGAAGGCGCCTATATAGGCTTTCCTAACGGCTATTGGTTTGTAATTGTATGAACGAACAACGTAATTCTCACCCTTAAAATCAATCTCACTGACAATACCCCACAACTCCCTACCAATAAATAACCTATTCCTCTCGAAAGCAACCCTACTAAACACCTCAGTGGCTATCTTACTCCTCTCCTTCTTAACCTGCTCAGGCACCTGCTCCATATACGCGGCTTCTGTAAATGGTCTACGGCTATACCTGGCCAGGTTAACCTTATCTATACCCAACTCCTCAATCAACTTAACACTAGCCCAGAAATCCTCATCGGTCTCCCCTGGGAAACCAACTATGATGTCTGTGGCTATTGTGGCGTCCGGTATTGCGGTTCTGATTTTCCTAACAATGTCCCTGAATAATCCGACGGAGTACTTCCTCCTCATAAGCATTAGCACGTGATCACTACCGCTCTGGACTGGTATGTGGAAGAACCTGTAAACTCTCCAATCACCCTTAACAACATCTATGAGCCTATCAATGATTTTACTAAGTTCTAGGGGTTCCATCATACCCAACCTCACCATGTACCTACCCTCAACACTCCTCAACAACTCCTCAAGTAAGTCAACCAGGTCATACCCCCTATCATGGCCGTAAGCACTGATTTCCTGACCTGTTAGGTATATTTCACGGGCACCCCTACTTACGGCATCTCTAACAGCCCTGATTATGTCATCCTTACCATAACTCCTCACCCTACCAAACCCCATCCTACCAATCTTAGTAACACAAAAGCTACAATTTCCTAAACAACCAACCTGAATGGGCACCACGTACCTATGACCATGAAGCTCGGGGTAGTAGGTGGGTAGGTACGTCATTGGTCTGTCATCGAATACGTACATATCTAAATTCCCATTGATTACCTTATCTATCGACTCTACGCCGTGCGACGTCACGAGGATGGCATTAGGTACTACGTCCTTAATGGTGGCCGGCCTAACCCTAGTTAGGCAACCGGCAACGACCACCTTCTTGTTAGGATACTCCTTACCCAATTTACCCAGTAATTTCAACTCATTCCTCTCGGCCTCCTCCCTGACGGCGCACGTATTTACGATAATCACATCAGCCAAGTCGATATCCTCCACGTACTCCCAACCCAACGCCTTAAGCCTACTAATCATTATGTCACTATCAGCCTTATTCAACCAACATCCAAAGGTGATCACGCTAAATCTACTGACCATAAACAATCATTAGTGGAGAGTAACGACCTTATAAACCTAAACGCGTGTGACATTACTTTTTAAAGGGGTTACTAACCACTTGTGTGGGTGAACGGTAATACTGCTGATACTGCATATAATATTGGCCGTACTCGGTATGGATCCGAAGATGCCCATATCCGTGAACAACATCACCTGGTACTACGGAACCTACGCGGAAGTTATTATTAATAATACCAGTATTTATAATGGGGTTGGTATAAATGCCACGGTATCAATAAGCACCACAAACAATTTACAAATCCCAATAAACGCAACATACACGCTCAACGTGGGTAGTAGCACGGAGACGATTACGGAAACCCTGCAACCCGGCGTTAATATTGTAAATATGACGGCGCCAGCATTAGGCCGGGGTGTCTATAATGCATCCCTAACCATATCAGCTGTCGGCTACTCATTGACGTACCACTTCACGGTATCCTACCTAACACCGGGTATTACAATAAGCACGACAACTACTAAGCTCTATAGTGGATTGCCACAACAGGTGGTTATAAGCATAGGTAGTTCAACGCCAATACCCATAACCTCAGTCTCCATGGCCGTAACGGGGATAAATGCCCTAGTCAGCACTGGAGTCATAAGCGCTAAACCGCCAACCAACGTGAGCATAACGCTTATACCTGGCTCCTACCGCCTAAATAATGCGTCGCTCATAATTAGGGCGACGTATGTTGACGCTGGTGGTTACACGTGGAGTGCCAACTACACCCTAACGATCCCGATAGTCCAGACGCCGGTGACGTTGACGGTTAGTATTCAATCCTACACTGTTAGTTACGGGAGTACCCTACCTATAACAATAACCGCAAAGACCCCAATAGGGCCACTTCAAAACCAACCGCTGAAGATTTATGTTGATAACAATTACGTAACAACAGTAACGACGAATAACGTAGGCATCGCCCAATATGCATTACCCATTAATTACAATGTTGGACCTCATACATTGACGGTATCATTTACAAACACAACGTATTTTCAAAGCGCCACTGTTAACTATACATTCACCGTCATGCCAGGCACCGTTTATATAACGGCTTATGTAAACAGCACAAACATTACCTATGGTAATGCAGTGAGCATGAGCATAGCCCTATCACCCCCAATAACCGGTGGTACATTAACGATTAGTTACGTGGTCAATGGAACATCATCGATTATAGGCAGTTATACGCCCATTAACGGTAATGTACAGGTCACGTGGATACCACCACAGGCTGGCGTGTACGTAATAACCATTTACTACCAAAACCTAAACTATTGGCCGAGCTCAACGAACATGACGCTGACGGTTAACAAGGCTTCGTGCACCATCTCAATAATAATAAATGGGACGCCCGTGGTCTTTCACGACATATTAGTAATAGGGCGTATGAGCCCTACGATAGTCAATGCCAAGGTCAATGTGGTAATAAGTGGACGTAATTACACAACGAGTGGGATCATGTACATAAACTCGAGCGGCCTTGGTGAGTACGTATTCACACCACAATTTCCTGGTAATTATGAGGTGTTGGTGAGTTGGCCTGGGGACATTAATTATGAATCATGTCAAGCAGATTACGTCCTGGACATTAATAAGGCATCGCTGAAAATGAATGTAGAGGAGAATAGAAACTTGATCGCAATGGGTGGTAATGTGGTGTTTACCATAGACCTGATCACAGACATACCAACAAACTACATTAGTGGTAACATAACAATAATGATAGAGAGTGATAGAGGAACCGTAAATGTACTAACGATACCAATTAAAGGTACGCATCTAGTCGCTACCGTACCATTCTATGAGGCAGGTAGTTACAGGGTAACAATTATGTACCCAGGTAATGATTATGTGAACTCCACGAAATATGGGCCATACTACGTAACCGTACTGCCCGGCATGTTGGGAATACCCTGGTACATCTTCATTGCCTACCTAGTACCTTTAGGCCTAGGCGCAACTCTTGGGATGCTCGTGAGCCGTAAAATCATTAGACAATAATATTTATCCTAACCATCAAGCTCATGAATCACCCTAGGTAGTTCATAAACACCCCTTATTATTATCCCTGTTGGGAAATCCTTGGCCCACGTAGCAACCCCTATGTTTATCGTACCTAGGCCATTAACCATCAATATATCCCTAGGGTGATCAGTAACGTAGGCAACAAAACGCGGTTCCAGGTTAAGCATGTTAAGGGCTCTTTTAATTAGATCAGATTTGTCGTGCCCAGGCCCTAAATCACCAAGCGATACGCAACCCTCTATTAACTCCTTAAAACCATAGTATCTAAGTTCATCATCCATGCGCCAGCACTCCAACTCCCTACCTGTCGCTATCATAAGCCTCTTACCCATGTTGCGGAGCGTGCGTAGGGCATCCAATACGCCAGGAAATACCTCGCCATAACTTCTCCTGTTTATGTATTCCAGCCAACAATTACGCCAGAACCAGTAATTCCTGGATAAATCATGCAGAACCTCACTTAATGATGGATCTCTATAGTAAATACTCAATAAGTGATTCGTATCATCGCTTATCATTACGCCATACCTAGCGGCACAATCCCTTAGTATGGCTAGGAACCTGGGTAGTGTATTAACAAGTGTCATATCTAGATCTAGTATTAATGCCTTGATGACCATAAGGGAGTATGTCTAATCCATGACTAATTAATAAACCATTCTGTATAGAGCGAGGGCAATGTATATTAAATTCCCAGTTAATTACTTAATGCGATATCTGTGGGTAGGCTCAGGTATAGACTTGAGGTGGTTCTTGAGAGGGATGGTAAGGTTGTCATGGACAATATAACCGCTAAGCTCCTTGAGGCGCTTGAGAAGAAGGGGTCGTTGCTCTCTGCCGTTAAGGATCTTGGTATTCCCTATTCAAGGGCTTGGGAGTTAATAAATAGGCTGGAGAGCGGGGTTGAGGCTAAGGTTGTGAATCCCAGGAGGGGTTATAGAGGTGGTATGGTATTAACGGATGAGGGGAGGGATCTATTGAATAGGTACAGGTCAATAACCCAGAGGTATGTGTGGAATCCCAACGGTTCAGTTTGCGATACCGTTTACGCGGGTAGTGATGATTGCTTGGTTAGGGATGTGATTGAGGATATGAGGAATGAGGGCTACTGCATAGACGCGTATTGGGTTGGATCAATGGGTGGACTCAATATGGTGACCCTGGGACTAGCCGATATTGCCGGGATACACCTAGTCGACCCATCAAGTGGTGAGTACAATGTGCCTTACATAAGCTCATTCGGTGCCTGGGATGATGTGGTACTCATAAGGGGTTACCTGAGGCTCTTGGGCATAGTTCATAGACCTCACCTAAGCATTAGTGATATCACCGACATACTAGGCCTTAAGATGGTTAATAGGAACCCAGGATCGGGCACTAGGTTAGTGATTGAGTTGCTACTTAATGGTATTGCGGCGCAAACGGGCTATAGTGTCGATGAGCTGAGGAGGAACATTAGGGGTTATAATGATGTGGTTAAGACCCATGTGGAGGTCACCGAGAAGATTGTTAGGGGTATTGCGGATTACGGCATTGCAACGGCAGGTCAGGCACTAACCATGGGATTAACCACAAGACCATTAGCCCTCGAGGAGTTCGATATAGTGGTGGCTAAGTCAAGCATTAACAAACCGACGGTTAGGGAGTTCATACGCAGAATAAGTAAGGTGAGCCCAAGACCTGGCTATGTGATGCTTAGGAGTACTGGTGAGGTTTACACGCCCTATTCTAGGTAGTCATAATCGCTACCGCCAACATAGATATTATGAAGGATCCTATATAGCACATCGAGGCCTTCGCCAGTCTTCGCACTTACCGGTATTGGCTTGGGCATCGTGCCCACGGCCGTCAGAACATCCGTAATTCTCACACTTAAGTCAGACTCCAACTTATTGGCCTGACTGGATAGGAGTGTTTCCCTGAGTAGGTCTGTCTCCTCACTCCACTCGAGGATCTCATCAAGCGTTGACCTATCTAGTAAGTCGACCTTATTCATTACGTTGACCTGGGGCAGGTTAAACCTAAACTGGGTTGATAGGGCGAGCAGCATGGATGACACGTAACCACTGGGTGTTTGGGCCTGGGTCGCATCTATTACGAAGACTACGGCTGACCTATCCATGCTAAGCCTATTTATGAGAAGTGAACCAACACTCCTAAACGCGAACAACTCCATCTGCCCTGGCGTGTCCACAAGCACGTAGTTGGCACCTATGTCTATGACCTGGCTCTTTATCTCCTGAGCCCTAACCGCGAGCATGTCTATGGCAGCTATTATAGAACCATTAGGTCCAAGCTTGTACTTCCTCATTAACTCCCTCGCAGAAACAACGTCCCTAATGTCTATGTCGGGTATGTAAGGTACGTATTCAGCAGCTGGATCTAAATTAACAATGGCTACATCATACTGGTTATTCTCAAGCCACTCGGCAAAACTATTGACAAGGGTGGTCTTGCCTGATCCTGCCGTACCTACTATGAATACGGTGAACATCCTCCCACAAATGAAATTCATGGAATTGCTAATAAAATCTTTGCTAAACGCCGATATATAACGTGGAAACCAAAGCCCTAGTCGCCGCATCACCAAGAAGAAGATACCTAATACTAGGCCTCAACCCAACATAGTTCGAAACCAAAGCCACCAAGGCACCACCCATTAGGGACCCAATGAACGTCCCTATGCCGTAAAATAGATTGTAGAGGCTAACCGCGGTTTTCCTATCCTCAGAATTATCGTAAACAAAGGATATGTACGCTATGTTAGACGCGGAGTTTGTGAAACCCGCTATCGTGTTTGCTAGGTATATCACGTACACATTTGGCGCCAGGGCGTAGGATAATGGGAATGTCACGAGCAATAACCTTCCCAAGAACATTACCAACTTCCTATTCTTATCGAATAATTTACCCACATGCCTCTGTAGGATTACTGTGGAGACGCCACTGATTACATTGACTATGGCCAATTGCTCCACGCTCATACTAAGCAGATACACCTGGGCGAGTGGGAATAACGGCCATGCGAAGCTCCACACTGTTGCAAACAGCGTATTTATCAATAAGAACCTCCTCAATCTCCCATTATTTATTAGCATATCCAATGGACCTCTCGCACCCAATAGTGTCGTCGGTGATTCTGGATCTATTGACCTGAGTGCCCATATGTTGACGGCATTGATTAAAATGAGAAAACCGCTCACGAGAAATACGTAGCGCATCAAGGCGTAGTTACTACCGACTATGAAGCCCGTAACCAACGTAGCTGCTAGGCTACCTATGGAGCCGTAGAACGCGTATGTTGCTAAAACCCTGCCTCTACTACCCCTACTTAATCTTTCCAGTATTACCAACCAGGCAAAGGAGTTCATACCACCAATTATCGTTATGGCTATGTATGTTACCACATACAATAGTGGGTTTCCGTAGGCTACCAGGGCCATTACTAGCCATAGAATCGCGAGGAGTAATGTGGAGGACTTTAGTAGGGATTCAACACTCCTTATTCTCCTCAGTGGTAATTGAACAACACCACTAAAGAATGAAGATGCCGATGAGACGATGCCCACACCAATACTGGGCACGCCTATGATTGTGGCTAGGAAGCTTATAAATGGGGATACCAATCCATTGGCTAGGTTCTGGAATAGAATATAATTCCTCAATCTACTATGTACCATTCAGCAACCAATTATTCGTTCCATATAAAAACCATTCTAGGAATAACCGATCACACTCAACTTCTCAATAAACCAATCCCAAACATACCTACCAACTCCCGAATACAGCAATAAGACGTACACCAACAATGAGATTGCCAATTCCACGAGTAATGCGATCAATGTTAACTCAATACTTACATGAAGGTACTGCCAAACGAAGATTGGAGTTAATAATAAGCCAGCCAATACCGTGACAACAATACCACTGAACGCACCGCTCACACTAAACCTAATTGGCCTATAATCAAGCATTAAATCCCTCGTTTGTGGTAGGTTCGTCAGTATCATTAATAGCCAGGACAGGGGCGCCATGAGTGGTGGATACGCGATCAACGGGACTATGATCATGATGGTGACAACTTCATGAAATAAATAGTATATGAGTGCGTTAATTAAGATCCAGGGTAGCGTAACCAGGTAGGTTACCAACAACCTGGATCCCATCCTTAACCTAATATAGTCAATATGGGCAACGCCCGAAGTAAAGTTGATCCAAGGCCTCTCAAAAGTCAATGTGCTACCAAGTATTAGGGACGCCATTAGTATTACATAGAATGAGACGTAGTATATGAGGAAACTCACCAACTCAGGGTGGTCATTCCTCACAATGAGGATTCCGTACATGACCGCGAATAACGTGGATAACAACACGGACACGAGTAAGCCATTTAACCTAACGGGTATGGGAACCCTCCTGCTAGATTGTTGACCATACATGGACGTTATGAAGACCGCGTAAAATCTACTACCAACGTTGTCGAATAACGCCCTGTAGCTTCCAACCACGTGATCCTGATGAAGACCGTATATGTTCACTGAAATCTCCCTGGCAAACCTACGTAGATGCATCACCATGGCTAGGGATACCATGGATAGGGCAATTGTGTACTGCGGTAAGGGCTCTATCACACTGAATAAGACATTGACATTTATATTGAGCAGTGTTGCCACAATGAGGTATACCGTAAATACCGCAATTATTATCGCCCTAAACCGCATAGCCAAGACATGCAGGTAGAGGAGCAACCCCGACATTATGAAGCCTATCAGGGATGCATTGATTATGTAAAGCGGTATTAGTAACAACGGGTTGATCATTATTAGATGTAATGAGTAGTAGATCGTTAACGCCAAAATAAGCAGTAGTATATACACACCATCACCAGCAACCTTCATCATCACGAAAGAGCCAGGATCCCACCCCGTGGTGAATACAAACTCAATCTCAGAACGACTAAAGTAGGTTGGCATGAAGAATACGGTAATCACCATCATTAACACGATCACTAAGTCGAGGAATAAAACCAGGACCATGTACCTGTTAACACTAAGGAGGGGGTTGACCACGTAGGTGTTGCCCACGGAGATTACGTCTACGACCTCGATGATTACCGTGAAGAGCAGCACCAATAGGAACCAGGCACTATACCTCTGCTTCATGTATAGGTAGAAAAGCCTGATGTACCTGCTCACGAGAATTCACATGCACCACCCCTATTAAACATTCAGCCCCAAATCAGCCCGGGTTCTCCGCATCATCGATCAACCTGGTCCAGTACTCATCACCCAATATGCAACCATAAAGCCCAAAAATAAAGCTTTTAGCGATCACTTAACCACCATGAGGTATACAAAGTCGCTCATGAATAGGGCTAGGGCGAATAGGGATACCGCGAAGATCGCAATGTCGATCACCGACAGCACCAATGAGTAGAGGGACATCGCTAACAATGGCATGGAGTAAATGAGGGCACTGAGTTGACCAACATCAAATTGCCTCTTACGTGCCCTAACGTACATGATTATGACCTCCACGAACAAAACTGCGGTGGAAACTAAATTCATCGTGAGCACAAGCTGCATCAGGCTTATTGGCAACAAAGCGATAGCAATGGAGACAATCAGTAGGTCTAGGT
>Ga0209739_100526_pt1 | contig 15467 bp, 10 predicted proteins | sample JossMetagenome_2_FD_184729 | JGI IMG/M metagenome (GOLD analysis project Ga0209739, IMG submission 184729) | Hot spring sediment microbial communities from Joseph's Coat, Yellowstone National Park, USA - JC3_ASED (SPAdes) (version 3) | ecosystem: Environmental > Aquatic > Thermal springs > Hot...
CCTGTAAATGGCCACGGCTAGGCATGCCTCATCACGGTTAATTGCGGAGTACGACGTATACTTACCCCTCTTCTCCTCAACCCACTCTGTGTGTCCATCAACATCAACCCAGAGGATTGGTGAACCGCTGGTTAATACTTCATCAATTACATCGTTATACCTAGCCCTAAAGGTAATTGGTTTACCCGAGTATGCAGTCCGTAACCTACCCTGGTAAAATGCCTCACTTATGTATTTGAAAATACCCTTAACACCCCTCCTCTGTACACTAAGCTGGATAACGGGTACCTCACCACTGCTAACGAGTAATTGGAGTATTGACTCAGCGCCCTCGGTGTGTTGCGGAGACCTAATAATCGGTGGCAATTGCCTCGTGTCGCCGAGTATTACCCTCCTGAGGCCGTAGTGGATTGGTATTATGGCTATGCCCAGGGGCACCATCGACGCCTCATCAATGAATACGTAATCAAACAACGGCCAACGCCTTAGCTCGTTTTTCGCGAAATACTCAAGGTTGTAGACCATATCGAGCACGGCGAGCTTCGCGATGGTCATGCCGACAATAGCCTTCGACCTAAAGACGTCCCGTAGGAAATCGCGCTTACCCTCCTCCTGCGCTGCGATCACCTCCTTAACCCTCTTACTAACCTTGGCTGGGTGGCCGACCCTAGCCATCGTACCCTTAACGCCTGGGCATAAATCCATAATCCTCTCCAGGGCATTGTCTATGGCGACGTTCGTGTGGGACGTTATCAGGACCCTATAACCAGCCCTAGCCAACTCACAGGCGGTAGCGGCGATAACCGTGGTCTTACCAGTGCCTGGAGGGCCCTCAATCACCAGTAAGCCGTAGGGTTCCATATTAATTATCTCCCTCACGGCATTAACTTTCTCAAGATCGAGGGAGTATTTGCCTAGGTCGGGATTGGGCATGAAGGATTGTGGGTTAGGCGTGCATGTTGTTGTGCCATCAATAATGCCGTACAATGAGCAATCCCCATCACTGGGATCTATCGACCCTTTAAGTATCCTTATGGCTGACTCATAGAGTATTGAGGGCTCGGCAAGCTTTATCTCACCATGACTGAGGCGCTTATTGGATTGTACATGGACTATTAACTGCCCATCAACGCAAAGCTCACCCCTCTTGTTCTTGCATTTATGTTTTCTCTCAATATCGACCTTAACCCCCTCAACAACACCAAGAGTATTCCCTATAAATACTGAGTCAAATGGCCTAAGCGAGGTTGCGTACTCGCTCAGTAACTCAACATCCATGGTGACGCGTGCTATGTGCGGGTCGCCCTTAAGGATCTCCCAATGCGCAACATCTCCATAGCCTATGGTCTTCCTATTGTTCTCGGCAATGACCCTCTCATTCTCAAGCCAAACACTGACCATTTCAGGGTTAACGGGTAATTCATAACTCGGCGGCCTAAACTCAGACTCTATATACCCACAGTTCGGGCAGTACCTGAAGAATAGGTTGTGGGAGTGAACTAGGTAGAGTTGGGAGTGGCACTTAGGGCATAGTTCGGGGCTACTTTTCAAGTCCGCAATAACGGTTGGCTTATTGGAATTGCTTGAGTACTTAATGATTGTTTTTGTTGGTATTACCTCCTCATAACCGCACTTGGGGCACCAATAAACTATACCACGCTCATCCTTCCTAGTTTGAAGTAAGGATTTGCATCTGGGGCAGAACCTTAATCCTCCAGGAACCTTAATAACATCCTTAACCATGGCATAGTGATTGAACGCTTAATATTTAAATATTCACCCACGGTAATTACTGAAATGGCTTCCACACGCGAGGTGGCTGTCCAAGATAGGCTTTACGGAATTATACAAAAACTAATCACCAACAAGAGGTTCGGCGGCCTTGAGCTAACTGTCGAGCGTGAGTACCCAATTAATAATAAGAGGGCAGACATCGTAGTATTGATTAAGGATAGGCGAGTCCCAATACTCGTCATTGAGACGAAGAGGAAGTACGTGGAGAGGGGGACGTTTAGGACGGACCCCAGGATAACGCCAATAAGTAGGGCAGTGGTTGGGCAGGTACTATGTTACGCTGCCCTCGTCAAACAAGCGCTCGGGCTTAGGGTTACTCCGTTCTTCGCCACCGCAAATATTGACGGAATATTCGTATTTTCACCAATAGAGGATCCGGGCTATTTCGTTGATATGAATGCGTGTAGGGATGGTAGGTATGAGGATGTGATAAAACCCGGTAGATGGGATGATTTGAATGGTAAGAATAGATTCAGGAAATACAAGCTCACCGAGTCCGACGTAGAAGCCCTACTTGAGGATGTTGCTAAATCATGGGCCGGTTTAGCGGATATCAACAAACTCAGGATGAACCTGGGCAACTGGCTTATTGAGCAGTTGAGGCTCGGCTTCATAGAAGCCTTACTGGACACATACGGTGTTGGTGATTACCTCAGGAGCGAGCTTAATCGCGACACCAATTACTGGCGTTACCTCGATAAGTTGGCAAGGGATTATGGGTATAAGAATGGGTTGGTGGACATAGTTGGTCAAAACCTCGAAAAGGTCGATGACTTAGCTAGGATGATGCTCTACGTCCTCATGAACAAAATCATATTCTACAAAATCCTTGAAAAGCACTACAAACTACCCGTGTTGAAGCCGTTCTGTGAATCCATCAATTACTCCACGAGTAAGTACCTGGAGACCTTGAGGAGTAACTACTTCGACAACGCCCTCACCACTACCCAGGACTTCGAGCCAATATTCAGCACGGGACTCTTCGACGAGTTAAGACTACCTGATGACCCCGAGGTTTGTAGGGTTATTGATGACTTAATAAACCTAGTCGATGAGGTTGGCGCCGAGAGTATCGGTGACATAATTGGGTATGTCTATGAGGAATTAATACCCGCCGAGGAGAGGCACAAGCTCGGCCAATTCTATACACCACCGGCAGTGGCTAGGTTGATAACCAAGTGGAGTGTGAGGAAGCCCACGGACGTGGTTCTAGACCCAGGGTGTGGCTCCGGCACATTCCTCATAGAGGCCTACTCAAGGCTGTATGGGTTGAAGACCGGGAAATCCATCAGAGAGAGCAGGCCGAGTAAGGAGGTCCACGAGGTAATCCTAAACCAATTATATGGCGTAGACATTAACCCATTCCCGCTACACCTAACCGCCATGAACCTGGCAATGAGGAATGTTAGGAACCCGAGCTCCAACATGAATCTTGTACACCAGGACTTCTTCACAATACTACCGGGACAGCAGGCATTAGCCAGCTATACGACAGTGACTATTAGGGGAGTAAGGCCTAGGTCCATATCTATTCCAAAAACCTTCGATGCGGTGGTTGGAAACCCACCGTACACTAGGTGGGTGGAGATACCCGACAAAACGCAAAGAGTAATACTGCAGAATTTATTACCGCAGTTCCCTGCGTACGACCTTAAGCCAGACCCTATCCGTGGTAGGGAGCCGGGTATTTACGTTTACTGGATCATGCATGCCACGAGGTTCCTAAATGATGGCGGTAGGTTGGGGATGATCATAAGCAACATGTGGATGCAGACGGATTACGGCATTGAGTTCGAGAAATTTCTCCTCGATAATTACAAAATCAAGGCTTTGATTGATGTATCGTATAGGTTATTCACGGCATTGATAAGCACGGTGATAATACTGGCCGAGAAATCAAGCAACGAGGCAGAAAGGGCGCGGAATAAGGTGCTCCTGGTCAGGATGCCACCAATTGATAATGAGCTAAGCGATGCGGATGTTGAGAAGAGACTAGAAAAGGTTTTGGGATGTCTTGCTGACGTGATTGACGAGGGGAGCTATGAGTTTAAGGAGGATAGGTTGAGGGAGTGTGGTAAGCTTGGTGTTTGGTACAGCTTCATTGAGCAGGGGAGGATGCCCAGGGATAGGAAGTGGATTGGGCTATTCTTTGGTGTCGTAGATATCATGAATAGGCTTGAGGAGTTGGCTAACGAGGGTAAGTTAATGATTAGGGCCGGTGAGTGGTTTAGGCCATCTTATGGCAATGCATTATATCTATGCTTAACTAGTTGGGGTATTATTCGTGGTGTTCGTAATTTGGGTACTAAGGAGTTCTTCTACTTCAGTGAGGGGAAGATTGATGAGTGGCAGGAGGAGCATGGCCAGTTCAGGAGTAAGGTCATGGATTGCCTAGTGCCGGCGATCACGAGGTCCCAGTGGGTTAAGACCTTCGTTTTCACGAGGGGTGATTGGGAGGAGCTGAGGAGGGGAGGTAAGGACGTTTACCTCTTCATCTGCCACAAACCCAGGGATAAATTGCCAAGTGAGGTCATAGAATACATCAAGTGGGGCGAGTCAGACGAGTGTAGAACTAGGATTAAAAGCACGAGGGGTGGTGGTAGGAAGTGTAGCGAGGCGGTGGCGTGTAGGGCTAGGGAGGAGGGGGAGGTGCGTAGGTGGTTCTACGGATGGTACGACCTAGGCGGCTACGTACCAACACCAATAATGGCAATATACCAAGCTGGATATCACCCACAGTTCTTCCTGGTCAAAACGCCGTTAGTTACTTACCACGCCATAATAACGTTCATACCCAGGGTGAGGGTTAGGGTTGGTAATTGGGTTTTCGACCCGGGCGAGTATAGGAATATTATTGGCGAGGTTAATAGTAACGTGGAGCTTGATGAGGTTGAGGTTAAGGCGTTGTTGGCTTACCTGAACTCAACATTCAATTGGTTGTGGCTTGAGCAAAATGGTAGGAGGACTGGTGGTGGGATTTTGGCCCTTGAGGTTAATATTGCCGAGAGGATGCCGATACTCAATGTCAAGGCTATTGATAGGGGCAGGGTCGAGGAGTTGGCCAAGCTCTTTGACAAGCTTGAGGCTGAGGCTAGGAAGTTCATGGAGCTTAAGCCAGTTACCAATGACCCACCTGGTGATGAGGAGGGTGAGGGGGAGGAGGAAGAGGGAGTTGGTGGGCCCAAGCTTGAGATGTTCAAGCAGTTAAAGAGTAATTTCAAGGAGATTGATTCTAAGATTGCGGAGTTGCTGGGCATTGAGGTTGATGTTGATGCGTTGTGGGGCCAGGCCTGGGAGATGATGGAGAGGAGGGTTAAGGGTGCGGAGAGGGTGGCCAGGCCCGGCGCTCCGCCCATGGCTGAGGAGAAACCACGCGAGCGTGGTGGGAGGCGTGGGAGGGGTGGTGGGTCGGCATCAATAACCTCATTCCTCTAGGTAGTATTATTGCCCATCTTTAATCAATAGTTTTTAAATAGACGTATACGTTTAATTAAGCGATGAATTGGATAGATGATTGGGACTACTGGAACAATATTGACGCCTTAATTCGCATTGGCGTATCGTTTATGCTAATGTTTGTTGTTGATAACTTCGCAGGATTCATAAGCACGTACGTACTCACAACGCTATACAACGCATTAAGTACAGTCCTGCATACACTACTTACGTACTACCCAGTTTTGGCATTTACGATCAATCTAGGGATTATTGCTACAGTAAATACTACGTTGATTGAAGTAACCAAGGTATATGATGCCTTAAGGCACGCCGATGATTACATGAGGATGATGTTTGTAATAGTTACGATAACCATAACATTAACCACCTCAATCCTCTGGGCCTTAACCTTATAAAACATGTATGGAGTAAACAAGCAATGCCCTGGTTCATGTACAGAGATGATCTGTTTGTCCCCGTGGATATCAAGGCACTAACAATTAATGAAGCAGTCAGTGCTGGCTTGCCCATCGCTAGGGATGTGCTTGGTAGTGTCGATAGTTACTGCCTGTATGAGGACGGTGATGAAATCGTCATCGAATATTGGCATGGCAGGGAGCTGTCGGTAAAGCTCATTTACGCCAACGACCCAGCGAGGGCGTTGATGCGTTTCTACGATGCCGAGAGGTCTGGCTTGGTTAGGTGTTCCTCGGTCTCCTAGTCATTGCCGTGGCTATTAAGGCCGCCGTTGCCGCCTCTGTTGGTATTAGTACTAATCCGTCCATGGCTCCGTAGCCACCGATTACGAAGGTTGCCTTTGTATATAGGTGCACGGCCTCGGTCGTAACGCCAGCCATTAGGGCTGTTGCTAGGTCGGGGATTAGGAGTGATGTGAACAATGTTACGTATGCCTCCGCAGCGGCCCAATAATCTCTTTTCGCGATATCGCGTGCTAGGCCGAAGGTGACGATGAATATCAATGGCGCCGCGAGGATCATCGGCGCGTTTAGGCTCAGTAGTACAGCGGTGGCTACTGGCGACGTAATTGGTAGGGTTGTGGCGATGGCTACATATGCCGTGCCAATCACCAAGAGCCACTTACCCACTGCCTTGGGCAAGGCCCTGTGCCCATGCATAATCAATGATGTGGATAATGCAACGGCCACGCACGTGGGAATCACCAAGCCAATTAGGCTAAGACCCATGGAGAAGCCCCTAGACGTGTAGAGCCAGAGTATGGGCCTAACAAGCACCCCACCAAACCTAGGTACAATGGGTATGAAAATAGCCAGTTCAGCGACAAAGAGTGTGATGAATAATAGGCCGGGCCCACCTATCTTAACGGCCTTTGTTGGGTCCCTAACCACGTCGAATCTTCCATGCACTGCTTCACCAACACCCGAATTTATTAATACCTTATGCCGTGCCGACATCAACGATGGTAGCATAGCATCATCTTTAAGTTAGGATTTGACGTATTTACCTCAATAATGCGACGCCGTATGCTGAAGGAAAAGTCGTGTTGCATGGGTTATGTAATTTAATCATCAACACCGTGTATCCTCAAGCTTTATACCAGGATAGATGCTTACTAATGGTTAGGGCTTGAGTTTGGGTGTGACATGTAAAGATAGGTAGAGCTTGGTCAGGGCTAGCCTGAAGTCGCTATTACTTAAATCACAGCACTTATCATAGGCATCTAAAAATAACCTTGTGTATAACTTAGATGGAGACACAACATCCTCAGAACCTGGCTCCGGACCTATTAACACATGCTCCACAACGCCACCTAGCAACGCGTGGGCCTTCGCTAAATCAGTTTCGTCATTAATTAATGCGTTAAGCATTAGGGCAAAGCGGGCAATCGGGTCCATGTTAACGAGTAGTTGGGCGGAGGATTCATTATTAAGTTTCTTATTTAGGAAGTTGCCGAAGCTTTTATTAATCTTTTTCGCACGATTCTCATCGATTCTGGCTTCTTCTTTGAGTTCCTCAATTCCTTTTCGAAAGTAAATAATCCATTCCTCCTTGATCTGATCCATACTACCCTTTATAATATCAAAACCGCTAATGGCTGCCATTAAGTTATCTTGTAAATCGTCATAATCTAAGTAGTCAGTTCTAAATGTATCGATTATTTCACCTTCATCAACCTCAAGCTCCTCGTCCAACTTGCTCCCCTGTTTTATTACCGGTTTTAACAATGCCTTAAGCATCAACTTTGTGAGGATTGACGCAGGCTCAGCCTTGTTAAGCTCGTACTGATACTTCTCAATTAATTCACTAATCCTGTTAACACTATTGGTATCGCCACCCAACGCTAGGAGGACGAGGTATTGACCCAGGATTTGGGGTGCCGATATGCACTCCTTCTCGGCTTGATCCAGTAATTGCTCATATTTACCAATGAGTTCACTATATTTCTCATTATTAAAATTCATCAACAACTCAATGGCCTCTATGCATAAAGCACCTCCCTGGGCCATTAGGTATTCGTTAAGGCGACCAAGCCTCTGCTTAATCATAGCCACCTCATTAAGCAATTTCCGCGCCTCACCTAGTTCACCATCATCGAAGGACCCCATCGCCCTTTTAAGATAGCGTTCAGCCAAGGGGTTTCCCAAATATGACATTGCGTGTAGAATTACGTTTTTAACATGCTCCTCACCAACATCACCAACGTAATTAGCCTTTACGTAATCCATGAAGTACTTATCCTGCATCAGTTCGCTTACCTTGTCCAACATGGAACTAAGTTCATTAAAAACGTCCCCACCATCAACGCCGAGGTCTATACCTACCTCCGTTAACGGGATTAAGGCGTATGCTAGGGCTACAGTATATAAGTTATGGTTTTTAGATTTTAAATAGTCCAAAATATCCTTAAGTTTATTGGCTGTCTTTTTCAGTTTCTTATTTTTCTTAAGAACTCCGGCGTACTTCCTAAGTAATTCCGAATATGCCTGCGTCGCAAATACTAGGGGCCATGCCTTATTCGCAAGTTCAGGGAGTTCCTTCATGTTTAATATGATGTCTAAGTTCTCAAGGAAGTACTCAATTGTTGAGTCATTAACATAATTACGAGGCACATTAATGCTTAATATCTTGGCTAGCAACATGAGTTTTCTATGGGGTGCTTTACTACTACTAAATAGAGGAGATAGGGGGCCTATTGAAATGTCTCGCCACCTATTTATTATCTCTACGGAGTCCATGGCTTCCGTACTTAATGATAACACGTGGAGAACCTCATCAACATCATTCTCGCCTACGCCCTTACCCAGCTCGATGGCTTCAGAGACTATAAACGCTAAGCCAAGCACGTAGATCGCCTCAGCGAGTGAAATACCCCTCTTCCCAACGATACCCTTTATCCTCTTAATTTCATTAATTGCCTCCTCATAATTATCTATTAAGTCAGATAAGTCAGATGTTATTCTCTTGGTTCTCATTAATGAAAACGGTAAGGGCTCGATTAATTGAAACACCCACTCCCTTATTACCTTGCCATCCTCAAGGAACTCCTCATCCCTATCACAGGGCTTTAGGGCATCGCCGAGGGATTCCCTGACGTAATCCGGTAAATCCTGGTCAGTAAGTACACGGAACTTCCCAATTAATGCGTGACCGAGTATGAAGGCTATCCTCTTCCAACAGTGCTCAGCGACATTAGTGGTCTCGCCCATGTGTGTTTAATCAATTGGTTGCCTTTTAAACCTAGGCTTCATTACCTATTAAGGCATGGCATTGAAATCCTTTACATTAATACGCCGTTTCGTGATAAGGGTCTATCACCTCTATACTTAACTCAGTGTCGTCAAAGAGTGCGTCCTCGCTGTCGCAATCCAATTCGTAGTAGTTGGCTAGTTCGTAGGCATCGTAGAACAACGCCTTGTGATTACCAACAACGATTATGACAGCGTCAGCGTTGAGGATCTCGGCCGCGGTGATTAAACCGCAGAGTTGCCGTACCGGAATATATGGGTAGTTGACCCCCTTAACCTCGACCAACACCTTCAACTTCCCCCTCCGTGCAACGAAATCGCAACAGGGGGCGTTAATGAAGTAATAGTCCCACCCATCCTCGTCAAGCAAGTCTCTAACAATTTCCTCGGTATACTCCATCAATTATGGATGCATTAAACAATAAAAACACGTATTAATTGCGACCAAACAGGCTTATTTTGACACTCCATGCGTTGCTTATTTTAGCCTGGTCTACGTAGTGATCCCCGCATAATAAAGAATCCACAACACCCCACCTCCACTTATTTCAGCTTTAATGCATACTTACGAAGCCAAGGCTCAACTTTCAACTAAAATTAAATATAAAATTAAATATATGTTTTTATAAAATCCATGGGTGGGGAAGATGGGTAATAGGGTTAAGATCTCGATGCCAATTGAGAACCCGAACTCCCCTCTACCTCCCGGTTGGTAGGGTTGATGTCGTCAACATTATTAAGGGGGTGAGTAGGTGGAAGTGGATATCCGTTAATAAGGAGTACAACAACCTAAGCGATGAGCCTGTCATCTTTGTTAAGCCCTCCAGGGTTGTTTTTTACCTGGACAACGCAGGGGTGGTGTTAGCACCCCTAAGCTCCTCAACTAACTCCCTAAGCTTATCAATAACCTCATCAAGGTCAGTCATAGCTATCACCCCTGGCCAGGTTCACAGCACCCAGGTCCCTCAGGTACTCAACAAACCCAGCCTTCTCCAGGTACTTGATGATTGTACCGGCTATGGACCTCAATCTGGCAAACCCGTCATCGGTGACCTTCATCTCCCTAACCTCTATGCCCAGGGTTTCTAGGGCGAATTGTACCTCCTCATCACTCGCCCTGGACAGGTCAATGGCCAGCCTTTCGAAGCCAACCGACCAACAGCACGGCCTGTTTAGGTAATTAACGACCCAGTTCACCAGGGTTTCGGCTACCGTGGTCGGCGCCCTCAACTCCCTAGCAACGTCCTTAATGAGGGCAGTTGGTATGTTGATGATTACCAAGTGTTCATCCTTAGGCGCACTGGCTTGCCTAGGCTCCTCAATGAACCTAGCCAGCCTGGTTTGAACAAGCCTCCCAGTGCTGGGTACCGTCTCTCGCTCCTCCTCAACAACAGGCTTAGCCTCAGCAACTTTGTTTTCAGTCTCCTCGGGCTTGACCTCAGGTTTTTCCTTAAGCTTTGGGTTTGCCAATAGGGCTTCAGCAGATTCAATAGGCTTTTCTCCGGGTACTTCAGACACCTTAATCCCGGGCTTAATCTTCTCAGGCTCGGATTCTACCCTAACTTCGGGCTTTCCTTGTGGTTCAACTTCAGGTGGTTTAAGAACCTCCTCGGACTTAGCCTTAGCCCTGTGAAGTCTGAATCTCCTCAGCTCCTCGACCTCACTGCACGAGTACCACTCGTCTCCTCTTATGAATTTGCGGACATGGGGTAGGTATTGCGGGTGTTCGTACCCATACCTCAGGTAGTAGATGTGCCTATTATCGACACCCCTCACCAGCGAATTAAGTAGTGATTCGCAGTCATCAATGGAAAACCCAGCTTGGCGGCAATAGATGCCTAATAAATAGGCAAATCTCTTCCTGCAATCAACCAAGACAACCCCCTCTTCCCTGAGCCAATCAATGAAGCTAGCCCACTCAACCACCTTCTCATTACTGCCTTGTTCACTCGGTCTCCGCATTTGCGGTGCCAGGGGTATCAACTGCCTACCCAATAATGGATCTGAGAGCTTGGCTATCCCTTCAGCTATGTCCGCACTTAGAACGTGTTTCTCAAACCTTGTGAGGTGTATGACCTCGGCCTTATTCCCACTGTTGAGGTTGATTGTCAGCGGTAGCCTAAAGACATGCTTCACATCCCTGACTGTTTGGTTATCGAGCTTGAGACCCAATTCCCCAAGGCCGGCGAGCTCCGCAAGGCCCATCCTCACGAACGGCAGGTATACAATGGGTAGCGGTTTATTGAGGAAGTAGACGATGTGTATGCCCTTATGGCCGGAGTAAACGATTATTGGATCCACGCCCAACACTGCCCTGAACCTCTCAAGGACCTTGGCGCCGACCTCCCTGGCCTCATCGAGGGTTATTCCCTCATTTGTCACGTCCAGGTCTAGCGTGACCCTATCAAAACCGATGACCTCCCCACTGCCGAGGTCGAAGACTGCATCGCTAACACCAATGTTTAACCTCCCGCTTAAATAGTTGATAATGACTGGGTAGCCGGATTTCATGAACCATGAGGGGCCCCTTATGGGTACCAGGGCGTTGTAATTCCTAAACTTTGTCGGCAACCCCAGCCTCCTGAATATCCTCTCGACCTTCTCGCCTACGGATAAATCCTCAACGTCCTGCGCCACAACCACCTCCCTATCACCGTAGAATTGCAGCCTCCTCGCTGGGTACGCGGATTTACCCAATTGCTTAGACAATGATTCGGTAAAGGCCCTAACGGCCCTCCATGCTAACCCCATTACGAAATTAGCCCAGATGTACTTGGCGTTCATTTTTCAACCACCTCGGTACCAACCCTCCTCGCCAACTCGGCCATTTGCTTTGTTGGGAACCATTCGATATAGCCCTCCTTATTGGTGGTCAGGATTACCACTGATCTCCTGCTCCTGGTCAAACCGACGTAGAGTAGCCGGGCGCCCCATTTATCGCGGGGCACCCGTGCGCCCTCCCTCACGAAATTAACGACATAGACACGATCGAACTCCAAGCCCTTAGACGTGTAAATGGTGTCGATAAATAGGGGAGCCCTGGGGTTATTGTGGTAAACAAGGCGTTTTGGATTGAGCTCCCTATCGAAGATATCCCTTATCGCTTCATCAATCTCCATCCATGGATTAACTCGCCTGTAATCCTCGAGCCTGTGGCCAACGTACTTGAGGATGGCGGCAACGCTATGCACCATATCCTCCGTAATGCCCAAGCTCTCTAGCGTGGCTTGGGTAACATCTAACTTATTCATTAACACATCATTAGCCATGCTGATAGCCCTCATGATGAAGCTCGGAACGCCCTTCAAAAAATGCGGGATTACGCAGGGCAGGGAACCCTCATCCCCCTCGGCACATACTTGCAGGAGGGTTGCTGTTAGGTCGAGTACGAGGTCATTCGTTGCGGTAAGTATCGCATACGATCTTTCACCCCACCTGAGCTCTTCATCCCTGGCGTAATCGGCTAAGATCTCAGTAAGCCCCTCCTCAACGGTTTCTATATACACCATGCCATGCTTATCCCTAACTCCTTCCCAGTTCCTCCAGGGGCTTGGCTCATCATCGATGGCATCCAATAGGTCTATTGCGAGCCGATCTATGCCCTCAGCAACCCTGTAAGATGAGACCAACTTTTTGAGTGTCCAACCGTCCCTGCCCTTCAAAGTCTCATTGTAAAGCCACCTCGGTATTTCGGGATCGGCGAAATGGAGGTTGCGATAGACTATTTGATCCACATCGCCAGCAAAAACCATGGTCTCAAGATCAGTGGCCCAATGGCCAATAATGCCCCACATGAGTGGACTTAAGTCCTGGACCTCATCAACAATGACCGTTCTTACCCTACCGCACTCACGCAATACCGGGGCCCTTGAACCGTATAGTTCAAGCCGAGCCAGGGTAAAATCATAGGCAGGCCCCGGGCATTCAAGGGACCCCAGTCTCCTAATTCTCCCCTGTAAACATGCCAGGTATAGCTCAGGGACAACGCCTAGGCCATCATAGGTCTCGTCCAATAAGTCAACGTAGGCTTTGATACCCTCACGGCCACCCTTGTTGGCGGCATAGTCGAGACCCTCGAAGAGTGCATTACCGTCCAGTGTTATGTATGGGTCACGGCTGTACGGCAGCTTTGCGATCCTCGATACAGAGAACCTAAGGGTCTCGATGCCCTCCTCGATGTCGCCATTCATATTCACCATGTTCTCGAACCCGACGTGCCCAACGGCGTACCCATCAATGGTCTTAATATCAATGCAATCAGCATCGCCTACCATGCCCTCTATATACCTCTTAACTGAGCGATTGAACACAACAACACTTATCGGCCTTGGCAACACGCCGGAGTTAAGTAAATCGACTAAAAATCGGGTTTTGCCGCTCCCCGGCGCACCATACACAACCCACACCCTCTCAACCTGCGATATGTTGGTTTTAGCGATATCGTAGAACTCCCTGTTCAACGGTATGGCCTCCCTAACCGCCTCTATTAATTCAATCAACGGTCTCCCCATAGAACAACACCCGGATCTATGACTTCGAATCCATGCAATATTATTTTAACCCCGTGGTTCCTAATTGGAACACGGAAAATAACGTGGTTTGTTCCAATTAGCTCACCACCCCCTATTGGGGCATCATGGGCTTTACCGTGTTCCGATAAAGATTTCCAACGTTCGTAGGCATGCGGAGTTGAGTTGAAAGGTAGCACGGCTGGTACATGATCAATCCTACAAGGTAAACCCCCAGCTCTCACTAGGTCCTTAATCATAACAAGCCGTAACACGGTAAATGAGGCATACGGAAGGCCCTGGATTCTTGTTCCAGGGCATACCGTGTTCCGACTAAGCAATTCAATTCCGGGGCAATCGGAACACGAACGTGGATTGCGAACGTGGGCCATGGAGCATCGTGTTCCGATTGGGGTTTTGATCGGAACACGAACGTAAAAACCACGGGCCCTCTCCGTATCCCACCCTGTTCCAGTCAGCAGTCTGCGCGCTGTTCTAGCCCCCATATGAGTCGCCCATACTTTCTATTTTCTTCCTTAACTTCTCACTCAATTCCTTTAAGTCAATTACCGGACTCTTGGACTCAATTGGTTTTAATAGCTCCCGTACATCAATATTCCTTAAAAACGAATTTAATGCGCCAAGGTCGAAAACGTAGAAGTAACCGTCGATAACCTTGTCATTTATGAAGATGGTCATGTGTGTATATGGTAGTTGGCCATCGCGCACTAAAATTCCCTTTTCAATCAATTCCTTCGTAAATAATGATTTCAATTTGCTTCCGTGCTCTAGGTGACTATAAAGCTTACGCGGAACCAACAATTTCCCATTCTCCTCATCTAAATAAATGATGTCCATCCAATCGATGTTCTTTGGCAACTTGGCGAGTCTTTTACCATCATTGTGCTCGATCTTGACATATCTCTTATTTAAAAAGAAATTAACCAAGGCTTGCCTATCGATGTCATCAGGCGTGTCAATGATCTGATCGTTATTGATCACGTCATTGAAGATGATTTCCACAAACTCAATGGAGTGGAAAATAGGTCTCCAACCCAAGCTCAGGAAATAGACCAAATATTTATCAAGAATTTTTGGTCCTTCAAAAATACATTGTTTTTTCCCTCCTTCCGTCTTGATCCAGATACAGTCGTATTTATTTTGTTGCTTATACACCTTCGAAAGCTCTGCAAGCTTGAACCTCATCTTGAATTGAACATCTTTTCCTTCGTTTTTTAAGTTCGGGAGTTTCACAATGACGAGGAGGTTTTCATCCTTTTCGTTGTAAATAACTTTCAATCTCCCCTCCTCCCTCCATTTTCTAATTACGTCGATGGTCAAACGTATAGTGCTATGAGCCCTTACGATGCCTATTAACGAATTGATCAACGGTTTGACCTTCACAACATCGTCCGTAGTGATCCCTGAGATCAACGTAAGAATTTTGGACAATCCTCCATCTTGGCCCTTTGCAAGGTTGGTAAGCAGCGAATTTAATCGATCTACTAACTCGCGCCCAACAATGCTGCCAAAAGCGGTGCAGTGCGTGGCTAAACCTTTAATGAAAATAAGTGACGCCAGCGCCTGTTTCAATTTATCGTCGTTTCCCCCTTTCTCAAACATGGAACGTAGCAACGATAATATCGCTTCGTGTATGGCAAGGGGGTCATCGACCTCAATCTCGGGAGTTATTATTGTCTCGAATTCTTTGCATCCATCTTGAAAGACCTTGATAAACTCCTCAGGTACCGTGAAATTAATAGCCGTGGTATTTTGTTCTCGATGTTCCTCATGCTTAGGAGCAAAACCACCCTGCTCGGTAGCAACAGGTTTATTAACTTGGACATTCTCCTTAGCTTGACTATCACTTTCCGCCGCCATCGTTCCCACCATGGCCCCCATCTTCTATTTCTACGGGCTTGATGGATAGAATGTATGCCTTATTTAAGTATAGAATTTGATTATTGACAAACAGTTTAAGCCAATATCTACTTATGTCAAG